>Ga0209636_10000214_pt1 | contig 50886 bp, 45 predicted proteins | sample DeeMarSWOR152_54_FD_187464 | JGI IMG/M metagenome (GOLD analysis project Ga0209636, IMG submission 187464) | Marine sediment microbial communities from White Oak River estuary, North Carolina - WOR-1-52-54 (SPAdes) (version 2) | ecosystem: Environmental > Aquatic > Marine > Intertidal zone >...
CATCCATATTATCGGCACGGGCCAAGCCAGTGATGCACAGGCGCTGCATGGGAGGGAGGACATCATCTCATTGAAGGCCGCCAGAATCGCGGCCGGGCAGGCCTATGAGATGGCCGGGGTAACCCCCAAAGACATCCAACTTGCTGAGGTCCACGATTGCTTTACCATTGCCGAGGTGTTGGCGACCGAGGACCTGGGATTCTTCAAGCCCGGCGAGGGATCGAGGGCCGCCGAGGAGGGCAGAACGGCCCGTGATGGCGAAAAGCCCATCAATACCTCGGGGGGACTCAAGGCAAAGGGACACCCGGTGGGCGCAACAGGGGTGGGGCAGGTTGTAGAGATATGGGAGCAGATGAGCGGACACGCCGGCCCGAGACAGGTCCCCGGGGTAAATCTGACCTTGACGCACAATGTGGGAGCATCAGGCAGCACTGTCACCGTACACATCTTTGAAAGGAGGTAAGTGGTCCTCATGGAAGAGAAAGAGTTCACTGCGGCTTCCTTCTACCGGTTTTTGGATGATAAGAAATTGATGGGCTCGAGATGTAAGAAGTGTGGGACACTCTTCACGCCCCCCCGGCCTTTTTGCGGGCAGTGTTTTACGGATGAAATGGAGTGGTTTCAATTCTCGGGCCGGGGAAAGATCCTCTCTTATAGCATGGTCAGGGTAGGAACGACCTATTATGAGGCTAAGGGGTATAGCCGCGATAATCCCTATTGTTGGGGTGTGGTCGAACTTGACGAGGGGCCTCATATCAGCGCCCTCCTCTTGGGTGCAGATCCCTCCCGCCCGGATTCCATCAAAATCGGCCAACCCGTCGAGGTCCTCTTTCCAGATAAGGGGAAAGAGGAGGGAGAACGAAACCCCGTCACCTTCCAATTGAAATGAGAAATCCATCTAACGGTCTTAACCTCCCCTCGAATTAAGAATCGTATAGGGTGGATGAAATGATCGTGAAGACCCACTGTGCCAGAATGGATCACGGCGGGTGTGGACTACTGGTTCACGTGGAGGACGGACGAATCACCAAGGTGGAACCGGACCCCCATTCCCCACTCAATCGAGGGACCATCTGCGCCAAGGGGATCGCGCAAATCGATCGGATGTATCATCCCGACCGTCTTACCCTTCCTTTGAAAAGGGTAGGGGAAAGGGGGAGTGGCCAATGGGAAGCTATCCCATGGGATAAGGCCCTCGGTCTGATTGCCCGTTCCATAGGGAAAATCAAATCGCAGCATGGTGCCGAAGCCATCTGCTTTGCCCAAGGAACGCCAAAGGGGCTTGAGCTCTTTCTGATGATTCGCCTGGCCAATCTCCTCAAAGTACCCAACCTCAGCACCCCCGGAAGCGTCTGCCATATGCCACGGGAAACGGCCTCCATGCTCACCTGTGGTTTCTTCCCCATTCCCGATTACGATCATCCCCCCTCCTGCGTCATGGTATGGGGGAGCAACCTCTTTGGTACGAACGAGGAAGGGGTGATGGGCTCTCAATTGAGGCGTGTCCTGGACAGGGGGGCAATGCTCATCGTCATCGACCCGAGGAAGACGGACATTGCCAAAAGAGGTGATCTCTGGCTCCGCCCAAGGCCCGGAACGGATTTGCCCCTCGCTTTGGGCATGGCGCGGGCGATCGTGGATGAAGGGCTCTATGATCGGGACTTTGTGGAGAAATGGACCTCAGGGTTTGACCCTTTGGTGGAGTATCTCCAGCGATATTCGTTGGCAAGGATCAGCGAAATCACCTGGATCCCCGAGGAAAAAATCCGCGAGGCGGCGCACCGCTATGCTCAAACAAAGCCGGCCTGTATTCAATGGGGAAATGCCATTGAGCACACCCCCAACAGCATCCAGTGTGCTCGGACCCTCCTGATCCTCATGGCTATCACCGGTAACCTTGACATTCCAGGGGGAAACGTTCACCGAGCGGACCCGCCCATCATGAAAACCGGTGCTCTCGTGCTCTCGAACCGATTTCCCAATAAGAGGGAGGTGATCCTGAGCGCTCAATTTCCCTTGGCGGCCAAGATGGGCTTCGTCCCCTCACATCTTGTCACCAGGGCAATCCTCAAACGCAAACCGTATCCCATCCGGATGCTTTTCATCCAGGGCGGAAACCCGCTACTCAGCTATGTGGATGCACAGGAGACCTTAAAAGCCCTTGGGAAGCTGGATTTCCTCGCCGTTTCGGAGATCTTCCTGACCCCCACTGCCCAGGTGGCGGATCTCGTCCTGCCAGCCGCAACGAACTTCGAGTTCGACGACATCGGCCATTTAGGCCTCCACCATGGCTTCATCCTGGCCAGGCCTAAGATCGTTGATCCACCGGAAGAGTGCTGGTCCGATTCGAAGATCATCAACGAATTGGGGAAGAGATTGGGTTTCACCGAATTCTTCTGGGAGGAAATTGAGCAGTGCCTGGATGAGATATTGGATTCTGCGGGTCTGACCTATGAGGACTTTAAGCAGATGGGTATACTGAGGGGGAACTGGAAGTACAGGAGCTATGAGGAGGAGGGGTTCAGAACCCCTTCGGGAAAGGTGGAGATCTATTCCCAGAGGTTGAAGGATTGGGGATGCGATCCCATTCCAGCGTACCGGGAAATTCAGGAGCCTTCCAAGAACGATTTCGACCTTTCCGAACAATATCCACTCATCCTCACCTCGGCCAAAGATCCCTTCTCTTTCCACTCCGCATATCGGAATATCGCTTCGCTGAGGCGGCTCTCTCCGGATCCCATCGTCCTCATGCATCCCGAGACGGCTTCTAAACGGGGAATACGAGAAGGTGATTGGGTCTCCATCGAAACGGAACGAGGATCGATCCAGCAAAAGACGGCCCTCTCCCTCGATTTGGATCCACGGGTATTGGTCGGAAGTAGCGGCTGGTGGTTTCCGGAGAGAAACGACCTGGAGCTCTCCGGATGGAAGGAGGCCAATTTCAATATCTTAACCAGCAACGAACCGCCTTTCGATCCTACCATTGGAACCCCGAATCTGAGGGCCATCCCCTGCCAGATCTCGAAATCAAGCGGCTTTTAAAAGGGAATAAGAGAATCCTGAATCTAAATCTATGTGAAGCTCCCCGTCCACAGGGCGGGGCTTATAGGGCACTTGCCGGCCAAAATAATTATGCAATTTCAGAACGAACACCCTTTTTGCCCTTGTGAATTAAAATAGGGATTGTGCGGGTGGGTTATTTGACAGGATGCTTGGGGAAAAGTATCCTAATGGCGAAAATATATGAGAAGGGGGGTTAAAATAGCCATGAGCAACAACAGGGTTTTTACCGATGAGGAACTGAAAGAAATGGGAACGCGCACGCTGGACTTGCTCCAGGAGGCCATAGATAAGAATGACAAGGAGAAGGCCAAAAAACTGGCCAACCGAATGTGCAAGGAGTTTAACCACCTCCACGATGGCTACATGTTTTGGGTTTCCGGCCTGCTGACCCATATCTACCACAACTATGGTATTGACGCAGTGGAGAAGGCTGAAAGGGAAGCGCATACCATTGAAGCGAAGACCGTTTTCAAGCCGTCAAAGAAGACAGACTTCCGTTCGCGGGTGGAAAACCTGGCGAAGGGCCTGAGAGGACACCTTCAGCCCCTCACTATCGAGGAGGATGACGAGAAGGTCGTCCTAACCATGAAGCCGTGCGGCTCCGGGGAGAGGATAATCCAGAAAGGCGGCTATGATCCGGAAGTCGGCCTTGCCAGAGTAAAGGAGCCCCACCGCATTACCTGGGGCATGAAGGATTTCCCCATCTACTGCGTGCACTGCCCGGTAATGGAAATGCTGGCCATTGAGAATACCGGCAACTTCGAATCGGTCCATTTGGTGTTTGAGCCGATGTATCCCGAGTCCTGCCACTTCGTCTTTTACAAGGACCCCGCGGATATACCCGAAGAGCTCTATAACCGGTTGGGCAAGAAAAAACCTGTTGCGAAAAAATAGCCTCCGTGTCAGCGTGAAAGAATGGATAATGAAGAGGCTATCAATCAGGATTCAGGCGTTATTTATGAATAATCAGTTGAAAAATCGTCTTGTTAGCCTTGATAGGACCGGTTTGCCTCCGGCAAATGATTAGGGGTAAACCAGGGAAAGGGGAGACGGGAATCGATCCAGCAATCGGAACCCCGAATCTGAGGGCTATCCCCTGCCGGATCTCCAAAACGAGCGGTTTCAAAAAGAAAGTCTAAGGGTATTGACCATTACAGGCACTTGCCCAAACTCCCTTTATTTTGAAACAAAGTTGAGCTAGCGTTTTGCTCAATCTGTTTAATTTGGTAAAAAAGACTTGGTCCCGCCCCTTTTCAATACAGTCAGTAGGCCTACCCGATATTCTGAGAATTAACCCATAATATAGGTGCAATCCTGCCTCGATGCTCCATGCTCCTTACTCCCAATGAAACCATCCCCCTGATCTGTCAACGGCACTCTCGGAGCTAACCTTTTACTTTCTCGGTGAGGGAACGTGGCACATGGATTGCATAAAAGCCGGATATTCATAGAAACGTCAAAAAGACTGAAATGAAGACAGGAACCAGGAGGAAGAAGTGGACGGTAGGGGCCAAATCCTGGCACTAACCTCGAGTAAAGGTGGGGTTGGAAAGACCCATCTCGCCGTCAGCCTGTCAGCCGCCCTGGCGAAAAGAGACGCTCATGTTCTCTTGATCGATGTGGATCTGGGCAATGGAATCATTTCAGATCGACTTGGCTTAAAAACCAAGTATAATCTATCTCATTTTTTCTTGAAAGAGAGGGCCCTAGAAGATCTGATTGAAGAAACTCCCTTTGGTTTCTCTTTGATCGGTGGGGAAAGAGGTAATCTCGCCCTGGCCAATCTTAATTATCTGCAGCAGATGAAGTTTCTGAGGGGTTTCCTCGGGGTCAGCAGGAAATTTGATTTTATTGTGCTCGATTTAGCATCGGGCATTAATCGTCAGGCGATTGATTTTGCCCTGTTGGCGGAAAAAACGATCATAGTAACATCTCCCAATGATCTGATGAGCGCCTATGGGTCGGTGCATGGCTGCTTCTCCAGATTCTCGCAACTTGAGGTTAGCCTATTTAGGAGAATTGAGGGTTACAGGGCCCGAAGATTCTTTAGACCCCTTATCGTGATGAACCGCGTCACAAATCTCTACCAAGGGGAAGCGGCCTTTGAGGTACTTGAAAATGCTGTGAAGAAGGGGCTCAACAGCGCAGCTGATCCCTTTGGAATCAAAATGGGTCACTTGGGTGTCATCTTTCACGACCCTGGGCTTTTTCAGAAATCTGAGGATAGACGATGCCCAGTATCCCTTGTATCGGAATATTCAAAGGTGGCCATCTGCGTCGACTCAATGGCTAGTATCATCTGTGCTCGGTCTTCATTCAGGGGCTTCTATAGAGAGGAGCGTCTCCGTTATATCATTCAGATTCTCATGGAACAGCAGGATAGGCTGAGAAAAGGGCTAATCCGAAAATCCATGAAGGTCCCTCCAATAAGAGTCCCCTTCGGCCAGAGAAGTCAATTCATTGCCCACTGAAGAAGGACACCCTTAGAGATCGCTTCTTGCCCATTCAGACTTTTCCTCTATGGAGTATGCCGAGTTTTCGAGAGAGAGCCTCTTGAAAGATCGGAAGATTGAGCGCAATAACGCCGACACGCTCTTTCCTTTCAACAACGATGGTTTGACATTCCATATTACCCCCCCCATCAAAGCGGCTTAGATCGCAGTTGTGATTTGCAGCTTATCAATGGGTAAGAATATCTAAGAGCTACTCCAAATTGGCTCTTCCCAGGGCTCAAATAGGATAGTGGTCGACTATTCAAAGGTTATTTTTTGGAGGATACTATCGGGGCATGGCAATAATCTCTCGCACCTTCAGGTCGAAAAATCGATTCTGATTAGCTGGACATACCACGATGGCGGAATCCGCGCCTTTTACCGTCCCCGCAATGGCGATGATATCTTCAGCCACCGGGACGGCTCCTGCATCGGCGGCCATGATGGCGCATTCGATGGCGGCCTTCACCCCTTGAGAGAACCGGCGAAAGGCCTCGGCTACGATTTCCAAGAGGTCGATACCTCCGAATTTGGTCCGATAGGACCTGGATATACTGCTCAGTGCGTGGGTTGAGGTAACCACCTTGCATCCTGCTTCGATCAAACGGGCCCTGTCCCCCTCCTTCAGCTCATTCAATCCAACCTCTGCGAACCCCGTGTGGTGAGTAACCACCACCAGTTGGCCTTTGTAGCCCAGTTCATCGCACAGGTCTTTTAATTGGAAAGCAGTCCTTCCACTGGCCGAGGCTACGACGATATAACCGACCCCGATCTGTTGGGCACGTTCAACCGCGGCCCTAAGGGTCTTTTCGGTATTCCGAGGACCGGCTGCAGGAAAAGAGTAGGTACGAATGACCTCCTCTATCATCTTTCCATCCTCCTATTCTCCGTATTCAGATCTCACTTTCGATTCTCAATGGCTTCTTCCTTCCCCGGAGCATGTCCATAAGAAAGGAGATCTCGCCATTTTTCAGGAGATATGAAATCGCGATATAGGTGAACACTCCCGCCGCAATCCCCGCCGCCAGGATGAAGATCTTCTCCCCCCAGTAACCGGGATTCAGCCAAGATGTCCTTCCGACCACCCAATAGGCCACCCATCCCATAGCGATACTGGCTACGGCCACCTGGATAAGGGATCTGAAAATACGCGCCCAATCGATCTCCCCGATCCTCCTCCTCAGGCAGAGGAGGAGGAGGAAGACATTGATCATTGAAGCCAGGGAGTTGGCCAGGGCGAGCCCCGCATGTTTCATGGGACCCATGAGAACGAGGCTCAATCCCACATAGGCGAACAGGGACACTACCCCCATCTTCACGGGGGTCCTGGTATCTTTAACGGCATAGAAGGCCGGCGCGATGATCCTCACCCCAGCGATTGCCCACAACCCGATTCCGAAGTAGAAAAGGGCCCGGGCGGTCATAACGGTATCCCCATAATCGAAGGCCCCGTGTTGAAAGAGAAGATGGATGATGGGGATTCTCAATACAATGAGGCCTACCATGGCTGGAATTGCCACAAAGAGTACCAGTCTCACCGAAAAGGAGATGGTATCCCTGAATTCGTCCATCTTCCCCTCGGAGACCAATTGGGAAAAACTGGGAAGGGCCGCCGTGCCCAGGGCAATGACGAAGATACCCAGCGGAAACTCGATCAGGCGATATGCGTAGTAGAGGTGGGATATGGAGCCCTCCAGGAGAAAAGAGGCCAAAATGTTTCCTATGAATATGTTGATCTGGGCCACGGCCACGCCGAGCACCGCCGGGCCCATCAGGATACAGATCCGCTTGATGGCCGGATGGAGAAAATGGAAGTTGAACCTGAACATCACCCCCTTTTTAATCAAGAAGGGAATTTGGAATGCGAGCTGGATCACCCCGCCGAAGAAGACCCCGATTGCCAGCGAGACGATGGGCTCGGTAAATCGGTGGAAGAAAAAATAGGCAGAGGCGATCATCGAGAGGTTGAGCAGGGTGGGGGCCAATGCGGGCGCGGTGAAATGGCGGTGGGCATTCAGGACGCCCATTGCCAAGGCGACTAAACCGATGAAAAAGAGGTAGGGAAAGACGATCCGGGTCATGAGGATCGTCAATTCGACCTGTTTCGGATCCTTAAAACCCGGGGCCAACACCGCGACAATCTGGGGGGAGAAGATCATTCCCAAGATCGTCAACGCCATCAATACCGTGGAGGCCAGGGTGAAGGCCACATCGATAAGCTCATGGGATTCCTCTTTGGTCCGGTGGAGGAGGTAGTCGGTATAGACGGGAATGAAGGAAACAGTCGTGGATCCCTCACCGAAAAGCCTCCTCAAGGTATTGGGAATCCTGAATGCGACGAAGAAGGCATCGGTGGCCCAACCTGCCCCGAATAAATAGGCGATCGCCATATCCCGGACATATCCCAGGACACGACTGAGCAGGGTAGCAGATCCCACTATCCCTGCCGCTCTCGCTATCCTATCGAGCTCCATTGTGCTCACGGAAGGAGACCTTGACATCCATTGAATAGAATGATAAATTTAGACTATTTTTCATGCTTGCTCGAACGGAAGGTAATTGAAAACGGTTCCATCCCCCTGAGGGAGGTGATGATTTGTCTGTCCATAAGTCAGCCCTCAAAAGGCAGAAGCAGAGTGAAAAGAGGAGCTTGAGGAACGTCCATATCAGATCCACCTTGAAAACCCTGATCAAAAAGGTGAGGTTATCGGTTGAGGCTAAGGATATCGATAAGGCGAGAAGCGCCTTGGCCGAGGCCATACCCGCTATCGATAAAGCCAAATCCCAGGGAGTGATCCACAGGAATACGGCATCCAGAAAGGTCTCACGACTCACCAAACGGGTTAACACCCTCCAATCCTCTCAGTGACATAAATCAATCACCATTTTCTCGAGAAGAAGCTCTTTCGATAAGGTGGTCGTCTTCATGGCCAGGTCTGCTTGAAGAAATCGACGAAATCCCTCCCGAAGGTCATCCTCGCTGAAAGAGGCAGACTGTTCGAGGATAGACTCCAGATAAAAATGGTGGAGCTTGAGCCTTCTCCCCAACTTCTCCTTTTCAATCCCCCTTGATATTAGGTACTTCGCCTTCCAAATCAAACGAAATTGGCGAGCGATCATGTTCAAGATCTTGAGATGCGCTTCTCCTGCCTGCAACATCCTTCTCAGAATCCACAATGCCTCAAGGGAATTCCTCATTCCAATGGCATCGGTCAGTTCGAAGATCGTCCTCATCTTTACCTCCGAAACCACCTCCTCTACATCCCCCAACTCGATAACGGGCTTTTCGCCCACATAGGCCACGGTCTTTGCAATCTCGTTGTGGAGATCTCGAAGGCTATTTCCTACGATATCCTTGAGATATCCCGCCGCTTCCCTGGTCATTCCCTTTCCAAATCCCTGGGCCTCCCGCTTGATCCAGCCGACTAATTTTCCGGCAAAAAATGATTTAATCTGGATCACTGCTCCCACCTTTTTTATCCCGGGGAAGTATTGCTTCCATGGCCCGCTCTTATCCCCCCAAAGGACTAGGCATGTTGAGGGAGAGGGATTTCCTATATAGTCCATGATTTGATCGACATCACCGGAGGAAAAGTGGTCCGCCCCCTTGACCAGAATAAACCGCCATGGGTTCAACACGGGGACGGTCCGCGCAGCATCTACGATCCTTGATGCTGGAATCTCACCAGCCGAGTAGACATCCCTATTGAACTCCTGGAGGTGAGCTGGAATCAGCTTCTTGCGAAGCCCCTCAATCCCCTTCTCGATGAGGTAAGGCTCATCCCCAAAAAGGTAAAGGACGAGGGGGATCTCCCCCCCCTTTAATCCCTTATCCAACGCGAAGAAATCCACTCTATAACCCCTTGCTGGAGGCTTTCCCAATGAGCCTGTGGCCGATTACCATCCCTCGAACAATCTCCGACGAACTCGTCTTGCAAGTTCCCCAGCGATCTTCTGGATTGCCCTCTTCTTTTCCCCCTCGGTGAAAAGGACGTCTGAGGAAACCCTGTAGACGTCCGATTCCGAAAGGCCCCTCTGGCTCCAAAGGATTTCTCCCTTTCTATTTCGTTTCAGTATTACATCCAGAGCAATCCATGTCCTATATGCCAACACCACTCCCAGCGGGTCATAGGCAACAGATGAGGTAGTAAATGATGTGACTGTTCCCTCTATGATGGCATCGGCCTTATCTTCGCCGACGATCTTTACTCTCCTGTCTTTAATCAACTCCCCCAGGAGGGCATTAGTGACGATGGTCTCGATGCCCGCTTCATAGGTCTGATTGATAAAGGTTGGAATGGCAATAGATCGAATTTCCGGGGATGGGCCGAACCCTTCTCCTCCAAATCGATACCCACAACCCGTCCCCACCAAGAGAGTGAAGATGATGGAAAATAGGAAATGGCCTTGAATTGATTTCATCACGGGAATGGTTATGGGAAAAGATACCCCGAGATATTCAGAGGACAATGGGATCAGGCGCAGACGATATTGATCAACTTTTTGGGGACGACGATGATCCTCTGGACTGCCTTATCCTGGATCAGCCTTCTTATCTTCTCCCTCTCCAACGCTACCCCTTTGATCTCCTCCTCCCCCATCGAGGATTGGACGGTAACCCTATCCCTCACCTTGCCATTGATCTGGATCACCACCAGGACTTCCTCCTCAAGGATGGCCTCCCGATCGTAATCTGGCCAGGGGCGCTTGATAATGCTTTCCCCTTTTCCCAGGGCTTCCCATAACTCCTCCGCGATATGGGGGACAAAAGGGGAAAGAAGGAGAATAACCGCCTCAATTGCCTCCCTGAATACCGAACGTTCCGTTGAATCCCCTTTCTTTTTCGGCTTGAAAAGATAAAGGGCATTGACCAGCTCCATAATCGCGCTGATAGCGGTGTTGAAATGAAACCGCTCGATATCTTCCCTGACTTTCTTGATGGTCTTATGGACTTTCTGACGCAATATCCTCAGATCTCGGCCGATGGGGGTTTTACCCTCATATGGTGTGGTCTCCCTTATCCAATGGTTATTTTCGTAAATCAACCGCCACACCCTGTTGAGAAACCGAAATGATCCCTCCACGCCCTGATCGCTCCATTCGAGATCCTTCTCTGGTGGAGACGCAAAGAGGCAGAACATCCGGGCCGTATCAGCCCCGTATTTGGAAACCAAGTATTCGGGATCAACGACATTCCCACGGGATTTGGACATCTTCGCCCCGTCCTTGATAACCATCCCTTGGGTCAAAAGCCTCGTAAAGGGCTCCTTATCCCTCACCAAGCCCAATTCCCTGAGAACCCTCGCAAAGAAGCGGGAATAGAGGAGATGTAAAATAGCGTGTTCTATGCCCCCGATATATTGATTAACGGGCATCCAGTAATCGACCTTCTCCTTGTCCAATGGGCCCTCGTTATACCGGGGTGATGTAAACCGATCAAAATACCAGGAAGACTCCACGAAGGTATCCATGGTATCGGTCTCCCTTCTGGCATTCCCGCCACATTTGGGACACTGAGCATCAACGAAATCCCGACATTCCGCCAAAGGAGACCCACCCTTCCCGGTGAATTCCACGTCATGGGGTAAAACGACGGGAAGATCCTCTTCCGGGACGGGCTGAATTCCACAACGGTGGCAATAGACAATTGGGATAGGTGCTCCCCAATATCGCTGACGGGAAATCCCCCAATCCCGGATACGGTAATGAACGCTTCTTCTCCCAAACCCTTTCTCTTCCAAATACTGGACGATTGCCCCACGGGCCCTAACGCTATCCATCCCGTTGAACTGGCCGGAGTTGACCAGCGTTCCCTCATCCACATAGGCCTCGGTCATCGTCTCCGGGCTCAACGTTCTATCCGGTGGTTGGATTACCACGATCAGTGGAAGTTCATATCGCTCTGCGAATTCGAAATCCCTTTGGTCATGGGCCGGAACTGCCATAACAGCCCCCGTTCCATATTCCATGAGGACAAAATTGGCCGCGCAAATGGGCATCTTCGCCCCCGTCATGGGATTCAAACAATTGGCCCCGATAACCACCCCTTCTTTCTCCGTATCTTCAGCCGTTCTCCCGGCGATGGTTTGCCTTTTCACCCTTTCCACGAATTCCCTCACTTCCCTTTCCTGGGGCGTCCCCTCTGATAATTTCAAGGTCAACGGATGTTCCGGAGCCAAGGTCATAAACGTTGCCCCGAAGACCGTATCTTGGCGGGTTGTGAAAACGGTGATTGTCTCCTTTGAATTCTCCAGTGGAAATCGAATCTCGGCCCCTTCGCTCTTCCCGATCCAATTCCGCTGCATCCTCAATACCCGCTCGGGCCATCCAGGCAATTTATCACAATATTCCAGGAGTTCATCAGCATAATCGGTGATCTTGAGAAACCACTGATCCAACTCCCTTTGGGTCACTTCCGACTCACACCGCCAACAGAGACCGCCCTCAACCTGCTCATTGGCCAACACCGTTTGACAGCTCGGACACCAATTCACCAGGGTTCGCTTTTTGAAAGCTAAACCCCTCTCGAGCAGTTTCAGGAAGAACAGCTGTTCCCATCTATAGTATTCCGGATCGCAGGTGGCGATCTCCCTCTCCCAGTCATAGCTGAAACCCATTCTCTTGAGCTGACTTCGCATCGTGTCGATATTCTCATAGGTCCACTTAGCGGGATGAACCCCACTCTCTATAGCCGCGTTTTCGGCGGGCATGCCGAAAGCATCCCATCCCATTGGGTGAAGGACACTATATCCTTCCATCATCTTATACCGGGCCATAACATCCCCTATGGAATAGTTGCGCATATGTCCCATATGAATTCCCCCTGAGGGATATGGGTACATCTCCAAGAGGTAATATTTCTCCTTAGTCGGGTCTTCCACGGCCCGGAACAGTTTCTTCTCCTCCCAATACCTCTGCCATTTCGCCTCGATGTCCTCTGGATGGTACTTCTCGTCCATTTTACCCCTGCAACCCCTTATTTTTGGAAGTTTTTTGAGTTTACCAATGAGTGCTTTTTAACCTGTTGATTATATAGGAACTCAGGGGCTTTGGCCCCGCTGGAATATTGGAATAATGGAATGATGGAATAAGAAGAAAAGCAAAAAATCTGTTGTTCCCGATTTTAATACCCATTATTCCAACAATCCATCATTCCAATTCTCCAAAAGATCACGCTTTGACAACGGTGCTCTCCAGAAACTCCGGAAACTCCCTCACACTTACTTTTCCAAATCTCTATCGTTGATAAGATTTCACCTTCCCATCATCTTCCGTATCTTCAGCCTCAAGGCATTCAGCTTGATGAATCCACCCGCGTCCCTTTGGTCATAAACGGTATCCTCATCAAAGGTCGCGAATTCTCCGCTATAGAGGGATTTCTCCGATTTTCGTCCGACAACGATACAATTCCCCTTGTAGAGTTTTAAGCGAACAGTTCCCGTCACACCCTTCTGGGTTTCATCAACGGTCTTCCTCATAACCTCCATTTCAGGGGAATACCAGTAGCCGTAGTATATCAATTCCGAAATTTTGGGAATCAGGGAATCCCTGAGGTGCATTACCTCTCGATCCATGGTGATGGATTCTATGGCCCGATGTCCTATATGGAGGATTGTTCCCCCGGGGGTTTCATACACTCCCCTTGATTTCATCCCCACGTAGCGATTTTCAACGATGTCGATACGGCCAATACCATTTTCCCCCCCGATCTCATTCAGCCTGGCCAACAGGTTTGCCGGGGAGTAACCCTTTCCATCAATTCTCATGGGAATGCCATCTTCGAAATCGATCTCGATATACTGCGGTCTGTCATGAGCCCGCTCCGGTGAGACGGTCATGAGGAACATCTCCTCCCTCGGCTCCAACCATGGATCTTCCAAGATTCCAGCTTCGAAACTGACATGAAAGAGGTTTCGGTCAACACTGTATGGTTTCTCCTCGGTGACTGAAACCGGAATCCGGTTCTCCTGGGCATAGCGAATGAGATCCTGACGGGATTTGAAATTCCAGACCCGCCAGGGAGAGATGATAGTGATAGTGGGATTCAAGGCCATATAGGTAAGCTCGAACCTCACCTGATCATTCCCCTTTCCCGTCGCCCCATGTGAAACGGCATCGGCCCCTTCCCTTTCGGCCACCTCCATCTGTTTTTTCGCTATGAGTGGTCTTGCAATAGAGGTCCCCAGGAGATATCCGCCCTCATAGATAGCATTGGCCTTTAAAGCCGTGAAGATGAAGTCCCTCACGAACTCCTCCCGGACATCTTCTATATAGACCTTGCTCGTCCCCACTGCCAGCGCCTTGGCTTCCACCCCTTCGAGTTCATCCCCTTGACCAACGTCCGCAACGAAGGCGATGACCTCACAGCCGTATTCATCCTGCAGCCATTTCAAGATGACCGATGTATCCAATCCCCCGGAATATGCCAAGACAATCTTGTTTATCGGAGATGCCATATTACCTCCATACCAGGAATCCTTTCATAATGCGTTTTTTGCCGCCGCACTGTTTTCCTTGGAAACCCTCAGCCTTTACGGCATCCGGACCTGATGGAGATTTACCCCAATAACCACTCCAATATGGCCTTCTGGACATGAAGCCGATTCTCCGCCTGATCCCAGACGATTGAATGGCTTCCGTCCACCACATCATCGGTTATCTCCTCACCCCGATGAGCGGGCAGACAGTGCATCACTCTGACTCCGGTTTTAGCCGCCTTGATCAAACGGGAATTCACCTGATACTCCCTGAAATCCCGAAGGCGTTCGGCGTGTTCATCCTCCTTTCCCATGCTCGTCCATACATCGGTGTAGATGAAATCCGCATCCGAAACGGCCTCGTAGGGATCATGGACCAGTTGGATCTCCCCCCTCGATTCCCTTCTCGCCCGTTCAAGGAGCGATGGATCTGGACCATATCCCTCTGGACAAGCCATGGAGAGCTGGAAATCCAATCTGGCGGCACAATTGATCCAGGAGTTAGCCACGTTATTCCCATCCCCTATATAGGCCACCTTTGATCCCCGATATTCACCCATCTTTTCTATGATGGTGAAGATGTCGGAGAGAATCTGGCAGGGATGGAGCAGATCGCTAAGCCCATTTATTACGGGAATGGTTGCATGCCTGGCTAACTCCTCTATGGCCTTGTGGGAAAAAGTCCGTGCCATAATCCCATCCATGTATCGGGAAAGGACCTGCGCCGTATCCGAAATGGTTTCTCCACGACCCAGGTGTAAATCTTTAAAGTCCAGGAATAGGGCGTACCCGCCCAACTGATACATCCCCACCTCGAAAGAAACTCGAGTTCGAGTCGATGCCTTCTCGAAAATCATGCCCAAGGTTTTCCCCATAAGGGGGGTATGCCGAATACCTTCCTGCTGTTTTGCCTTTAAGAAGGCTGCCCTCTCCATCAGATGATCGATTTCATCCTGGCGCAGGGAAAAGATGTCAACCAAATCCCGCTTCACGACTAGGCCCCCTCCCCACATTCTCCGAAAATCCGGCCCATAACCTCGATGAGCTGATCCACCTCCTCATGAGTTACGATTAACGGGGGCAAGAACCTGAGGACATTGCCCATAGTACAATTGATGAGAAATCCCTCCTCCATGCAACGGATCACGATTTGGCTTCCCTCGAACCCCAATTCCATGCCGATGATTAAGCCCCTCCCCCTCACCTCTTTAATGAAGGGGTTCTTCAACTTCAAATCCATGAGTCGCTTGAAGAAATAGGCACCCACCCTTGTGCAGTTTCCTAAAAGGTCGTCCTCCAACAGAGCCGTTAGGGCAGCCAGTCCCGCTGCCGTAGCCAAGGGATTTCCCCCAAATGTCGATGCGTGGGTCCCCGGGGTAAGGCTCTTGGCTACCTCCTCAGCAGCCAACATTGCCCCTATGGGAACGCCTCCCGCCAAGGACTTGGCCAAGGTCATGATATCTGGAAATACTCCATCGTGCTCATGGGCAAAAAGTTTTCCCGTCCTGCCCATGCCAACTTGGACCTCGTCGAAGATCAAGAGGATCTTCTCCTCACGACAGAGTTCTCGAAGATCCCTCAAATAGCCATCGGAGGGGCAATTCACCCCACCCTCGCCCTGGATGGGTTCCACCATAATGGCGCACGTATGAGGGGTTACTGCTCGTAAAACGCCCTCTATATCGTTAAAGGGAACGTATCTGAAACCGGGAAGCAGGGGATCGAACCCCTTTCGAAATTTTTCCTGTCCCGTCGCACTTAGGGTAGCCATTGTTCTCCCGTGGAAAGATCTCTCCATAGTAATGATTTCGAATCTTTCTGCGCGGCCGGTATCTTTTGCGTACTTCCTCGCCAATTTTATGGCGGCTTCATTTGCCTCTGCTCCGCTGTTGCAGAAGAAGACCCTATCGGCAAAGGAGTTCTCGCACAGCACTTTGGCAAGCTCAATTTGAGGCTCGATGTGATAAAAGTTGGAGACATGGAGCAACTTCCGGGATTGATCATGAATAGCCTGAACCACTTTTGGGTGGCAATGGCCGAGATTACATACCGCCAAACCAGCCACGAAATCAAGATATTCCCTTCCATCACTGCTCCAGACCTTACACCCTTGGCCCCTGACTAAGACAAGGGGATATCGGGAATACGTATTTGCGATATACCGCTGAGAATCGTCAATGAGCGTCTTCGTATCCGTCATCGAGCTGGCTTCCCCACTTCCTCCCTGTATATCTGGGTTCCTATACCTTCGTCAGTGAAAATCTCCAGAAGCAGAGTATGTTCAACCCTTCCATCGATGATATGAGTTTTGATTACGCCTTCTTGGAGTGCATCTAAACAACACTGAACCTTTGGGATCATCCCTCCGATAATCACCCCCTTTTCAAGGAGCTCTCTCGCCCTCCTGACATCGAGGGTTCGAATCAGTTGGTCCCCTTCGTCCAATATTCCCGGAACGTCCGTCAAGAGGATCAGCTTCTCTGCCGCGAGGGCGGAGGCAATCTTTCCGGCAACTAAATCGGCGTTTATATTGTAGCTCTCCCCCCCCTGTCCCACCCCAATGGGGGCAATAACCGGAATAAAATGCCTCTCCTCCATGGCCAAAATGATCGATGGGTTGATGGAATCCACCTCGCCTACCATGCCGATATCGAGCGTTTCAGGGGGGCTTCCATTTCCCCTCCTTCTGGAGACGCTCATCTTCTTTGCGAGTATGAGTTGACCATCCTTCCCGCTGAGTCCCACCGCCTTCCCACCATGACGATTGATCAAACCCACGATCTCCTTGTTCACCTTTCCAACCAGAACCATCTCCACCACATCCATGGTCTCACCGTCCGTAACCCTCATGCCCTCGACAAACTCCGTCTTCTTTCCCATCCGGGCTAAAACCTTCCCGATTTGTGGGCTCCCGCCGTGGACGACGACCGGGTTGAGTCCTATGTATCGCATCAAAACGACATCCAAGGCAAAGCTCTTTTTCAAGTCCTCATCTATCATGGCATTCCCGCCATACTTGATGACGATAGTCTTGTCATAGAATCTCCGGATATAGGGCAATGCCTCAATGAGGACTTTTGCCTTATTGATCGTATTCTCCATTTGTCTTACCGTTCATGGTATATTGATCACACAATGCAAACCGGATAAGGAACATTACCCCTATTGCCCGCATCACCGTCTCACAGAATATAACGGCTCAAATCCTCGTCCTCGATGAAATCCCTCAGTTTATCGGTCACATACGCGGAATCGATGACGATCTTCTTATTATGGGCCTCAGGGGCATTGAAGGAAATCTGTTCCAGGAGTTTCTCCATAATGGTATAGAGCCTTCTTGCACCAATATTTTCGCTCCTCTCATTGATTATCTGGGCAACCTCCGCGATCTCAGCTATGGCATCGTCGGTAAATATCAATTTCACCGATTCCGTCTTGAGCAGGGCGATATACTGTTTTATCAGGGCATTTTGGGGCTCTTGGAGGATCCGAATGAATTCCTCTTTCCCAAGAGAATTGAGCTCCACCCGGATGGGAAAACGACCCTGGAGCTCGGGAATGAGATCCGATGGTTTCGAGACATGAAAGGCCCCGGCGGCGATAAAGAGGATGTGGTCAGTCTTCACCATCCCGTATTTCGTTGTCACCGTCGTTCCCTCGACAATGGGTAAAATATCCCTTTGGACGCCTTCCCTTGAGACGTCGGGACCATGAAGGGACTCCCTTCCCGCGATTTTGTCGATCTCATCCAAGAAAATAATTCCCGATTGTTCTACCCTCTCTATGGCCAACCTTACCACCTTATCCATATCGACCAATTTTTGAGCCTCCTCGTTGGAAAGGATGGCTAATGCTTCTGGGATTTTTACCTTTCTCCTCTTTCTCCTCTGGGGAAAAAGGTTTCCGAACATATCCCTGAGGTTGATATCCATCTCCTCCATGCCTGAGGCCGAGAAGATCTCCACGATGGGGAGATTTCTATCCGCGGTCTCGATCTCGACATAGCGGTCGTCCAACTTCCCCTCCTTCAATAACTGCCGCAACTTCTCCCTGGTTGTGCTCTGGGGGAGTGATCCTTCATCGAGAGCTCTTATGGAACCTAGGGGGGGGTTTTCCTCTCCTGTCTTCTCCGTTTTTGGCCTCGGCAAAAGGAGATCCAGTAACCTCTCCTCGGCCAAATCCCGGGCTTTCATCTCGACCTTTTCGGTCTCCTCCCCCTTAACCATATTAACCGCCTGGTCTGTGAGATCCCTAATCATAGACTCTACATCCCTACCCACATATCCCACTTCCGTGAATTTCGAGGCCTCGATCTTTAAAAAGGGAGCTTGGGCAAGCCTGGCCAACCTCCTGGCAATCTCCGTCTTCCCCACCCCAGTGGGTCCGATCATAATAATGTTCTTTGGTGCTATTTCATCCCTCAGTTCCTCCGGAACCTGTTGTCGCCTCCACCTGTTCCGAAGGGCAATGGCCACCGATCGTTTGGCCTCTTTCTGTCCCACGATGTACTTGTCGAGTTCGGAAACAATCTCCCGTGGGGTAAAGGTTTGCACTTCATTCACCTCTTCAGAGAATTTGGCTTATAATTCTTCGACGATGATGTGATTGTTGGTATAGATACAGATGGAGGCGGCGATCTTCATGGCTTCTTCTGCAATGGATTTGGCATCCAATTGGGAATGATCGACCAATGCCTTGGCAGCTGCATGAGCATAAGCACCGCCGCTCCCAATAGCAGTAACACCTTCGTCGGGTTCGATCACATCTCCAGTACCCGATATGACGAGGGAGTGATCTTTGTCGGCGACGATGAGAAGTGCCTCCAACCTCCTCAAAACTCTATCGGTTCGCCATTCCTTAGCCAGTTCGACGGCAGCCCTCATAAGATTGCCGTTGAACTGTTCCAATTTCGACTCAAATTTTCCGAATAAGGTAAAGGCATCAGCGCTGGTTCCAGCAAAACCCGCCAATACCCTCTCATTAAATATCTTTCTGACCTTTTTTGCCGTCCGCTTCATAATCGTATTTTCAAAGGTGATCTGTCCATCACCGGCCATGACAACACGGCCTTTGTGCCTGACGGAAAGAACCGTGGTTCCCCTCATTTGCCGGCTCCTTGGAAGAAACGATCCATAATTCGTTTACCCCGTTACATGGCCATGGGTAAAAACCCATGATTCCACCATAATGGGGGGATCACGAGTTCCGTTTCATATTTCTCCAGCTTCTGGGATGCGCCTTATCGTAAACATCCATTAGCCCGTCTATACTTACATGGGTATATTTTTGGGTCGTGGAGAGGCTTACATGTCCCAATAATTCCTGTATATCCCGTAAATCCGCCCCCGCATCCAATAGATGGGTCGCAAAGGTATGACGCAGGGCATGGGGGGTAATGTTCCTTCCGGGGCCGCACTTTTTGCCATATTTTTCTACAATGCGTCTCACACTCCGATCTGTCAATCTACTGCTTCGAGTATTGATAAAGAGAGGGCTCTCGGGATCGTTCCCTGAGGAGAACCCCCTTTTCCTGAGATAATCTTTTATCGCCTCGATGGCCTTGGACCCAATAGGCACTATTCTCTCCTTCTTCCCCTTTCCCAATACCTTTATGATGCCCAGTTCTAAATCTACATCCTTACAATCCAATTGAGTCAACTCCCCCACTCGAATACCACTGGAATAGAGCAATTCCAGAATAGCTCGATCCCTGAGACCTAAGGGATTCGATTTATCGGGCGCATCTAACATTCTGAATACCTCATCAATGGTTAGCGTGATCGGAATATACCGCTCGGTCTTAGGAGTTGCCACTCCCTTTGCAGGATTTTTCAAAATAACCCCATTCCGAACCAGGTATTGAAAAAAGGAACGAATTGAAGCCAACTTTCGAGCGATAGAACTCTTTTTATTCGATCGAAAAAGGGCCCTTAGATAGATTCGTATGATATCACGGTCAATTCGTGAAACATCAACTTCTCCTCTATCCGAAATCGGATAGAGCCCGGATGCCGAGATGAAACCCTCCAAATGGGAGAGGTCATTGAGATAGCCCCGACATGTATGCTCCGAAGCTCCCTTCTCCAAAGTCAGATATTGTATAAATTGATCGATCTGATTCCGCATGAAAGCCCTTACGAAAATAGTTAAAATAAAATGTATATCACAATGTTGAAAATAATCAATGGGAAAATCAATGGCTTAAGGAATGTGCGAGAACGAGATATAATTATGCCTGAATGTTATTGACTTACATGATATATTTTGATATATGTATTTTTTGATTTAATCTCTAGTGGGAGGCGTGGTTTACAATGGCGAAGCGGGAAAAGAACAGTTATATCATTCAGTCTGTGACCAATGCATTGAATCTCTTAGAGGCGTTCAAAGCAGATAGGGATGAGCTTGGGGTGACCGAACTCAGCAAAAGGCTCAACCTCCATAAGAACAACGTTTTCAGGTTACTTGCAACCCTTGAGGCAAAGGGATACATAGAGCAGAATAAGGCTAACGAAAATTACCGTCTGGGGGTAAAAAGTTTGGAGTTGGGTCAGACTTTCATCAAACAGCTTGGTTTAGTCCGCCAGGCTAAACCATTCCTGAAGGAAATAGTTAAGGAATGCAATGAAATGGCTTATATTGGAATTATTCGGCAAAACTCCGTCGTCTATCTGGATGTAGAAGAGGCGAATCAAACGGTGAAGGTGACCAATCGTGTCGGCTGGAGAATTCCCATCCATTGCACGGCCATCGGCAAGGCCCAGATCACCTATGCATCTGAAGAAGAATTGGAAAAGCTCGATATCTTAGACCATATGGAAAGGTTTACGCCCAATACCATCGTCGATAAGGCTGAGTTCATCAAACACCTTAAAGAGGTTGCTAAACGAGGATATGCCCTCGATAATGAAGAATACGATTTGGGAGTAAAGTGTGTCGGTGTTCCTCTCAGGGACTATACTGGCCGAGTAGTAGGAGGAATCTCCGTTTGCGGCCCATCCTTTCGGATGACCGACGAGATATTGAGGGAAAAAATTATTCCCGCTGTCAAAGAGGCCGGGGAGAAGGTTTCCAAAAGGCTTGGATTTGGTGCTTAGAAGAAGATTCTTCCCTTGAAATGATTTGTATCTCCCCTTTGCCTGAGCCCTTCGGACTCCCCTCGATGGGCGCCCCACCTCTCCAGGAATGTGCGCTCAGGAACAACAGTGTTCTCCAGAAACTCCAAACACTTTTTCCGTTGACTTTTACACGGGTTTCTTGTATAGAGGGAGATGATTAACTTCATTTGAAATAAGGAGGTGATGAAGATGTCAGATCCAAGGGTAGCAAGGGTTACCGAGATCATAGCAGCATCCCCTAAATCTTTCGACGATGCGATCCAAGTTGGTTTCACGCGAGCAACGAAGACCCTTCGGGGGATTACGGGCCTCCGAATTATAGAACAAAGGGTAGCCATTGAGGATGCCAAGATAATTGAATATCGGGTGAGAATGGAAGTTATCTTCGTCCTTGAGACTTAGTATGGGGGAGAGAGGATAATAACCTATGGCTTGGAGCTGGGATATTCTCCCAGCTCCTATTTGCTTTCCTCGGAAAATGTAGTCCCGTCGACTTTCCGTCACCGGTCCCGATTGACCGCCTCCTTTAGTTCATCCGGGGTTACCGTTGCCGTTCCCACCTTCCCCACGACAATTCCAGCCGCATAGTTGGCTATTACAGCAGCCTCTCCAAAACTTGCCCCTGCTGCTACAACCAGGGCCATAACGCCGATCACCGTATCTCCGGCTCCTGTCACATCGAAAACTTCCCTGGCTGTCGTAGGAACGTAGATCGGTTCCTTCCCCCGTTCAAAGAGGGCCATCCCATTCTCTCCCCGAGTAATCAGGACAACCTCACAATTGAACCGATCCAGAACTTTATCCCCAGCCTCCTTTAGGGACTTTTCATCGACGATCTCAATCCCAGAGGCTATGCTAGCTTCCTGGCTGTTGGGGGTCACCACCGTAACATCTCGGTAGAGATGGAAACGGTTGATCTTGGGATCAAGGAGGACAACCTTCTTCTTTTGCTTTGAAATCTGGGTAACAGCTTGAACGAGTCCTTCCGTCACCACCCCCTTCCCATAATCGGCAATGACCACCGCATCTGCATGAGGGATCGTATCGCGGACATAGGAGACAATTCTTTCTGTAAATCCATGGCTAAGCCAAGCCTGGTTTTCACGGTCAAACCGAACCACCTGTTGACTGTGAGCCACAATCCGAGTCTTGACGGTCGTGGGTCGGCGAGGATCGATAAGAATTCCTGCGGTCGGAATCCCCTTTCCCTCGAGGAGGCTGAGGATCTTCCTTCCCCTTTCATCTCCCCCGATCAGTCCCGACAGAAACACCTGACCTCCGAGGGACCGAATATTATTGACTACATTTGCCGCGCCTCCCAGGAGTTGGGTCTCCTCTTTCACCATCACTACTGGGACTGGTGCCTCCGGGGAGATTCGGTCCACCTTTCCCCAGATGAACTCATCCAGGATAATATCACCCACCACGAGGACCGCAATCTCCTTAAAACGGCTTACCATCTCATCCGTATCAATCATTTCGGTAATGGTCTTCAACATCGCTCTCCCCGCCCTTTATCGCCTAGTAACTCAGCAGACCATGGAAGTTCGTTACCGGTTTTAGTCACCGAGCTAGAAAGGAAGGAAATAGATCTGTGAAATACCGAACAAAACCTAAGAGAAACGGAAAGGATTGTCAAGGAAATACTGGAACTCCAGTTTTCAGACACATTGAACGCGACATGAACCTAAGATCAACCCTCAGTATTGAACGAAAACATCGTTTTCCCAAAGAAACCCCTCGCTTGACAGAAAAAGCGATTGTCCCTAAAATGCCCAGGTAATGAAAAAAACTATTTATTTCTATCTGTCCAAGGAAATATTCATTCCTTTTCTTGTCGGTTTACTGATCTTTTCCATCGTCTTCATGATGGGAAAAACATTGCACCTCACCGAGCTTCTCGTCAACAAAGGGGTCAACCTCCTCGACATCGGCAAGCTCCTCGTCTATTTCTTTCCCTCGTCACTCTTTTTGATAATTCCCATTTCCCTGCTCTTAGGGGTTCTCGTTGCCTTTGCTAGGCTTTCCAGCGATAACGAAATCACCGCCATCAAAGCCTCCGGAATCAGCCTCTTTCAACTGACCCCCCCGGTGCTTTTTTTGTCCACAATTGCTTATTTGTTGACCACTTTCTTAGTTATCTATGGCGTCCCCTGGGGAAACCGTGGGTTAAAGTATACCCTATTCGACATCGCACGGACGAAGGCTTATACCGCGCTCAAGGAGAGGACCTTCAATGACAGCTTTGACGGCGTCGTTATTTATGTGGACAAAATTCCTCTCAGGGGCAATAAATTGGAGGGGATTTTCATTCACTATGAGGACAAAAAAGGAGAAGGGGGGACCAGAACCATCCTGGCCAGTGAGGGGTATGTCGTTACCGATCCGCATTCGCAGGAGATCTTGCTGCATTTGAGCGGTGTGGCCGGCGATCAGGTATCCGAGGGGTCTAAATCGTATGGGAGAATCGAATCGGAGGTTTTAGTCCAAAGGCTCACATTCGGGGGCGATCTCTCCAGGATTCGGAAGTTCCGTGCCATGAGATGGGAGATGTCCATCGGTGAGTTGAGGAAGAAGATCAAGATCAGAAAATCGTACGGTCAGGATTGTACTAAATATCTTATGGATCTTTATATGAAATTCTCCATTCCCTTTGCCTGTATCGCCTTCGGCTTGATTGGCATCCCTTTAGGTGTCCAACCGACACGGTCCGGAAAATCTTATGGATTCATTCTGGGCATCTTCATTGTCATGCTTTACTATATCCTTCTCACTTCGGCGGAAGTTCTATCCGAAAAGGGAACCCTTCCCCCTGCACTTGCCAGTTGGACACCCAATATCGTTTTGATATCTTTAGGAATCTATCTCCTCATCAAGGTCGGAAAAGAATCCCCTATTAGATCCCTCCAATGGTTGATTGAAGTGGTGGAAAAGGTTACTGTCAAGCCCAAAGGGTTTATCAAGAACGTCTAAGAATAAGCCCCCCAGATACCCCGAAGTGGAGGCCCTTTGTACTCATAGATATATCAGAGGTTATGACCTTCTCCATACGGTAGGCGATTGCGAATCCATGAGCCATAAATCTTACGTTTACCCTTAAAACAGATAATTAAAAACTACGTGAATTATAGTTGGGGAGTATAGTCGGGGATGATCTGTTGGAGTTTGCGCTTTATGGCGGTAGGATCGTACGTGTGGGAAATAGTGAGGAGCTCGTCGATGTGAGCGTTGAGGTCCTTGGGGTTATACGTGCTCCCACGCAGCACCATAATCTTGTCGTGGGCCGTGCCTACAATTCCCTCCCCTTTGGTGATCAGCTCCTCGCTTAGCTTCTCACCAGGACGGAGGCCTATGAACTCAATCGGGATGTCCTGGTCGGGTTCGAACCCATGGAGGCGGATTAAGTCCCGAGCCATATCAACGATGCGCATGGGCTTGCCCATATCCAGGATGAAGATCTCACCACCCTCTCCCATAGCCCCAGCCTGGAGGATCAACTGAGCAGCCTCAGATATACTCATGAAGTATCGGGTCGCCTCTGAGTGCGTCACCGTCACAGGACCGCCTCGCGCGATCTGTTCCTGGAATATAGGAATGGCCGATCCTGAGCTGCCGATCACGTTGCCAAAGCGTACCGATAGAAAGTGGGGGCCGGAGATCCCATTCGCGCACTCAACGAGCATCTCAGCTACCCGCTTTGTGGCCCCCATCACACTGGTGGGCCGCACAGCCTTGTCCGTGGACACGAGTACGAAGCGCTCCAGACCTACCTTTAACGCTGTCTCTACGAGGTTTTTTGTGCCGAGGACGTTGTTATGCACGGCCTCCCAAGGGTGAATCTCTTGGATGGGAACGTGCTTGTATGCAGCGGCATGAAACACCACCTGGGGATCAAACTCCTGTAAGACCCTGCCAACAGCCTCCCGATCCCGAATGTCCACCAAAAACCCGGATGTGGATACATCCCCGAAACGCTGCCGGCACTCCGTCTCCACCCGGAAGAGATTAAACTCGCTCACTTCCAGAAGGGCCATTGCCTGAGGCTGAAAGCGACTCACCTGCCTCGCAAGCTCGCTACCAATGGATCCTCCGGCGCCAGTTACCAGAACTCGTTTCTCATACAGGTAGCGAGCGATCTCCTCCTGGTCCAAGCGCGCCTCCTTCCTGCCCAGAAGGTCCTCTAAGGTTACCTCGCGAATGGCCTTAACCGATACCTTTCCCCCGATCAGCTCCCCGATCCCGGGCACGGTGCGATACCGCTTGCCAGTGCTCTCGCAAGCGGTCACAATCCTCCGCATCTCCTCGCCTTTTGCCGAGGAGATAGCGATCAGGATCTCGTCGAACTCCGAGGAAATACTGTGCATCCCCTCCACGGGCCCTAAGACCGGAACCCCATGGATGGCCTTTCCCTGCTTGCCCGGATCGTCATCCAGAAACCCCACGGGCTCGAACTTGAGCTCAGGGTTATCCCGGATCTCCCTCAAGACCTTCTCACCCGCGTCCCCAGCGCCAATGATCAGGAGTCTCCTTCCCTCAGGCGTTCTCCTTCGGATGGCTGGGAAGGTCTGAATTCCCGCGCCTCGGGCAAAATAGAGACGGATTGCCACACGCACTCCCCCTATTGCAAGAAAAGTCAGGAACCCGTCCATGATGAAGACGGACCTCGGATACCTTTGAAATTGGTAGACCATGAGCACGACAAGGACAATGAGAAGGGAGCTCGTGAAAACCGCCTTGAACACATTCATCAGATCCACCAAGCTCGTGTATCGCCACATCCCGCTATACAAGTGGAAAAACGCAAAAAGGCTGATCTTAATGAGAATGATGAAATGCCAGCTTTGTTGGAAAGCCGCCATGTTCTCCTTAGGAATGTCAAATTCGAAACGGAAGAGATACGCCAGGTAGTAGCACCCAAGAATCAAGACCGCATCCACCGCCACCATAATCCAGAAGTTTCGTCTCATCAGGCCTTTATTCATGGACCTTCTTCCATTGTGTTTTCGGCAACGCCCCGCCATCCAAAGAGTTGCCTATGTAGTATGTGAAATCTTTTTGCTATTTCTCAATAATAGTACATACCGTTATTCAAGAGAATTATTCCATTACCTTCGCAAGAGCATAGATAACCTTGTACTCAAAATTGGGAATATGCGAAGGAATAGGGACAGGAGGAACGTATTCACACATACCCTCTTCAATTTCCGCTTTCAATGGCAGCAATTTTCCGTAAAAAATCTTCTTGAGAAATTCCTTCCCCTTCATCGTTTTTGGAACTAAGTGAAGCGCAATCGCACACTTTCGGATAGTGGCGATAATCTTCTCCTTGACTGTCTTGGGCACGGCCGAAAAGGCCCCATAGAATTCAACCTTAAAGCCTTTGCTCTGGAGCAGATGGCCAAGTTCTGGCACCGAAAAGTAATGAGTGCTCAAAGGACTTGGGTTAAACTCTGGCCAATCTTTATTGACACTGGCGATAAGCAGCACTCCCCCTTCTCGAAGAACCCTATACGCCTCTTGGAAGAATGTCTCCGGTTCTGCCAGATAGTAAAGTGCCTCATAAAGGATAACTATGTCAAAGCTTTTTTCTTTAAATGGTAGCTGATGGGCGTCAAGATGATATAGCTCGACTCGGTCTTTGTAATACTCCCTGGCAGACTGCACTAATTTTTCCGTGCAATCGCCCCCAACCACGCGGCTGGCGCTGCGAGCCAAATAACCCAGGCCTTGACCAGCCCCACAGGCTACCTCCAAAACCTCCTTTTTCCCGCAATAATCGGCGACAAACCTATAACGGTGGTACATCCTGGCCAACTGCTCATGGGTAACTCTATTTCCCGGAAGCTCGGTTACCGTACTATAATCGATCCCCATTGCCCCTTTTTATGTCTTCGTAGTTTATAATCCAAGGCGAAAAAATCCTTCACGGCCTTGATAACGAGATGCACCTCTTCATCGGTTAATTCGGGATACATCGGTAAAGAGATGACTTCAGCCGAAATCCGTTCGGTCATAGGCAATGCGAAGTGACCGAGCCCTAAGGCTTTTTGTTGATGCATTGGGACTCGCCATGATATGAGCACTTCAACCCCTGATTTCTGCAGATGGGTCGCCAATGCATCTCGCCGTTGAGTTCGGATTACGTAATTCTGATAGACATCGAAATAGTCACTGTTAGATCTTGGATGGGGAATCAACCCAGGGATATTCGACAAACCCTCATCGTACATTATGGCTATCATCCTCCGCCTCTTTATCCATTGCTCAAAGTAATTAAACTTCATGTTCAGGATCGCTGCGTGAAGATTGTCAAGTCTCGTGCACCATCCAAAACACTCGACCACTTCTCCCAATTCGACTCTTCCATTATCGCGAAAAGCCTTAATCTTTCTTGCCAGTACATCATCATTCGTGCAGACCATACCCCCATCTCCTGCCGTACCTAAAACCTTGGCTGGATAAAAGCTGAAAATGCCCGCGTCCCCAAATGATGCACATCTCCTGCCCTTGAATTGAGCACCGAGTGCCTGCGCAGCATCCTCAATGATTCTAAGATCATATTTTTTTGCTATCTCCATAATCTTATCCATGTTACAGGCATGTCCATTGAGGTGCACAGGAATGATCCCTTTCGTTCTTGGAGTTATAGCCACTTCTATTTGGTCAACATCGATATTAAAGTCGTTCGTGATATCTACCAGAACCGGCGTCCCTCCACATTGGACAATGGCCCCAACTGTTGCCACAAATGTATGAGAAACAGTAATGATCTCGTCTCCGGGTCCGAATCCAAGTGCACGTGCCGATAGGTAGAGGGCATCAGTCCCCGTATTTACTCCAATCGCATATTTCGTCCCAACATAGTCGGCTATCCTTTTCTCGAACTCCTCTAAGTGTCTACGCAGGATAAAATCACCACCTGACATGATTTCCTCAAAGACACGGTCAAACTCTTTCTTGTATAGTCCGTATTGTCTTGGATAGTTCACGAACCTAACTTCATAAGCCATTAACCCTCTCCTTCATCCTTTCAAAATACTTTTTACAGCGTTAACTATTTTTTGAGATGTAGGATAATAACCACCCTCCAATATAGAACTTGCTGGAGCAGGCGTGTCAGGTAAGGTTACCCTAACAATAGGTGATTCTAAATATTCGAAGATATTCTCCGATACCAACGCGGATATCTCTGCAGCTATGCCACAGGTCTTCCAACCTCCATCCGCAATGACTAATCTGCCTGTCTTTTTCACAGATTCAAATAAGAGCATCTCGTCCAATGGTTTCACAGAACGGAGATCGATAACTTCTACGTCAACCCCCTCCTTTTTCAAATCCCCAGAAGCCTTCAACGATTCATTAACCATGGTAGAGGTTGCTACCAAGGTCACGCCTGTCCCTTCTCTTCTAATGATCCCCTTTCCAATCGGGACAGAATATATCCCTTCGGGAACCTCCCCCTCCAGGTTATATAACCATCTGTCATCTAAATAAACGACGGGGTTACCATCTCTAATGGCTGCAACCATTAGTCCTTTCGCATCATAGGGAGTAGAGGGCATAACAACCTTCAATCCTGGAACGTGGGTAAATAAAGCGTGAAGCGCCTGAGAATGTTGAGCCGCCTGTTCTCCCCCTCTATTGACGATGGCCCATATCACGACAGGGACCGATAATGCTCCGCCAAACATATAATGCCAATTTGCTGCCTCATTGATGACAGGATCCATAGCATACATCATAAAATCCACCCGTGGATGGACCACTACGGGTCTCATGCCAACAAGAGCGCTTCCCACTGCTGCACCCGTAATGGCATTTTCAGATACGGGTGTATCAATCACTCTTTCTGCCCCGAATATTCTGAGAAGCCCTTTGGCCGTGTTGCCGACATACCATGGGCTCTTCACCCCTTGTCCGATTAGAAAAACGGATGGATCATGGGCCATCATCTGGTGGAGTGCTTCGTTGATTGCTAAACTATATGAAAGTTTTCTCTTTTTTAAAGACATAAAGGATTTTTTCAAATTTTGGATTTCTGAATGGAAATTCTCCCCTATTCCTTAAATACATACTTGCCAAGTTCTTTTGGACTTGGATGGGGACTCATCTTAGCGTAACTATGGGCTTCCTTAACTTCTTCTCCGGTTTCCTGGTTTATTCTTTCTAAATCTTTCTTTCCCAATATTTTGTTTTTCATCAGAAATTTTTCAAAGTTTTTTATAGGGTCCTTCCTCCTCCACTTTTCAATTTCTTCCTTCGGTCGAATATCTGTATGGGTTCCTTGAATATGATCATCTGGACCAACATGTCCTCGTAACCGATAAGTCATAAATTCTATAAATATCGGACCTCGGTTTTCTCTGCATAACTCAACAGCTTTTCTTGCAACTTCATGAACCTTTAAAATATCATTGCCATCAACCCTGTAACTATTGATATAAAAGGGCTGTCCTATTTCAAATAGTGTATTTCCCGGTCGACATTCTCTAATCGGCATGTGTGTCGAATAATAATTGTTTTCACAGGCAAATATGATCGGGAGTTTTCTCAGGGCTGCAAAGTTTAGTGCTTCATAGAGTACTCCTTCGCAAGCAGCTCCATCTCCAAAAAAACTGACTGCTACCTTTCCATCTTTTCTTATTTTCGAAGCGAGGGCCGCGCCAAGGGCCAATGGAATAGTACCAGCGACAATTGGAGCTGATCCGACCATTCCTATTTCAGGCGCACAAATATGCATGGACCCCCCTCTACCCTTCGAACAACCCGTTTCCTTACAATAGATTTCTGCAACCAACTCCCGCATACCACCTCCCTTCGCAAGGTAGTGACCGTGTGAACGGTGGGTCCCGAAAACATAATCACTCTTTTTCAGAGCAGTGCAAACCCCGGTTGCTATCGCCTCCTGTCCTGAATAGAGATGGATAGGACACTTTACCTCCCCCTTAAGGATCGGCTCAATAAAGCTTTCTTCACAGAGCCGGATTCTAACCATCGCCCTATACATTTTTTCTAAAAAACCTTTGGAATACTTCCTCATGATTTCTTCAAAATTGGAATCCGATTATTTTAAGATCGTAAGAAAGGTTTGAGCGATTATTTGTAAATCTATCCAAAAAGACCGTTTTTTCACATACTTGAGCTGAAGCTCGATCTTGGTTGGCCGTATATTTTCCATATAAGCCCTTTCTGGATCAGGGCTTCCCGCAAGAACTGCCCCTTCATCCGGATTCCATATAGAAGCCCAATCGGTAATCCCGGGCCTTACACTGAGGATAGCCCTCTCTTTTTCGGTAAACATATCCACATAATGCTGAACCTCAGGCCTTGGTCCAACGAAGCTCATTTCACCCCTTAATACATTTATGAGCTGCGGGAGCTCATCTAGCTTGTATTTCCTAAGCAGTCTCCCAATCTTTGTAATACGAGGATCATCATCAGCCGTTGACGGACCTCCCAGTTTTTCAGCATTTACAACCATTGTCCTGAACTTAAATATCCTGAATGGTTTACCAAATCTCCCAACCCTCACTCCTCGATAAAAAATTGGGCCTCTGTCCTCCCGTTTGATTAGACAGGCAATAAGTAAAAGTAAGGGAGACGAGATAAGCAGTCCCAGAAGGGAAAATAGAATATCGAACAACCATTTTAACATGAAACCGATTGTTCACCTAGGATTTAAGGCTTTTCCTTTCAAGTCTTTTACCTGAAAGACCAGAGTAGCATATTTAGGGGTCTTTATCCCGGGAATGTAGATCCGTTGTAGATCCCTATCAGATACCGAGTTTAAGAAATTCGGGGAGAAACGATCTATGGTCTTTCCATTGATCACGAGGAGGTTGGCCTTCTTTTCCTTGGAAAATCGCACGATATCTTCATAAGATCCCCGTGGCAGTGGGATAAAATCCCCCTCTGCATAAAATGCAAGCCGGGGGAAATCAAGCTGCCCTGTTACTATAGATTGGGCATGACCGTTATGCTTTAACCATAAACCGATCTCCTTGAGCTCCAATTTATCCCTTCTATTGGGAGCCCATGCCATTAAAAGCAAAGGAATGCAAATGATAAGGAGCAAAAGGGGTGTTATCCAGCGAGCGACCCATTCCCTCAAGGGAAAATCCTTTTCCTTTATCCATAAGGCCACCCTTTCCTTAAACTCTACGAACCCTACCCCACTCCAGATTAATGAGGGAACCACTAGAGGAAAGGGATGGCGGGTGGAAAGGTAATTAGATTTGTTTAGATAAAGGAGAAAAACCGACACAAGAGTCACGTAGATAGTGAAAAGGAGAAATTCATCTAAACGATACCCTATCTCCCTCCTTTTCATCAAGCCAAAAAGAAAGAGAGGAAATAGAAGATTGAAAACTTTGATCGTCTTAAACAAAAGGTGGGAAGAGTAAAGAATAAAGCGGTGTTTTTTAGCTAGATTGAAAAAACTTCTCCCTTCATGTGAAATAACTTCTTCCTCAACTTCTTTTTCTATGTTTTCGATTGTTTGACTCCCTATTGTTTTCACGTTGAGGACATTTTTGACTGATGAAGCTTGAATTTCGCCTATTTTGATTCCCTTTTGGGAAAACAATAACCCTAGAATGGCAAGAATAGAAAGGACACTGGCAAAAAAAACTGCCAAAGCAATTAGGCTCCGTTTCCAGGGAATTTCATTCTTAACCCCATGCCAGAAAAGAAAAAGGGGAAGGGATACCAGTAATGTCAATCCTTCGATCCTCAGCGAAGTGCACAATGCGATAGAAAGGCCGCCAAAACCGATGATAATTACATTTCCTTCCTTAATTCCCTTATATCCACACCATAGGGCTGTAATATAGAAGAAGACAAAGGGAATGTCTCGTAATACCTCGGCGGAATATTGCACTAAATTAGGGCATATGATATAGAAGATTGAGCCCCAGAGGGCAATTCTTTCATCAAAGATCTTTCGGGCCAACAAATAGAGGGGAATTACGGTTAAAGCCCCACATAGGGTCGCAACCAATTGCCCCGCTAATACCCAATCCCCAAAGACCTTATAAAGAGGCACGATAAATAGGGGAAAGAATCCATAGTAGGCATAATCTCTAAATATCTCGTGATGATATTGCCCGGCAAAATACAGTTTAGCCATCGTGATATAAAAGGTCCCATCTTGAGCAATTACATAATTTTGTTTTAATGCTATTAAACGTACCCCTAAGGCCACTAAAAATAGGATAAAAAAAATGGCACTCTTATGTAACAAATTTTCCGTCTTCAGTGGCATCGGGAAACTTGAAAACTCCTGGAGATCCCGCATTAATGTATAAGGTTATTATATCTTAGGCAATTTCTTAATCCATCGGTGAGTGAAACCCTGGGCTTCCAGCGCAAAAGTGTTGCTACACGCTGAATATCCGCTCTCGTCTCCATTATTTCATTCGAGCGACGTTCACCGACATAATTCAACGGCATCTCTACTTTCCCTGACAATCTCAGGATTTCATCCACAATCATTTTAACACTATAACTCTTCCCAGAGCCCAGATTGAAAATTTCCCAAGGTCCTCCGCCGTATTTGCCAGCCTTCCATAATGCTTTGACTGCATCTTCAACATAAAGAAAATCTCGTTTTGGCTCCGGGTCAAATAACTCAATCCTTCCCTGGGACAATTGCCACAATATTTTAGGAATGAGCAAATCCCCACCCTGGCCTGGACCATAGATATTGAAGGCACGGAAAATGATACAGTGAAGGCCAAAATCCTCGAAAAAAGTCCTGCAAAGCTGTTCTGCTAATAGCTTACTGATAGCGTAGGGATCGGATGGATCTAGAGGATGATTTTCATTTATAGGCAATATACGAGGACTACCATAAACACCTGATGTACTCATCAAAACTAATTTCCTTACGGTGTGTAAACGGCAGAGCCTTAAAAGATTTAAGGTGCCGATGACATTGGAGCTAAAAAAAATCCATGGTTTCTTACGCGAATTTGGAACATATATGCGAGCTGCCAAATGATATATTAAGCTTACGTCCTGAAGGGGAAATTGCTTAAGTCGTTCCCATCTAGTGAGGTCCCAGCCGTCTCTCAAATTTAACGGGATTACCGCCATTTGGTGCCGAGACAATTCTTTAACTAAAAACCTGCCCAAAAAACCCGCGGCTCCTGTAACCACCACTTTCTGGCCGGCAGCCAAGTTCATAAATTCCTCATGCAGATTTGTTCGGGGATTCGTTTACATACTTCCAGAGCACTTTGATGATCTTCAGGCCGGCCATTATCAAACCAGCAATCATCATTATAGATCTACTGGTACCCCTCTCCTCAGAATGAATGAGGCATTTGACAAAGTCTATAGATCATCTCCTTAACCATTGACACCAAAACCCGAGGGATCTCTCCGCCCATATCCTATTCCTCACGAAGAAATTCTTGGCGTCTCTGTTCAAACTCCTCGATGGCCTTAGCATAATCGTCCGGTCTTCCAATGTCCAGCCAATATCCGTCAAATGGATAGGACGCAACGCGCTCGCCGCGCTTGATGAGAGTCTGCACCAGATCCGGAAGGTCGAAGTGTTCTCCCTCAGGAACATACTTCAGTGCATCACGCTGCACGACATAGATTCCCATGCTTACGGTATAGTTCAAGGTCGGCTTTTCCGTATAGCGTGAGAGGAATCCCTCTTCATCTACTTCAAGGACACCGAAACCTACGCGGACTTCACGCTTATAGGTCGCAATGGTGACAATAGATTCTTGCTCCTTATGAAAATTCACGAGTGCTCGATAGTCGAGGTTGGTCAGAACATCTCCGTTCATCACCAAGAAAGTTTCCGGGAGATCATTGATAATTTTTAAGGGGCCGACTGTTCCGAGCGGCTTATCTTCCAAAGAATACTTAATCTTAAGTCTCATCTTCTCGCCGTCACCAAAAACAGCCTGAAGAAGTTCGGCCAAATACCCCACAGCGATCGTTGTTTCGCGAAATCCGACAGCTCGCAGCTGCCGCAACACAACTTCGAGAATGGGCATTTCACCTATTGGCATCAACGGCTTCGGGAGAATCATAGTATATGGCCGCAACCTCGCTCCTTTCCCCCCTGCCAATATCACAGCGTACATACGTTCATCCTCTGTAAAAGTTGTAACTAATCGATTCCTCACTAAATGTTATATTCGTCTACCTTAAAGACATCGATATTGCTTTTTATCCAATCAATAGTCTTACGCAAACCTTCTTTTATACCAACCTGCGGCTGCCATCCGAGGAGATTCCTAGCCTTGGTGTTGTCACAGAGCAATCTCCCCACTTCGCTCTTTTCAGGTCGGACTCGTTGACCATCGGGAATAATATCGACCTCCACGCCCATGATACCCATTATTGTATGAGCCAAATCGGCAATAGACGTTTCTTGGCCACTACCAATGTTTATCACCTCTCCTACACTTTTCGAAGATTCAGCTATTTTTATGAAACCATCCACAACGTCAGACACATAGTTAAAATCCCTCGTTGGAGGTAGATTTCCAAGTTTAAGGCTATGTCCCCGCAAAATCTGAGTTATTATCGTAGGAATGACCGCTCTTGCTGATTGTCGCGGGCCATACGTATTAAATGGACGGATAATGGAAACTGGGACGCCAAAGGATCGATAGTAACTCTCAGCAACCATATCCGCACCAATTTTCGAAGCTGAATATGGTGATTGACCTTGTAAAGGATGGTTCTCGTCAATTGGAACGTATTGAGCTGTTCCATAGCATTCGCTCGTTGAGGTATGCACTACTTTATGAGTGCCAAGCCTCCGACAGGCCTCCATAATGTTAATAGCGCCTAAGACATTAGTAGTTCCAAAACTTTGAGGGGCAATGTACGAATACGGAATTGCGATCAGAGCAGCCAGGTGATAAACAATATCACAGCCCTCTACTCCCATACGAACCGAAAAAGGGTCCTGAATGTCTCCAGGAAATATCTCAACTGTTCTTCGTATTTTGACGGGTAGCAATTCGAGGTTGCCCCATAGATTGAGAGCGTTATAATGCACAAAAGCTCTAACCGAATCGCCTTCAGATACGAGGCGTTCAACGAGATGACTTCCGATGAATCCAGCTGCACCCGTAACGAGAATCCTTCGAGACTTCTTAATTCTGGTCAAAATTCCACCCTCTCTTGACAATCTTTGCAGGAAGTCTTCCTCGCCAGACTCGCTACAATCTCTTTAATTGATTTAACAAACCCACCAAACCCGTAAATCGATTTCTCCAAAACTGTCTCGAGGTTATTATCCTCAAAATTGCACAAAGTGAACCGAGGCCATAACTTAGGTGAAGTAATGCAAAAATAAGCGGCATAAGAAATATGTATCTCCAGTCTATTTCTTTTAAGGCTATCTTCGTAGAAAAATAAAAATTTATCACAAAATAAGATACGAGAGTAAACAAAAATAACCGGAAAAACAATAGGGAAATAAACGACAACAAACCTAAACTTATCAGGCTTGACACAAAGACAAGGGGCACAAGGTGTCTTAAAGCAACAGGCATATGTGAAACAAATTTCATTGGCATAATAGCCCAGAAACCATCTAATAACTTGTCCCTAAAAAAAGGTTTAAACTCAGATCGAGGGTAATAGTTGCATATAATATCTGGATGCAAAAGAATCTTTCCCCCTGCTTTCCTTAGTCTTTGGTTAAGTTCCATATCCTGGCCCCTAGCCAAATTTTCATCATAAAAACCAATTTCTTTCAACGTTTCTTTCCTGTAACAACCAAAAGATACTGTATCGACCCATATTGGTCTTTTAGAACCAATCCTGAAAAATGAACTGCCCACCCCGAAAGGATGGGATATTGCAGTGACAATCGTTTTAGCTAAAAAAGTGTTATCTCTTGGGATTGCTTTCAATACTCCTCCTACATTATCTGCTTTATAATCATTTAGATATTTTACACAATTTGATATATATTTTTTTTCGTAGACTGTATGGGCATCCAATTTCATAATAATATCGCCCCTTGCATTCTCAATCCCTGTATTCATTGCCACAGGAGTAATTCTTTTTCTATTATCTAATAATCTTATATATGAATGTTTTTTTGCATATTTCTCGACAATCTGTCTCGTTCCGTCTTCACTCATTCCATCTACCACCAAAACTTCCAGTTGCGTTTTAGGATAATCTTGGTCAAGAATAGAGTTAAGGCATAAATGAATAAAGTCTTTCTCATTACGGCAAGGGACAATTACTGTTATCATTTCAGAAATCCCACATCATTTTCAGCTACCTAAAAATTACGTAACTTAGCTATTTCATTGATTATAAGTGGAAAATTTTTTTATTTTTTGAGCAAATAATTTCCTAATGCAAGATACTGCAATCCTGAATTATCGAAAACTTCCAAAGCATCCGAAGGATTGTAAACAATCGGATATCCATGGAGGTTATAGGAAGTATTCAGAATTATTGGTTCGCCCGTTATATCTTCATAGTATTTTATTAACCTGTAATATTCTGGATTCCAGTCTTCTATGACCTCCTGTGGCCTAGCAGTATAATCATGAGGATGAAGAGTAGCGATAATTTTTTCCCTTTTTTCTGCTTTTGTGTCAAACGTAAACATCATATAAGGAGACAATAACGGTTTAGGCTTGATAAAATAGCGCTCACTTGCCTCTGCAAGAACAGAAGGTGCAAATGGCATCCAGAAATCTCTGCGCTTTATCATTTCATTAATAATCTTAATTATATTATGATTCGAGGCATTTGCTAAAATAGATCTATTCCCCAAGGCCCTCGCTCCAAATTCCATTTTTCCCTTAATTCTACCAATCACTTCTCCTTTGGCAAGTAATTCAGCCACCGCCTTTTCGATATTTTCCATATATTTTATTTGCCTTTTACCTTTAAATGTATGCTGCTCAATAGCATATTCTACATCCTCATCACTAATATCGGCACCAAAATAGATTGCTTTTAAAGCTTCCACATTGCCACCACCCTTTATAAAGGCATAATAAGCTGCTCCTATTGAATTACTTTCATCTCCACAGGAAGGAAAAACAAACAGTTCTTCAACTTCTGGGATTTCATATATAGCTTTATTTGCCTTTACATTCATGAAAACTCCACCGCTTAGTGCAACCTTCTTTATTCCTACCGCTTTGATACAATTGCTTACCCACTGCTTTAAGAATCTCTCGATAAAAATTTGTAATCCCGCGGCTATCCAGTCAAAACGTTCTCTATAAATAAGTCTATTTATAAAATACCTCGGGGCATACATTGAGGGTACATTATTATTCCTCTTCCAAGTAATTCCATGTAATCCTTTTTCAAACTCAAATATACTGCTAAATCGTTTGTAGAGTCTTTCAACATCCCTCGAAACCCCACCATATGGAGCAAGGCCCATGATTTTATACTCGTGCTCTAAGGGCATCATACCCATAGCATAGGAAATATAGGCATAAAGTCTACCTATTGAGTTATCTTCTGTTACCTGAGCAATTCGTTCAAATTTTCCTTCCCCACCAATATTAACCGTTGCACACAATCCATCACCAGATCCGTCACAAGTTAGAATCAAATTTTTACCTTCTTTTCCCCATCCATAGTAGGCAGCCGCTGCATGTGCTGTATGGTGTTCAACCGTCTCTATTTCCTCAGCTTTTATTTGAGCGAACAACTTTTTAAATATTTTTATCCTATCTTGATTTTTATATACTTTATATAAAGAAAAAATATGCTTATTTCTTTTTAGTAAAGCTTTTAAAGAAGCTCCAATAGTTTTACAACGTTCGTATTCATTAATTATGTTTTCTTTAGAAAATGACCCATAATTCACATAAGTGCCATCATAAACAACTTTCATATTACCATAGGGTATCTGATTTCTCTTCACAACGTCTTCGAGAGCTGATTCTGGGAAGCCACCGATATTCTTTACTCCTCTAACCCGTTCCTCTTGGAGTACATCAAGCATTTTTCCTTCAGATAATAACGCAGCGGTAGCATTATGCCCATCATGAACGCCCAATACTAATCTTGGAGCATACTTTTCTGAAATTTTTCTCTGCATTTTGCACAATGCCTCCCTTGATCAAATTTTACGATAAGACATATTTCAAAATTTCCCATGCTGAAAGAATGAAAAAAACACTAGGGCAATTCGCTTGCCAATGAAAGAGCTATTTCTTGGGATCACCTTTATTATCCCACCAACATTTTCAGCGTTAGATTTCAACGAATATTCTACACACTTGAGGATGTAAGCTTTACTATATGTGTTATGCCCGCTCATCCATAGTATGTATTTACCTCCAGCCTCCTCAATTCCTTTATTTAATCCACAAGAAGTGATCTTTTGGTGATTTCTGATAAGCTTTATAAATGGATATTTTCCCACATATCTCTCTATTATGTGCCTTGTTCCATCCTCACTCATTCCATCCACTACCAAAATTTCCAATTTATCCTTCGGATAGTCATTTGAAATTGTGGAATCTAGGCACGCGTCAATAAATTCCTCTTCATTCCAGCAAGGAATAATAACCGAAACCAAGGGATACCCTTTATCTGCACTTTCCATAGTTATAAATTTAATAACCATCAAATTTTTTTCCGATAATTAATATTTCGCTAGCAAATAGCCTATTAAAAATATTTAGTTTGCTTAATTGTTTAACAATATTCATTTCCAAAAGAGACCCCGTAAATCCGCTAAATATGATTCTTAAATCCAATTTCCTAAAATAATCTTTCAATTCCCCTTTTGTTGTTCTGAAATGCTTTGTTCCCTTCCTTAAATCATAAAAAACCTTTACATATAAATAATCCAAGGAAAAAAAACTGAGGAGTGGTGCTTGACAGATTAAATACCCGCCCCTCCTGAGCACACGTTGTTGTTCCTTTAATATTTGGTACTTATCCTTTTCGGAAAAGTGTTCAACTAGCCCTAATGAAAATACAGCATCAAAAACACCATCTTTATAGGGAATATGTAGTGCATTACCTATTGTAAACTTTATGACACCGTCCTGAACCTCAAGGGCCAGTTCTTCTTTATCTAACCCCCACACTTTACAGCCAAACTCTCTATTGAACCATCTTAACCACCGACCATTTGAGCAACCAACCTCCAATACCCTACCTATCTCCCCTTCAGGAATATTATCACATGTTATGTGAACAAAATCCTTCTCCCATTTTTGACCTAGGAGGGGATAATCAGGTAATTGTTTTGCATATGTTCTCCAATCGAATTTTGCCCTATTTCCCATGACTGTTTTCAGCCTTTGGTAGCTTGAGAAGGAAAGCGACCTTTAAACGACTTTGAGATCATTCGAGAAAACAAGTAATAATAAACGACAAATCCGTTCAGCAATGTTAGCTACGAATCCAGTTTAATACGAGCATCGAAACAATTATTTCCCAACCCCAAAGATTGAATTACCTATCTCAGAGTGTCATTGAAAAATGCTAAATCCCCATTCTTAATTTCCCTTAAATGTCTGATGCATATAGCAAATGCTTGAAATAAATACACAATCTCCATAACACTTATTCTTAAAGCAAGCAAAGAGATTACCTTGAAAATTGTTATTCCTACCCTACTCCATAAATAAATCGCCTTGTTCTTAAGAGATTGATCAATGATTTTATAAAAAAGATACAGATAATAAATTTCCCCCATATGGACTACCTCTCTTTTTGCGATTCTCCCTGTTGGGGAAACTTTGTGCACATATTTTGCTTGGGGTGCTACATACAATGAAGATGGATACTTCTTAAAGATCCGATATGATAAATCCTGATCCTCTCCCCATGAATATTTCAACAGATTCTCGTCGTATTTAAACTCATTGAAAACCTTTTTACTATACGTCGATGCACCCGAAATCCATTCGCAGTTAACTGTTCTATCTTCTAATAAATATGTATTGCCTAAAGATGGAAGCATTCTACATTTATTTTTTTCCCTATAACCCAAGTAAAATAATCTTCCAAGAATTTCTGCAACGATGAAACTCAAACCTTTCTTTTTCGTCTCAACTACCTTGCCTTCTACGCCGAGTGCATGGGGGTATTGTTCATAGATCTTTAATATCTCCTCATAGTATTTCCTATCTAAGATTACATCATCATCTAAAAAAGAGATGATGTCTCCTGAGGATTTCTCTATACCCAAATTTTTGGCTATTGTAAGTGCCTTTCCCCTATCGTTACGAAAATATTTCAGATAAATATTCTTATGGTGGAATGCTAATACTACTCTTTCAACCGATTTTATCACTTCATCTCTATCTCTGTCACTGTCATCAACTATCAAAACTTCATTAGGCAAAACGGTTTGAACAAGTATAGAGTCTAAGCACCTTCTTAAGTCTTGAGCTCTATTATATGTTGGAATTACTACTGAAACCCGCATACCTATAGACCTTCACTTTTTCAAGAGAGAAAATGGTGAATTTTGCTTCAGGAATTCTTGGACGATTTTCCTCATCTGGTAGATAGTTTCTTTTTCAAACCGTGAAAGATCATACTGTTCTTTTAAGTCACCATCAAGATTGTAGAGTTCCTCCCTTTGGATCCCATAGTCGATAATATATTTCCACTTACCGTGCTGACAGGCGATCTTGCATTGACCTAAATCCTGGACTAATAAATTAGTTGCCCTAATACCTGAGGCCGTCTGATGAAAAATGGGAGCATCTCCATCCTCGAATAGATTATTTCCCTTGAAAGAAGCTTTCGGAATCTCAACTATATCACAAATAGTTGGTGCCAAACTAATTAAGGAAATCTTTTGATCAAGCACCTTTTTAATCTTACTTTTCGGAAACTTAATTACCAGTGGAACATGCAAGAGTTCGTTGTACAGTTTAGAGGTGTGCGATAGACCATTATGCTCAAAGAATTCGTCACCGTGGTCCGCGGTAAGGCAGAGAAGAGAAGTATCATACAGATTTCCTTTTTGCAAGAATTCCATTAAATCTCCGATCTGTTGATCCACATACATTACAAGTCCATCGTAAAGCTGAATCGCGTCTCTAACGTATTTTTTTCCAAATTCTATCAAGGCTTTCTTCTCGAAGTAGTGAGGCAAACTGGCACTGCAATAAAAGCTACAAACCATCTCCGGATACGATAGATTTCCGTTTTGAAGGTACTTATCTACAGAAATGTAGGGTATATGGAGATCCATGTAATGGACCCAAACAAAAAAAGGTTTTCCCTCCTGTTTTGCAAACGAAATAAAGTCTTTCACTATTTGATTTACATAATTGGCCTTTACCTTAAACTCTCCCGTTGGCCCTTTTCTCCTGTAATTAAAATACCTAGTCTTGAAATAGAGTTCTGGGAATGTATTAAACGCTATTCTCTTTAATAAGTCTTCTAAGAAATTCTTAATAACCAAGCTGAATCTCTTATTTTCGATTTTTCCTTCGGGGATATCGAAAGGCGGTGTAATATCCTCAAAGTAATCCCAACCTTTATTGTAGCCGAAATAAGCTGAGAGATACGGATTCGAATGGAACGCAGCAGTTATGAAACCGTGCTTTTTGAAGACTTCACTGATGAGAACTCGCGGTCTTTCAATCCCTCCCACACCCTGATAGTCAAACGGGTATGTCGAAGTTAGAATACTGGGAAAGGAGTGAGGCGTAACTGGCCCTGTGGAAAAAGCCTGTCTAAAGATTGAACTATCCCTAGCTAATTTATCCATGTTAGGAGTAATATCTTTACGATATCCCATAAAACCTAGGTGATCTCCTCGAAGAGAGTCGACCGTGAGCAGGATTACATTCGGCTTCATGTTTTAATTCTTAGAATGAGGACAGATACTATAACGAAATACAATTATAAATAGCCTAAGTCTCGCAGGCGTTGAAATATAATGTCTTTTTCTTCATCTCGGGCTCTATCAATCTCATTCACATCATGCCTTATTTTCAATTCCTCAATGATTTCGCTTATGGTCTTGGCGTTCGATCTAATCTGAACTGGCAAATCTGGATATCCGATGTCTCTATATCTTTTCCCATCTTTGGTAAAATAGAGCGGATTTACTGGAATATTTTCTTCTTCTATATATTGCCAAATATCTATCTCGGTCCAAAATACGAGCGGAAATACGCAAAAAATGTCCCCGGATTTTAGGATATAGTCGGAGCCTCCAGAAAAGTCTTTTTCGAACCATTTAAGACTTTCATCTCTTTTCATTGCAATTATCAAAGCATCAACTCCATATCTTTCCTCTATCCCTCCCAAAATCCTAGAAAATTTCTCATTATTCGATTGTGCTGGAAAGATCGAAAAATCTATTTTCCATTCTTGCGCTAATCTACATCGAAATTCATACGTCTCTTGAAATTCAAACCCTTTGCCGATATAAATTGCTGGGAATGGAATTTTTCCAAAAAAAGCTTTTCGACATAAATACAGACACATTGTAGAGTTCTTTCCCGGCAACCACAATATTGCCATATTCCTGAACTTCATCCTAACCTCTCTAAACACATAAATACTTCCTTTTTCTAACCTTTTTAGCTGAAAGTTCATACCAATAGTCCTCATTTATATTATCAATTAACTGCACACGAATAAACAGACTTTTTAGTATGTCAGAAATAATAGTAAGACAAGATTTCAGTATATCCTTTCATTTTTACATGAGTATACGCGTTTTAAGAATAAGTTTATATGCAGTTTTACATCACAATGTAATCATAGTGTAACTTATTTGTCCACTAATCAGTACTAACAACCAAATCTTGTAACGCTTCTTCTTTAATTGTTCAACAAATTCGTCGCAGAGATGTTCTTTGAATATTCAATACGTCAAGTATTCTTGGCAAATGTCTCCCACTAAGAACGTCATAAATCTTTTTAGAATGAATAGCGGCTTGAGTTCTCAATTTCATATCTTAACCTCAATAATTGAACCAAATTTTCTCCAAGATTCATCATCCCATGCCTTGACAGGAAATTTAGTAATCCTAATATTATCAAGAGGAAAATAACCTTCGAGGAGGATTTTGTAATTATAAACCCAGTGCCCATCATACCAAAGATGTGTTCTTGAATTATCTTCACTATGCCATTCACTCAGAATGAGACCTTTACAAGATACCCGTCTCATTTCTTCTATAACCTTTTTTATCTTATCCACCCCAATATACATGAGTGTCGCATCCGTAAATACTACATCGATACTTTTGTCACCAAACTGCTTAAGGTTATCTGCTCGCGAGACCAATAATTCCACATTTGTAATATTTCGCTGTCTTAAATAGAAATTACCTTCTTTGATTGCCTTTGTGTTAATATCAATTCCGTAAAGCTGCACATACGGATACTCCCTCGCCAGTAAGTGCAAGTTTGCACCGCTGCTACACCCAATTTCAAGAATACTTTCTAAGGGAACGTACGAAGCTATTTTAGTCATAAGAATTTGACGATGAGGATGGGTTATTGTCTCAAGGCAATCCTCTGGCCACATCCCACCTTTGTAAAAAATATGATGTGTTTTCCAAATCCACTCTTGCAATTTAGTTCCAAGAATGTAGACTTCAATTACGTACCAGAACGTGTAATAGAGTCTTTGGATTAAATGATACAATTTGTGCCATTTTCTCAAAAACAATTTTATTCTATCCATCATTTTCTTTTCATCAGCTTATAAATTTTATCCATTTTTTCCATTTCCTTATAGTAATTATTCTTTTGTTCAATTACTCTCCGGTTCGTTTTTCCAAATTTGATCCGTAGCTCCTTATTGTGAAGCAGGTAAATGATTTTTTCGGCCAAGCTGCTATCATTTCTAACGGGAATCAAAAATCCTCCTTCACCGTCTTTCACCCATTTTCTGTTCTCACCTGAATCCGTGATTACGACAGGCAACCCGCACGCCATCGCTTCGGCCGTACTTGCGGCAATACCAGCGTCTGATAAAGAAGTTGATACGTATATATCTGCGATTCCCAGATATTGAGAAATATCCTCATTCGGAATCTTGCCAACGAACCGGATCCTCTGCGAAACCCCGAGAGCTTTGGATAGTCTTTTGAGAGTCTTTTCTTGAGAACCAGTCCCGACGATTATGAATTTTGCATCAGGAATTTCCTTCACGACATGAGGCACTGATCGTATCAATGTTTCTATATCATATACTGGCTCAAGGCTTCTCAAACTAACTATCACGGGCGAATCAAAAACCTCCAACTTTTTCGCGAGATCCTCACTCCTCCTCCCTGGGAAAAATTTTTGTGTATCTATCCCGAAGTAGATAATATGAATCTTCTCAGAATCCACCCCAAACTTAATTATAGCATTTCTCATATGCTCAGCATCGCACGTTATCAAATCAGTCCGTTTAAGAATATACTTTACGAACCATTTTTTTATCTCGGACTTTCCCGCCATGAGAATGTCAGAGCCCCAGGGAGTAAGAATGAAGGGATGAAACCCGCTTAATGCACCAATGAGTCCATACGTCCCGGCATAATGAGCATGGAGAATTTCCGGCCTCGTTTCCTTTATCAACTGTCTAACCTTGAAGACCGCCTTCAGAATCGAAAATATCTTTTTTGAAAATGATCGGATCTCATAGAAATCTATTTCGGGAATAGTACTGCCCTCACTCAACGGTGAAAGAGAAACCCAGGAAATCTCATTTCGTTTGTCGGCAAAATATGTGATCCAGCGATAACTGTGAATTGAATTACCCCCAGCTAGAAAGCAGATGTTCATTACCTCCTCACCAATTCAAGTATCAATGAATTCTTGCCGACTATATCTATTGATGCGTATATACCAAGCGCACAAATAATAGTTAAGCTTAGGGTGTAGAAGTTACTAACAGCAATACTGAAAATAACCGTTAGCAAGAACAGTGACATTATTAATGTAGCAAAAACTATTTTCCCAGTCTCACGCCACGGAAAAACATAGGTAAGATAGTCCCTGCTAATAGCAATTGTCCAGAATGCTAAGAGGATATTTGATATGCATGTTGCAACAGCAGCACCCACAATCCCGATCTTTGGAATCATGAGAATATTGAGAATTACGTTAACCACTAACGCCACAGCTGTAATCTTAAGGTTTAAAATCGTTTTTTTCGCAAGCAATATGGCAAATACATTCAGCTCATAAAGACCAAAGACCGCCATGCCTAAACAAAGCCAAAAAATAACCTGCAAACTTGAGAAATATTCCGACGTTGACACTATTCTTATGATTGGAGCACTGAGAATAGTCAGACCGGCAATGGATGGAACAGCGAAGAAGAAATAATATTTTATCCCCTTACAAAGCACTTCCGAAGCTCCGATCTTGTCCCCCTCATTCCACAACGCTGCCATATAAGGATAGAGCGTAAACCCAAGAATACTATAAAAAATCCCAATTATTGAAGCTAAGGAATAAGAAACAGCATAAATACTAACACGATTGATGTTGAGAATATGCAAAATAAAAAAACGATCAACAAAATTGTTGGCCCAGATAAATATGCTATATGGTATGAGCGGGAAAGAGTAAAGCATTATTTCGCGCCATCCGACTTTTCGCACATAAATATTGAAACCAACTTTTTTGAAAACATGGGTAATATAAACACATATAATTAGCAACAATTGTGCAACGACAATGAACATAATTGCATGAAATAGATCTATATGAAACAAAAGAATTGCAAGGGCTAATATCCCAATTCGAATTCCATTCTTGAGAAAACTATAGATCGAGAGAAGCCGAATTTGCTTATCAGCACGAAGAAAGGCGATTGTCAGCTCAAAGAGCGCATCTGCTGCCAAGAAAAAAGCAAATAGATAGATGAAATCAAAGAACCGATCATCTCCGAACATCACTCTCCCCAGGAATCGTTTAAAGATAATAATGAGAGCTGTGACGAGAAATAAATTCAAAGACTCAATACCAAGCATTCCGTGAAATAGTGTGCTTTTTTCTTGGTTATCCTTCTTTCCAGACATAAAGCGCACCATTGCTGAAGGGAACCCTAATAAAATCACTGGAGAGATCAATCCAGTTGTTATGATTATTTGAGTCCAAACCCCATAGATTTCCTGTGGCAAGGTTTTGGTCAAGAGAGGAATGATAAGGAAACTAACAAATCTTTCGGCTCCTATTGCAGTGCCATAAAAGAAAATATCGCTCTTTAGAGAAGGGACTCTGAGTTCTCGCATGAATCTCCTCAAGAGCCTTCCGCTTAGATAACGATCTAACGAGGATTTACTTGTGGTAGGAGGTCCCAAGATCAGTCTCCATTCTGCTGCACTTCTGCACCCTTAGTTGGCACTCAAATATTTCCAAGCTTTTTCTCACGAGTCCTCGGCGGAATTCAACTCAGCCTCCGATCACTCCATTTCTCTCAGTTCCCCCTTCAATAACTTATATCCCCTCTTACAATAGCTACAAGCAGCGTTGTTATTTTCAAATCTTAAGGTAGCGCCACAGTGGCAGGTCCACTCAACCTGGGTGGCGGGAATCCCCATCACCAATGCATGGGCTGGGACGTCTTTAGTTACCACGGCTCCGGCACCTACCATGGTATAGCTCCCTATCGTGAGGCCACACATAACAGTGGCATTAGCACCGATGGTGGCCCCTCTCCTCACGAGAGTTGGACGAAACTCGTGTTTCCTCTCGATGAATGCCCTAGGATTGTGGACATTGGTAAAGACGCAAGAAGGACCGCAAAAGACCTCATCCTCCAGGGTCACCCCTTTATAGACTGACACATTGTTCTGGATCTTACACCTGTTTCCGATGGTAACCCCAGGACCTATCATCGCGTTCTGGCCGATTATACAGTCCTCTCCTATCTTGGAGCCTTTGAGGATGTGAGTGAAGTGCCATATCTTTGTACCCCTCCCTATTTGTGCCTTTTCATCTACAAAGACACTCTCGTGAGCGAAATAACCTTTTCCTGCATTCCCCTTGAGAGGTTTTGACCTCTCCTCGCTTATCAACGACCTCTCAGCCTGTCCCAGAACCCTGAGCACCCTCAACCCCTCTTCCCCATCCGTTCTGGGTCTCCTCCTTTCAAGGACGCATTTCACAAAATGCCTTAATTCTTCCTCCATGGGCTCTATATGCTCCACCTTCACCGGGTAGTAATCTGCCCTTTGGGCCACTGGTATCTTCCCATCCTTCCACTCGATTGTATGGGGGTAGATGAAGAGCTTTTCCTTGCTCACATCGTCAAAGACCGCCATCGTCTTGGAGCCCACGACGATGAGTTTCTGTTCCTTAAAGGGGTGAAGCCAGCTTACGTATATATGGGCCTTGACCCGATTCCTGAACTCCAGTGTCGTCAGGGTCACATCATACACACCGTTGCTCACGTAATCGCCCCCAAAGGCCATGACCCGGGTCGGCTCCTCCTCCAGTAGGGCAAGGATGACTGAAATGTCGTGGGGTGCAAAGCTCCAAAGGATATTCTCCTCGGTTCTGAGCCTCCCTATATTCAACCTGTTGGAATAAATATACTGAATTCTCCCCAGTTCCCCCCGTTTGATCAGATCCCTGAGCCTTATTACTGCTGGGTGGTAAATTAATATATGACCAACCATCAATACCTTATCTCGCTTTTGGGCAAGTGCCACAAGCTCTTTCCCTTCTCTCACCGTCAAGGCCAGAGGTTTTTCCACGAAAACATCCCTGTCTGCTTCCAGAGCAGCCTTCGCCAATTCGTAATGGGTTCTGGCAGGAGTGGCTATGGCCACGGCCTTTATTTCCTGATCCACGAGAATTTCTTCAAAAGACGGAGTGATCTTTATTCCAGAATATTTTTGTCTGTAGCCCTGAAGAAGGGCTCGATCATCGTCACATATAGTATGCAACACTCCCAGCCCGTGTAGGTTTCTCAGGATGTTCTTACCCCAATAACCCGCACCTGCTATTCCCACAAATGCATTCACGCCTTGCATACCTTCCCGTTGTGCACTATCCTTTAGATTGTGTCGATCAATTTCTCTGTACTAACTGCCGGATTCCCGTTAGTGCCCCGAATCCCCACAACTCCCCTTGTTTTAATGGCCCTCAGCTGGAATCCATGTTGATGAACACGTATCCGGGAAAAATCCAATAGAATACTTTCTCCTTGTCTACCATTTCGACGGCCCAACCCCTCTATCCCGGACTAGAAGATTGCCATGTCCTCCTTGGATAGATGAAAATCGACCTTTCGTTCGTATCTCGGTGTTTGACAAACCGTGCAGCAGAACATGACTCCGCCGCTTTCAGTTACACAGTCTTTGAGCCGCAATCAACCGATATTTGGAGCAAATGGGCTTTTCTTCCAGAGGGAGCATGAACTCAAAGAGCCCTATAAGCGTCGGGGAAAAAATTCTCCACTGGAAACCAACAACGCAATACCATTAGCTACCGCCGAAGCCTCAGGAAAGGGTAAAAAGCTTTACCTTGTTCTTCCTTCTCTTCAATTTTTTTGAAATCCTTTCCTTTTCAAGGATCGAGGTAATCAGCACGGCTTCGGCTTTCAACTTACCTATTTCACGGGGATCTTTTACCTCTCTCCCAAGGATGTTCTTTCCTTTCACCTCGTCGTTATCGTCGACGATAGCGACCAATGCCATATCGGTTCCCTGAAGGGTCACATAGGCAACTTCCATCTCTTCGCTCACCCCGTAAAAGATCACTCGTTCAACCCCCTGCGATACCATCTCTAAGAACTTCGCTCCGATCATGGCCTTGAGCCTTGAATAGTGGTGAATATTGTAAGAAAGAAACGTCATGGTGAGTTTGGCCTTCTCCGTGAACCCTTTGGGTGTCAGATAATAGCCGATCCTCCTTGGAGGGACTTTTCTCAATCTAATCCATCCCCGCCGGGCCATCCGTTTAAGGCATGCATTGGTCACTCCAAGGGCAATCCCAAACTTGTTGGATAGTTCTCTCTGGGAGAGATTGGGAGTCTTCTCCAGCTCCTCCAAAAACTGGAGGTCCCGCATAGATTCAGAGGGCTTAAACAGGGTATTTCTGTTGTCAACCATTTGTACTCTGCATTGCCAACATCAAGTTATTCAGCTCGAGAAAATACGCTTTTAGATAAAGACTTATCAAGGAGAATCGGGAATGTTCATTGCATGAACGTTCATCTTGTAAACATTGCTTCTAAAAGACCCTGAACTTCAAGAAATTATTCTTCACTCTTTACGGACTAATGTGACAGATCAAAAAATTCATGGCATGTTCTGATCGTGTATTGTGTAATAAACTCCCTGAGTTCTCTAATTGACAACGAGGTGTTTGCCCAGACCTTACAAACCAGCGGCCACCAGATCGTGAAGTCTCAGCATCCCGACTGGCCTATCCTTTTCGTCTAATATTGGCAGCACCGTAATTGGTTTAGAACGTCCTTGCATTAAGCATAGTGCAGTGTATGCTTTTTCATCATATCGCAACCACACGGGATTTGGATTCATGATCGCGCTGATCGACATCTTAAAGGGGTTACCCCCAGATTGAAGACACAGACGTATGTCATAATCCGTAATAAGTCCGATTAGCTTCCCGTCCTCGCCGGTCACGCTTACAGCTCCTGCTTGCTTCTCCGTAATAGTCATCAGAAGTTCCTGTATAGTCGCTGTCACTGAAATGACAGGATTCTTCTCTCCTCCAAGCATGACATCAGAGACCTTCAACAAAAGGCGCTTACCGATACGACCACCAGGATGGAGTAAGGCAAATTCATCTATGCTAAATTGGCGCATCTTCATGAGAGTAATAGCCAACGCATCGCCTAGCACGAGGCAGACGGTGGTGCTACAGGTGGGGGCCAAGTTGAGGGGACAGGCCTCTTCTGCATTCCCGATGTAAAGCACAACATCGGAGATCTTCACCATCGTGGATTGCAGATTGGATGTAACGCCAATGATCTTAGCACCGAGTCTATGGGCAACAGTCAGCATTTCGTTGACATCCACACTCTCTCCACTCTTGCTAATGACAAGCAACACATCATCAGCCGAGACCATTCCTAAGTCCCCGTGTAACGCCTCGGTTGGGTGCAGAAACAGACTGGAAGTCCCCGTGCTAGCCATAGTAGAAGCAATTTTCCGAGCAATGATGCCGCTTTTTCCTATACCAGATACGATAACCTTCCCACGACACGAGTACAACAACTGAACGGCATTCCGGTAATCCTCATTAACAAGATCGGCAAGCTCTTGAAGGGCATCCATTTCCCGCGTAATGATTTGCTTTATTTCAGAGATACAGTCCATAGTCTCCTTCCTCAGCTATCTGTAGAAACTTCTCTGCCATCATGGCCTTCAGCCTTTGATAATGGAGGATGTTATAGGAAAGAAAGGTAAAGGTGAGCTTGGCCTTCTCTGCAAATCCCTTGGGTGTCAGATAATAACCAATTCTCCTGGGAGGAACCTTGCTCAATCTGATCCACCCCCGCCGGGCCATCCGCTTGAGACATGCATTCGTAACTCCAAGGGCAATCCCAAACTTGTTGGATAGTTCTCTCTGGAAGAGATTGGGAGTCTTCTCCAGCTCTTCCAAAAACTGGAGGTCCCGCATAGATTCAGAGGGCTTAAACAGGGTATTCTTGTTATCAACCATATGCTCTAAACTGGGCAAAAAGGATTACGAATGTTCGTTCAATGAACGTTCGTTTTATGAACAAAACTACTAGAAAACATAGCGAAAGTCAAGAAAAAAATTAAAAATGAAATCCGGCAGGAACTTCGGCTT
>Ga0209636_10000215_pt1 | contig 50884 bp, 49 predicted proteins | sample DeeMarSWOR152_54_FD_187464 | JGI IMG/M metagenome (GOLD analysis project Ga0209636, IMG submission 187464) | Marine sediment microbial communities from White Oak River estuary, North Carolina - WOR-1-52-54 (SPAdes) (version 2) | ecosystem: Environmental > Aquatic > Marine > Intertidal zone >...
ATAAGTAAGTTTTTGAAGTTGATTTTAATAATGTATGTTGCCAGAATCTTAGGAGCTACTGAATATGGCAAATTTACTTTTGCCCTATCCTTTATTTCTATATTTTTACTCATTGCTGATTTAGGTCTCGATGAAATTATTATTCGAGAGTTTTCTCGCCAAAAAGAGAAAGAAGAATTTTACTCAATTCTTTCTCTAAAAATTCTTTTGATTTTACTGACTCTAATTTTAATCTTTATCGGATCTTTTTTTGTTACCCCCGATGTATCAATTAGAAAGGTAATTTGGATTTTATCTTTTTTTTGTATGATTGAAAGCTTTTCCACTATAATTTATGTTTTTTTTCAAGCTCTTCAAAGGATGGAATACCAAGCTTTTGCAACTATTATCGAATCTTTGGTAGTAACAGGGTTTGGCTTTTTTGTAATTTTAAATTATCCTTCAGTTGAAAATTTGAGTTATACTTATTTATTCAGCAGTTTGATTGCTTTAATCTTTGTTTTGATTTTTTTTCATTTTAAGATTTTACCCCTGCGAATCTCTTTGCAAAAATCAGTTTGGTCCAAATTCTTATTGATGTCTTGGCCCCTGGCTTTGGCCGGTTTTTTTGCTGAACTGTATACATATATTGATTCGGTAATGATGGGACACTGGAAATTAATTATTGAGACCGGTTGGTATAATGCTGCCAACAGAATTGTTACAATTACTTTTATTCCCATGGGTCTAGTAACTGCTAGTTTCTATCCTATGTTGAGTAAATTTTTCAAGGAATCAAAAGAAAAACTTCAAAGAACTTGGAATTATCAAATGGAAGCAATGATTTTACTTGCTGTTCCTATGGTAATTGGAGGAATAACTTTCGCTCCAAGAATTATTAGTTTTGTATATGGTTCAGACTTCATTCCTGCAATTTTAGCTTTTCAAATTTTAATGATAATGGCTGGACTTATCTTTCTTTGTACACCCCTTCAATATCTTTTGATTGCTTGTAATCAACAAAAAAATTTTTTCTGGATTACTTCTTCAGCTGCCTTAGTCAATATTGTTTTAAATCTAATTTTAATTCCCAAATTTAGTTTATATGGGGCTGCCATAACTAAAATAATCACTTTTTCTTTAATTCTCTTTTTATTTTTTAAATTCACGATGAAATTTACTCCAGTTCAACCCTTTAACTTAAAATTCATTTTTAGTTTTATTGTAGCTTCTTTCTCTAGTGCTCTAATGTATTTTATAATATCTCAGTCCAAAATTTACTATCTCAATATTTTTCTTGCAATATTTATAGGAATCATCATTTATTTTTTGGGTTTTATCGGTTTAAATTTTTTTGTAAGAAATATTTTAGTTACTTTTATAAGGAGAAATAAAACTACTGGCGAGATTTAACCTTAAAAGTTAATAATCATTTAACATGAATAACAAAATGAGAAAATTAAAAATAAATATTAAAGATATTCAGTTAATTGTTTATGATTTTGATGGAGTGATGACGGATAACAGAGTTTTAGTTTTTCAAAATGAAAAAGAAGCGGTATTTTGTAATAGAAGCGATGGTTTGGCTATATCGAAAATAAAAAAAAAGAAAATTCCTCAAATAATTATTTCTACTGAAAAAAATAAAGTCGTGAAAGCAAGGGCTAAAAAATTAAGAATCCCGGTATTACAAAGCGAAAATGACAAAGAAAAATTATTAAAAAGATATTGTCAAAAGAAAAAAATTAGTTTAAACAAAGTAATTTATATTGGAAATGATATTAATGATTTAGAAGTTATGAAAATCGTAGGATATCCGGTTGCGCCTTGTGATGCAAGTAAAGAGATAAAGTGCATTGCCAAGATTATAACCAAGAAAAAAGGAGGAGAGGGTGTAGTTAGAGAGTTACTAGAATACATTGAATGAATTTAGAATATGAAAAAAGCAATTTTTATTACTGTTCGGACAGGAGCAACTCGTCTACCCAAGAAGTGCTTGCTTAAAATTCAGGGATTAACTACAATTCAACATCTTATAAGAAGAGTAAAAAAATCAAAATTGGCTGATATTATTGTTCTTTGCACAACCGAATTAAAAGAAGATAATGTTTTGTGTGAAATTGCAAAAAAAGAGAAGATAGAATGTTTCAGAGGAAGTGTACTTGATAAATTAGAGAGATGGAAAGGAGCAGCAGAGAAATTTAATGTTGAATTCTTTGTAACTGCTGATGGTGACGATCTTTTTTGTGAACCAGAATTAATTGATATAGCTTTTAAACAATATGAGAAAAATAAACCTGATTTTATCGAGGGAAAAGGATTAGCCTGCGGCGCTTTTACTTACGGAATTAAAACTAAAGCTCTTCAGAAAGTATGTGAAATAAAAGGAACCGATGATACTGAAATGATGTGGGTTTACTTTAAAGATACAGATTTATTTAATTGTGAGATATTAGAAGGAGTTGATAAAATATATAAGAGACCTGAAATAAGAATAACCCTAGATTATCCAGATGATTTTAAATTTTTTAAAACTGTAATTGAGAATTTAGGAAAAATAAAAAAAGATTTCAGTCTTAGAGATGTAATTAAATATTTAGACCAACACCCCGAAATTATTAAAATAAACCAATATTTACAAAAAAAATTCGAAAAAAGACAAAAAGAAAAAACAAAATTAATTCTTAAGAAAGAATATTTAAAATATGTCCCAAAAAAATAAAAAAATAGGTAAATATACCGGAAACGAATTAAAATATGTAAAAGAAGTTTTGGCTTCGGATATGAAATCAGCTACTGGTGGAAGTTGGAATAAAAGATTAGAAACAATGTTTGCTCAAAAATTTAGCGTAAAATATGCCATCGCTCACAATTCAGGTACCTCTGCTTTACACAGTTGTTTATCAGCGGCTGGAATTGGACCAGGAGATGAAGTAATTAGTCCAGCCTTAACAGTTATAATGAATACTCTTGCCACTTTGTATCAAAATGCAATTCCAGTTTATGCCGATATTGACCCAGAGACTTTTAACATTGACCCAAAAGATATAGAAAGAAAGATAACCTCAAAGACTAAGGCAATATTTACAGTTTCATTATATGGGCTTCCTCCGGATATGGATTCAATTATGGAGATTGCCAAAAAACACAATTTAATTGTTATTGAAGATAATGCCGAATGTTATTTGAGTAAATATAAAGGTCGACTAGCTGGCACTATCGGGCATATGTCTATATTTAGTTTTGAAAGCTCCAAGCATCTCTCAGTGGGTGAGGGTGGAATAGTAATAACTAATAATGAAAAATTGGCTGAAAGAGTTCGGAAATGCGGAGGAATAGGATATAAAAATCTTCGTGCTGAAGAGGGAAGGGTAAAATTAAATGAGGAAATATTTCAAGACCCAAATTACAAACGCCACGATTATTTAGGATGGAATTATAGGATGCCCGAAATTTGTGCTGCAGTGGCCGTTGCCCAATTAGAACGCTTGGAAGAATTAGTGGAGAGGCGAAGGCAAATTGCTAAATTTTATCAAAAGGCAATTGAGGGTTGTAGCTGGATGATACCCCAAAAGGTTCCAGTGGGTTTTACTCATTCTTATTGGACCTATGCTGTAAAATATGAAGGCGAGAAAACTATAGGTGTTCCCTGGAAAGAGTTTTATAGAACCTATAAAGAAATGGGTGGCGATGGCTTTTATGCTGCCTGGAACGTTCCTTATCTGGAACCAATAATGTCAGAAGGCTATTATTATGGAAAAGGTTCTCATTATACTGGTCCTAAAATTAAATACAAAAAAGGTCTTTGTCCAGTAGCTGAAAGTATTCAACCCAAAATAATGCAGTTTAAAACTAATTATCGCGATTTGGAATTAGCTAAGAAAAAGACCGAAGCCTTAAGAAAAACCATTGAGAAGTTTGAAAAATAAAATATGTTTGATATAAATTTTTATCAAAAAGCATATAGATTAAAAAAACACTTAATGGAGAGACAAATCAGTGATAGAAATTATGTTTGGGAAAAATTAGAAGAATTTCGCAATCCGGAGCCGGTGGTTTATAATATTGAAACGACAAATGCTTGTAATATGAGGTGCGAAATGTGTCCAAGAACCACCATGATGACCCGTTCAATTGAAACTTTAGATATGGGGACCTATCAAAAAATAGTGGAGCAGCTTACACCCTGGTCTGATACTGCATGGAGAAATTGGGAATCATTTGTCAAAAAAAATTATGGCATTCCTCAAAACGATATGTCAGAAAACCACTTTTTTCTCTACATTATTCCCAAAGTAATAGTTTTACATGGATATGGAGATCCGCTTTTGGACAAAGATATATCAGAGCGGGTTAAACTTCTTACTGAGAAGAAAATCCCTTCTTATTTCAGTTGCAACCCCGTAAATATAAATATGGCGAAAACAATGGAAACATTTGAGAATGGATTAGATTTTGTTAAGTATTCTATTGAAAGCACCAGCGACAAACGGCACAAAGAAATAAGGGGACCGGCTTCGAATTTCACAGAGTCTTACAAAAAAATTCTTCAGCTACTCAATCTTAAAAAGAAAAAAAATTATAAGACGACCATCGTTATCACAATGCTTAATCTCGACAAGCTAAATCAGTTGGAAGAATGGGAAAAACTTAAAGAGAAATTCAAAGGATTAGATGTTTATATTTATTTCAAAAGCCAGGATCAACAATGGTATCAGAATAAAAAGGTAGGAACAAAATCCATCCATTGGACTGAGTTCTGCCAATTCCCTTGGTCATCGATGACGATAAAATCAAACGGTGAGGCAGTAATGTGCGTGGAGGATTATAATAATGAAATTATTTTGGGTGATGCTAAAAAAGAATCTCTTTATGGTATCTGGAATGGCGAAAAATACCGTAAATTCCGGGAGGATCATTTCGATTTAACACCAGGAATAAAATGTACCAAGCAGTGTGATATGGTCCTGATTGGAAAGCTTCTAAGTGAAGCTAAATAAATAAAGAGAGAAGAATATTATTATGATCAACTTTAAAAATTTAAAAACTCCGTATTTAATAGCTGAAATTGGGATTAATCACAATGGTGACCTTCAGATAGCCAAAAAACTAATTGATGCGGCTTTTGCATGCAATTGGGATTGTGTAAAGTTCCAAAAAAGAGAACCAGAACTCTGTGTTCCCAATCATCAAAAAAACGGCGAGAAGGATACTCCCTGGGGAAAAATGGCTTATTTAGAATATAAAAAGAGATTAGAGTTTGGTAAAAAAGAATACGATTATATAGATAAATATTGTAAAGAAAAACCAATTGATTGGACAGCTTCAGTTTGGGATTTACCAAGTTTAAAGTTTATTACAAGTTATGACGTTCCTTTTATAAAAATTCCTTCGGCAAAATTAATAGATAAAGAATTATTAATTCAGGCTTGTAAAACCGGAAAACCTTTAATAGTTTCAACCGGGATGAGCACAATTGAAGAAATTGATAAGGCGGTAGAAATTTTAGAAAAGTATTCTTATCAATATCTTCTAATGCATTGCCACTCAGCTTATCCAGCTCCGGTCGATGAATTAAATCTAAAATGCATTAAGAGTCTACAAGAAAGATATAAATGCCCCTTTGGTTATAGTGGCCATGAGTATGGGCTTGAAGGAACAGTTTTCGCCGCTGTTTTGGGAGTCAAAGTTATTGAAAGGCATATTACTCTTGATCATATGATGTGGGGGACAGATCACTCTTCCAGTGTTGAGCCAATGGGTATGGATATGTTAAGAAAGAGAATTAAAGATGTGGATAAAATTTTAGGCAATGGAGTAAAAAAAATTACCAAAAGTGAATTAATAGTGAGAAAGAAATTGCGGGGATATTAAAATCGAGGGTTATGACAATTAAAAGAGAAATAATTTCAAAGCGATACCTAAATGATGGTGTTTCGGCAAGAAGTTTAAATGCTATTCAAAAAGAATATCTAAAATTGTTTTTAAGCGATGATAGATTAGAACATGAGACAATTTCTGAATGTCCTTTATGTAAAAGCGAGAACTCAATTCTTATTGCTGAAAAAGATAGATACGGTATTCCTTTGGAGACGGTAGTCTGTGAGAATTGTGGTCTGGTTAGGAGTTACAAGCAATTAGACGAGAGAAGTTCGGAGATATTCTATTCTCAATACTATCGAAAAATCTACAATGGTTTTAGTAATTTAGATAATGATTTATTAAATAAAAGATATGAAGACGGGGCAAAACGAAAAATTCCAAAACCTGTTACAAAAGATAAAATTATATTAGATTTGGGTTGTGGTGGAGGATGGAATTTGATACCTTTTTGTAATAATGGATATAAATGTTATGGTTTTGATTTTGATAAAGAATTTATTGAATACGGGAAAAAGAAAGGTTTAAATCTATATTTAGGAGGGGTGGATGAGGTTATAAAGATGGGCATAAAATGTGATTATTTAAGATTGGACCAGGTATTAGAGCATGTAGACAACCCGATTGCTTTCCTAAGAAACTTAAAACTAGTATTAAATAATGATGCTTTAATCGATATTTATGTGCCACCTTTAGATCTACTTTTGTGGGGATATAAAGATGGTAATTTATTGGATACTTTACAGAACGCTCACAATTTTCTATTTGATGAATTTACCATGAAAGCAATAGGCGCTCTTGCCGGATTTAAAGTAATAAATTGTGTCGCTGATAACTTAATTTTGCAAAATTCACAAAATTTTGAGAATCCAATACAGCTTATCAATAAGATACATAGGGTGAGAAGAGGAAAGAAAATTGTAAATTATCTCAAATTAACAGAAAAAATATTGCTATTAAAGAAAAAACTTAAATTAAAAGAAACTTCATTTAATAAAATATATCCTATCTTGAGGCCGGTTCAATACTATAAAAGATTAAGTTATTTAGGATATCTACCAATTTCCTTTAAGAAACTATGGGAATGGTTAAGAAAATATTGAAATGAAAGAAGTGAAGCAAATAAAAAAAAATAGAAAGAATACTTTCCGTCCAAGAATTTTGTTCTATACCAGTGTCCCCAGAATTTTCCGAACTACCCAGATTGGACATCTTTTTGAGATCTCCCAACGTTATCCAGTGATATTACTATCGGAAAAGCTTGATCCCGAAACAGAAAAAATTCTTAAAAACAAAGAATTATTCCCGAAACTAGAAAGAGTTATACCTGTTAGGCAATTTGACCAAAAGAGAAACCCATTCATTAAAAACAGAGAACTTTATAAGTTGGCAAAATTGGTTATCAAAAAATACAAACCCAATATTTTAATATTTGGTGATATGCCTTTTGAGTTATATCTTTCCAGATTTGCAAAAAAAGAAAAACTCATTCAAATAGTTTTTCAAGGAGGGTTTCAAATGGCAGATCAAAAGGAGGTGGCCCTATTTCATTTATTAAATGCCTCTTTTAAATGGCCTACTTTTTTACCACTCTCTGTTAGACTTTTTCTTTCAAAGTGTAAGCAATATTTAGGACATTTTTTTTATTATTGGATTTTGCCTCTTTCGATTAAGCAAGTCCCATTTAAAGTAAAATCCAGTTTCATATTAAAAGAAAAAGCCCTGCCGGGTAAAACTGTTGATTATTATATTGTTTATTCAAAGAGAGACTATCATTTGTGCCTTCGGGATGGACTTCTAGCTGAAAAGTTATATATATTACCTCATCCTTTAAAAAGAGAAAAGACAAAAAAATTTTTTGAAAGAGTATTTTCTCTTAATTTATTAAAGAAATCTCAAAATAATAAAACCTTAGTTTTAATGTGGCCAGCAGAACAAATAGGTTTTAAAAAAAGCGACTTATCATTAATTTCCAAAGAGGATATCCAAAACAATCGAATAAAAATTATTACTACAATCACCAAAATTATCGAAAAGTGGAAGATCTATGTAAAACCCCATCCTGCAATTAAAAGTCTTCCTACAAAAATTCAAAAAAAGATTGAGTGTAACCTTGAAGAAGTTCGTTCTGTATCCCATTCTATTTGGATAGCAGACCCTTTAGAACCAGCAGATAAATATATTGAGATGAGCAAGGTAATTGTTGGATTACCCCCAGCAAGCACCACTCTTTTTACTGCTTCTTTACAATGCTCAGAGAAGGTAATATTATCGTTAGATTTAGACCACCAACTTATGGGAGATTCCTATAAAGATTTTCAAGATATCGAGTATATCGACAATGAGGAAAAATTTATTAATACCTTAGAGCTAATCAGGAATAATAAATATTCAAAAAAATACAGAACACAAAAAGAACCCAACGAATTTTCAAGTAGTCTTGAAGTATTGGAATTTTTATTACGTAAAAAAGGTCTAAATATTTAATAATTATGAGAGTAAAGTTCGAAAAGACAATCAAAAAATATACTCCCAACATTCTAAAAACAATTATTATCCACCTTTATGTTAGATGGTTGTATTATTTTAGATACAAAAACATACTTGCCAAGAACAGAAAATTAAAAAATAAATATAAAGGAAAAAGATGCTTTTTAATTGGTAACGGACCCTCTATAAATAAGATGGATTTAACAAAGTTAAAAAATGAATATACCTTCGTCTTTAATTTTTTTTATTTACATAAAGATTTAAAAAAGGTGAAACCAAAATTTTATTTTGAAATTGACTCTCTTGGAAATCTCTCCAATTATGGTATCGATATCGATAATCATTACCATCGAATAAACAAAGCTTTCCAAGATGTTGATGTAAAAATGTTTTATAGAATAGATTCTAAAGAATACATTGAAAAAAATAATTTATTTTCAAACAAAGATATATATTATTTGTTACCCGACCGAGGCATTTTAAAAACTCTTATAGTTAGTGATGACATATCTAAATACCATTCATTCGGTGATGCTTCTATTTACTGTGCTATATGTGTAGCAGTTTATATGGGATTTAGTGAAATATATTTAATAGGTTGTGATTTCGACCACATTATAAACAAAGATGAAAAACACTTTTATAGAAACGAAGAAGTTGGTTTTAAGTCAGATATGAAAGATGTCAGCAATTTAATTTTAGCTGAAAATTTATATACTTATTTGAAAAAAATGGAAAAAGTAAAAAATCATTTTAAAAAATATAATGTAAAGATATTTAATGCTGGAATTGGAGGATTCACCGACACCTTCCCCCGAGTTGAATACAATTCTTTATTTTAGCAAGATGATACCAACAAGAATAAAAACCTTACTTAAAAAGAACAAAATTATTTACAGAATTGCTACTTATTTATTCACTATCTTTCAGTACATAAAAAACACCCCTCTAAGAGATTATTTTAATTTAGAACGTTGGATTTTGTTCTCTAAAGTTTCACCTTTTACAAAAGTTCCTTACTTAAGGTTAACTAATACCTATAATTTAGCGAGAAAAGTTGAAAGAAACAGAATTGATGGCGCATTTGTTGAATGCGGTGTTTGGAAAGGAGGATGTGCTGCTGTGATGGCTTATGTTGCTAGAAAATCAACGAGGAAAATATGGTTGTTTGATTCATTCAAAGGGTTACCAGAATCAACGAAAGAAGATAAAAATAAACATAAAATAAGCGGTTCTTTAGTAGCCTCGCCAGATGATTGCAAAAAAGTTCTTTTCAATCAACTTAAATTAAACAAGATTAACATAGTTATAAGAAAAGGTTGGTTTAGAGATGTATTACCTAAAAGTAAGCCTGAAATAGGTAAAATAGCTCTTTTGAGGACTGATGCCGATTGGTATGAATCAACTAAACAATGTCTAGAGAACTTATATGAAAATGTAGTTTCTGGTGGTTATGTGATAATCGATGATTATGGATATTTTTCAGGCTGTAAAAAAGCAGTGGACGAGTTTATAAAAGGAAAAAATATAAAAATAAACAAAATTGATGGTATTGGAATTTTTTTCCAAAAACCATAAAAATGAAAAATAAATTAAAACAACTGCTAGAGAAAATCCGTTCAATCAAGATTTTTAAAAGAATTTATAGAAAATTTTTAAGATTTCTCTACGCAATGTGGCCCTATAGAAAGGCGACGATAAGGGAATGGATTATTTTTGTTGATTTAAGAGATCCCAGAGGTAGAGCCATTTATAAAAGGAAAACCTATACGCCTGACACTGGAGAATTGGTTCCAAAGTTGTGGCGGGCATCTTTTGTGCTCTATCCATCTTACTTTTTAGATATCGGTGCTAATTATGGAGAAGTATCATTAACAACAAAATATCCCGAAAACACTAAAAAAATTTATCTGATTGAACCAAATCCCAATATTGCTAGAGCTCTTCAAAAGAGTGTTTACTGCCATCCCAATAATAAAAAAATCGAACTAATCTCAAAAGCTGCTTCTATTATTGATGACAAAAAGATTGTTTTAAATGTTCCCGAGACAAGCACTGGCCTTGGTTCAATTATAAGTACAATACCAAAAAAATTATATTCCGAGATTGAACAAGAGCAATTTGAAGTATCAACCATAACTCTTGATACTTTACTATCTAATCTTAATTCGCAACTCACTGTATTAAAAATTGATGTTGAAGGGTCTGAAGTCGATGTTTTAAAAGGCGCTGAACGCTTTATAGCCAAAAATAAATATTTGATTTTACTTGAAATAAGTACAGTTTATTTAGAGGTATTAGGCGTATCTCCTGCTCTGGCTTTTGAATTTTTTAACTCTCTTGGTTGGTTATATCTCCCTGATGAGAAAAGAAGAGAATTTATCCCGCTTAAAAATCTGGATTATTCGAAAATATGGTCGACATTTCTTGAAAGAGGGCTTCTTTCCGACTATTACAAGCCAAAGGATTCTATTATTGGCGACTTTGTCTTATTTTCAAACAATTTTAATGGAAATGAGATTGAAAAATATCTTAAGAGCGTATATTAATTTAGACTATGTTTTTTAAGATTATCCGTAATCATTTTTTTCCCGGTGTTATCGCATTAATTTACCACCGAGTGTTAGAGACGGAAATTGATTCCCAATTGTTATGTGTTCCTCCAGAAAATTTCGAGAAACAAATGAGATATTTAAAAGATAATTTTGAAATTTTAAAAGTTAGTGAATTGTTAAAGATTCTAAAAGAAAAAAAAGTTTTCCAAAAGGGAATTTTGATTACTTTCGACGATGGCTACGCAGATAATTTTTATTTTGCTTTACCAATTTTGGAAAGATTAAAAATCCCAGCCACTTTTTTTGTCTGCAGTGGAAATATTGATAAAAATGAAGAATTCTGGAGCCACCAATTAGAACAGATCTTCTTTTTAAATAAAAAATTGCCAGATAAATTACAATTTGAATCTAATGGAAAAAAATATCTTTTTAATACCTCGAATAGTCAGGCAATAAAAAAGACTTATCAGGAATTGCACAAGATAATTAAGTCACTAAACAAAAAAAATAGAGATAATATCACGAACTTTTTGTTTGAGTGGTCAGGAGTAGTAAAGAAAACAAGGAAATATTACAGAACTTTATCAACTGATGAATTAAAAAAAATGGCAAGTTTTGAATATATAGAAATTGGTGGACATACTGTGAATCATGTTCTTTTGTCAGCCCTTAATAAAACAGAACAAAAAGAAGAAATTAAAGAAAATAAAAAACATTTAGAAAAAATACTAAATAAAAAAGTCATTACTTTTAGTTACCCCTACGGTAGGAAAAAAGATTATAATCAAGACTCCCTAGAAATAGTAAAAAACAACTACCAGATAGTATTTTCTAATTTTCCTGGCGTCATAAGAAACAATAGTAATATCTATGAACTACCTCGTTTTTTAATAAGGAACTGGGATATAGAAATTTTCAAAAGAAAAATAAGAAATTTTTTTATTTCATCCTAAAATGAACATTCTTCAAATAAACACTTCAGATAGCAAAGGAGGAGCAGCAAAAAATGTATATCGTTTCAAAAAGCGTTTAGAAGAACTTGGGCATTCTACCAGTATATTTGTAGGCTATAAATTTTCTAATGATAAAAATGTTTTTCTAATAAATCCAAAGAACGTAATATTAGAAATAGGTTCTAAATTAATAAAACGGAATCTTACTGGATATATACGAAGAAAAATCTCATTTTATAGAGGAAATGATATAGATTTTTTTAATATAGATAATTTATTCAATTCGCCAGAATACAAAAAAGCTGATATTGTCCATTTTCGTAATCTTCACGGTGATTACTTTAATTTGAATGCTTTAAAAAAAATTTCCACTGAAAAACCAATTGTTTGGACATTACACGACTTATGGGCTATCACCGGCCACTGTGCTCATCCATTCGATTGTGAAAAATGGAAAATAGAGTGCCAAAATTGCCCCTACTTAAATACATATCCAGCAGTTCTATGGGATAATACTCAATATTTGTGGAATAAAAAGAGAGCGATATACAATAATTCAAAATTGAATATAGTGGCGAACTCTCTCTGGACTAAAGAAAGGGCGGAAAAAAGTATTTTAAAAAATCAAAACATTAGATTAATTTATAATGGAATAGATGATGAGGTTTTTAAACCATACAATAAAAAAGAAGTTCGTCAAAAATTGAGCTTTCCTAGTGATAAAAAAATTATCCTTTTTTCAGCTATCGGTGGGAAAAAGAACCCCTTTAAAGGTTGGCAATTTATAGAAAAGACATTAGAACATTACAAGAATGATAAGGGTATTTTATTTTTATCTATTGGTGGAAAAAAAGAAGGTCAATTCAATAATATCCGATACATTAAATATATAGATGACGATTCATTATTAGCTAAATATTATTCTGTAGCTGATATTTTTTTATACCCTTCCTTAGCCGATACTTTCGGCTTAGTCGTTGCTGAATCATTAGCTTGCGGTACGCCAGTAATAACCTTTAATACTGGTGGTATTCCAGAATTGGTATTTCATAAAAAAAATGGTTATATTGCTAAGTATAAAGATTTTGATGATTTAATAAACGGAATTGAATATATTTTTGGATTAAACGAAACTGAAATTAAAGAAATGTCTAAAAATTGTGTAAAAAAAATAAAAGAAAATTTTACTTTAGATAAAATGACGGAGGAGTATCTAAAGCTTTACAAAGAAATTCTAAATTTCTCCTAATAATTAAAAATGATTACAATTTTCACTATTCCCAAACCGTTTTTAAGACATATTAATATCATTCAAAGGAATGCTATTAAAAGTTGGTTGAGAATTTTACCTAAACCAGAAATTATTTTATTTGGGGATGAAGAAGGCATAGATACGGTAGCAAAGGAATTCGGAATTCTAAACATTCCTAAAGTTGAAAAGAACAAGTTTGGTACGCCGGTTTTGAACTCAGTTTTTGATTTAGTTCAAAAAATAGCCAAAAATCAAATTTTGGTTTATATCAACACTGATATAATTTTAATGAGCGATTTTATTCCAGCTATCAAGAAAGTTAGAGAACATTTATTTTTATTGAGTGGCCGACGTTGGGACTTAGAGATTAAAGAATTAATTCAATTCAATGATATTAATTGGGAAAAAAATCTTTGGGAGAAACTTGAAAAAAGAGGAAAATTACATGGATTTTCAGGAATAGATTATTTTGTTTTTCCTCGCAATCTTCCCCACGACCTCCCTTCATTTGCTGTTGGTCGTCCTGGTTGGGATAACTGGTTAATCTACCATATTAAATCTTTAAAAATTCCAGTGATAGATGCCACCAAAGTAACCACTGTTATTCATCAAAATCACCCTTCTATTTATCGTCCCTGGGATGAAGAATCGCAAAAAAACTTTAAATTAGCAGGCGGTTTTTCTCAAATGTTAACCTTACGGGATACAGATTGGATTCTTACTCCCGAAGGCTTAAAAAATCCTCCTTTTTCAAGAAGGATTTCGGCAAATTTAAGTTCATTTTGGGTATGGCGAAAAATACTTTCAATTAAGCGTGGGTTTCAACATATCTTAAAACATGGAAAATAATTTACCATTCGTTTCAGTTATTATCCCTTGTAGAAATGAGGAGAGTTTTATTTCAAAGTTTCTTGATTCAGTTATTTCTCAAGATTATCCAAAAGAAAGAATAGAAATTTTGGTTATCGACGGAATGAGTGAAGATAGAACACGAGAAATTGTAAAAGGGTATATCAAAAAATACCCTTTTATAAAAATTTTAGATAATCTAAATGAGTTTACTCCTTTTGGTTTGAACATCGGGGTTAAAAAATCAAAAGGAGAGATTATTATTAGAATGGATGCTCATGCTACTTATAAAAGAGATTACGTATCAAAATGTATAAAATATTTGAAAGAATACAACACTGAGAATATTGGTGGAGTAATAAAAACTATCCCCAGTAAAAATACTTTAACAGCCAAAACCGTTGCTTTTTCCTTATCACATTTTTTTGGGGCAGGGACTTCCTACTTCAGAATTGGTTCCAAAGAATCAAGAGAAGTAGATACAGTTTTTGGTGGATGCTATAAAAGAGAAATTTTTGAGAAAATCGGACTTTTTAATGAAAAATTGATAAGAAGCCAGGATATTGAATTTAACAAGAGATTAAGAAAGACGGGAGGAAAAATTCTTTTATTTCCCGAAATCATAGCTTATTATTATCCTCAATCAACCCTTTTTAGTTTTTTCAGACATAACTTTTTAGATGGAATTTGGACTACTTATCCATTAAAATTTGGAATCAAAATTTTTTCTCTAAGACATTTAATCCCTTTATTTTTTGTTTTAAGCTCAATTTTTTCTTTAATTTTATCTCTGTTCTTTAAAAATTTCTTTTTCTTATTTTTATTCATAGTTTTCAACTATCTTTTTCTTAATTTTTTATTTTCCTTTTTTATCTCTCTTAGAGAAAAGGATTTTAGATATTTCTTTTTAATGCCAATCACTTTTTTCTTACGTCATTTTGGTTATGGGTTAGGTTCAATTTTTGGGTTATTCAAAATATTGTTAAAATAAATCTATGCTTGAACTAAGAAAAAAAACTGAAAAAAATCATTATAACAAAGAGGCAGAAGAAATAATTAAGAAAAATTATATTAATTTCGATTGGCAACAATACGGTTCGAAAAGATATGGCCCAATTTTGGGCATCCCTTTCCGTTTTACCGAAGAGAAAATAAAAGAAATTATTAATGAAAAAAAAGGAGAAATGGTACATTTATTGGATTATGGTTGTGGAATGGGTGTTCATGCTATTTTTCCAGCAAAATTGGGAGCTAAAGTTTATGGGATTGATATTTCAGAAAAAGAGCTAAACATTGCAAAAGAATGGGCAAAACGAGAAGATGTTGAAAGACAAACTGAATTTTTAGTGATGGATTGTGAAGAATTAAATTTTGCTGATAATTTTTTTGATATTATTTTCAATTGTGGCACCCTTTCTTGTGTAGATCGTAAAAAGGCCTATTTTGAAATAGTAAGGGTTTTAAAAAAAGATGGATATTTCATTAGTGTTGATACGCTAGGTCATAATCCACTTTTAAACTTAAATAGGAAAATTAAATTATTGCTTGGACAGAGGACAAAACAAACAGTCGATAATATTTTAAAAATGGAAGATATTGAAGTAGCAAAACAGTATTTTAAAAATACGAATGTCTATTTCTTTAATCTCGTTAATTTATTAGCAATTCCTTTTCAGAAATTATCTGGATTTAATTTAATTGGGAAATTATTAGAGAAAATGGATCAATTATTATTGAGTACCTTTTTCAGGAAATACGCTTTTAAAGTCGTTTTTATTTTTTCTCAACCTAAAAAATGATAAAGAAAATTTTTTATATATTTTTTTCTTTTTTTGGATTAATATTACTTTCTCCTTTATTTTTAATAATTTCAATTTTAATAAAATTAGATTCTCCAGGCCCTATTTTTTATCGAGGAGTAAGGATTGGTCAGTTTGGAAGACAATTTAAAATTTTCAAATTCAGGACTATGCTTGAAAAAGCTGAAGAGTTGGGTGGTCCTTCAACAGCTGCCGATGATTTCCGCTTAACAAAAATTGGCAAATTTCTTAAAAAATATAAACTAGATGAATTTCCTCAATTGATAAATGTTCTAAGAGATGAAATGAGTTTAGTTGGTCCAAGGCCAGAAGTAAAAGTTTATGTTGATATGATGACAGAAGAAGAAAGAAAAACAATTTTATCGGTTAAACCAGGAATGACTGATTTAGCGTCTTTATGGGACTTTCGTGAAGAAGAGATATTAAAAGGAAGCTCTGACCCAGAAAAGGTATATATGGAAAAGATAAGGCCAAAGAAAATTCAGCTTCAATTAGAATATGTAAAAAATCGTTCTTTTTTGTTAGACTTAAAAATAATAGCAAAGACAATTTTTAAATTATTTAGATGAAAAAATTAGAAAAAATAGCCAAAAAAATTAGGTTAAAAGTTATAGAACTCTTGTTTCGCCACAAGGCCTGCCACTTGGGCTCTTGCATGTCCTGTATTGAGATCTTAGTTACTCTCTATTTTGGAGGAATAATGAGAAAAAAAGATAAATTTTTGCTTTCGCCAGGCTGGAAGGCGGCGGCTTTGTATTCTATTTTGGCTAAAAAGAAAATTATAGATTGGGATGATTTATTGAAAAATTATTACGAACCTGGTTCTAAATATTGGGGATTAGTTCACCATAATGTCCCTGGAGTTGAATATTCTTTAGGTTCAGCAGGACACGGTTTGCCAATAGCGATTGGAATGGCTTTGGCGATGAAAAGAAATAAAAAGAAAGGAAAGATTTACTGTTTGGTTTCAGATGGCGAGATGGATTGTGGAACTACCTGGGAATCAGCTTTGTTTAGTTCGCACCATAAATTAGATAATTTAATAGTTCTTGTAGACTACAACAAATTTCAGGCATTTGGAAGGACAAATGAAGTATTAAACTTAGAGCCATTAGCGGAAAAATGGAGAAAATTCAACTGGGAAGTTTATGAAATAGATGGACATAATTTCGATGAGATATTAAGAGCCCTTAAAAAGATTCCAGTTATCAAAAACAAACCTCATATTATTATTTGCCACACTATTAAAGGTAAAGGGATTTCTTTTGCTGAAGACAAACTTGAGTGGCACTATTATAATTTAACCCCTGAACTTTATGAGAGAGCTAAGAACGACCTTCGTTAAAAAATTAATAAAGTTAGCAGAAAAAGACAATAAAATAATTCTTCTCAACGATGATACCGGTTTTAATTTGTTCGAAGATTTTGAAAGGAAGTTTCCAGACCAATACATTAATTGCGGAATAATTGAACAGACCTATATGGGAATTGCGGCAGGATTAGCTAAAAGTGGCAAAAAGCCCTATATCTATGGAATTATACCTTTTGCTATTATGCGTTGTTATGAACAATTAAGAGACGACGTTTGTTATCATAATGCTAATGTTAAGATTGTAGCCGTTGGTGGTTATCAATATTATAAATTTTTGGGATTTACGCATAATATTGAAAAAGACGAGGATATTAAAATACTAAAACCCTTACCCAATATTAAAATTCATACCCCTAAAACTTTAAAAGAAGTTGAAAGGATTATTCAAGAAGAATATAAAAGAAAAGGTCCAGCTTATATAAGACTATGAAATACAAAGTTCCATTTATAAATTATTCACTTCATTATCAAAATTTGAAAAAGGAGTTTCAAAAAACTATCCATCGAGTGCTTTTAAAAGGTGATTTAATTTTAAGAAAAGATGTTGAGGAATTTGAAAAAAAATTAGCCAATTTTTTAGGAGCAAAATATGCTGTTGGAGTAAATTCTGGTACTGATGCTTTAATTTTTTCTTTAAGAGCAGCTGAAATCGGTCCAGATGATGAAGTGATAACTGTCTCCCATACTTTTATAGCTTCAATCGCCGCAATTTACCATGTCAGAGCAAAACCAATTTTAATCGACATCAAAGAAGATTTTTTAATGAATATTGAGGAGCTAGAAGAAGTTATTACCAAAAAAACAAAAGCCATTTTACCCGTTCATTTAAATGGAAGAGTTTGTCAGATGGATAAGATACTGAAGATTGCTAGGAAATATAATCTTTTTATCATTGAAGATGCAGCTCAGGCTTTGGGAGCAGAATTTAAAGGGAAAAAAGCCGGTTCTTTTGGTCAAACAGGATGCTTTAGTTTCTATCCAGCAAAAATTTTAGGAGGATATGGAGACGGAGGGGCGGTAGTAACTAATGATAGAAAAATCTTTGAGAAGATTCGTCTTTTAAGAGACCATGGACAAAAAACAAAAACAAAAATAGTTCTTTTTGGATATAATTCTCGTTTGGATAACCTTCAGGCAGCAATTTTGAATGTAAAATTTGAATATTTAAAGAAATGGATAAAAAGGAGAAGGGAGATTGCAAAAATCTATATTGAGGGATTAATTGATTTTCCAGAAATAATTTTGCCTCCGGCACCAGATTCTGATCTAAGCCATTTCGATATTTATCAAAATTATGTTATTAGGGCAGAAAAAAGGAATAAATTGAGAGAATTTTTGACAAAAAAAGGAGTCGAAACCTTGGTCAAAGATCCAATTCCAAACCATTTGCAAGATGGTTTGGGTTTGGAGAAATTTCATTTACCTAATACTGAAAAATTTGCTAAAGAAATAATCTCTTTACCCATCTATCCTGAATTAAAGAATTGGCAGTTGAAGTACGTTATAGATTGTATTCATAAATTTTATTCAAAAAGATGACAATTTTTAGAAAAACAGCCATAACTCGAATTTTATTTTTCCTTTTTTGGGATATAATTTTGATTTCCCTTTCAGTTTATTTAGCTTTTTTGTTAAGATTTGAAGGAAAAATTCCAAACCAGCATCTCGATGATATTTTAGTAATGGTTTTCTTTCTGCTAATTTTTTCTTTACCAGTTTTTTATTTTCTAAAATTATATTCTTTTTCTTGGTCTTATGCTAGCACCCAAGAATTAATCTCTCTTTTTAAAGGAATTTTTTTGAGTTTTTTGTTTTTAGGGGCCTCCTTTTTTATATTAAAAGACAGACCCTTTTTTTTGGGTTTCCCTCGTTCCGCATACTTTATTAGCGCGGCATTAATCTTTCTTTTTTGTGGGGCAATTAGGTTTTCAAAGAGGATTTATCTCCAGATTTTTAGAATTAAGCCTGAGAAAGAAAAACTTCGAACTTTAATTGTTGGAGCAGGAGATGCAGGAGAGCAAATTTTGAGAAACATTCAACTTTCACCAGAGAGTATTTATCTACCGATTGGTTTTGTTGATGATAGTCCAGTAAAACAAGGGGTGACAATTCATGGCTTTAAAGTTTTAGGTAAAATAAAAGATATTCCAAAAATAGTGAGTGAAAATCATGTCGAAGAAATAATCATCACCTTAGCTTATGGTTCAAAAACCATCGGAGAGGCAGTTAAAATAAGTAGAAGCGCTAAAGTCAAAAAAATTAAAGTCCTTCCTTCAATGATTAATGTGCTTGATGGGGAAGTTTCAATCGCAAATTTAAGAGAAATTGATGTCGAAGATTTATTGGGTAGAGAACCTATTTTTTTTGATACAAAGTTAATTGAAGATTTTTTGAAAGAAAAAATTGTTTTAATTACTGGAGCAGCAGGCTCAATCGGTTCAGAATTATCAAGACAAGCGGCGAGATTTAAACCATTCCTACTTTTACTCTTAGACCAAGATGAAACCGGAATTTTCAACATTGTAGGCGAGATCAAAGAAAAATCCCCAAAATTAAAAGTTATTTCTTTAATTTCAAATATTCAAGATAAAAAAAAGATTGAAAAAATTTTTAAAGATTTTAAACCAAATATTATCTTTCATGCCGCAGCTTACAAACACGTCCCTTTAATGGAAGAACATCCTGATGAGGCAGTAAAAAATAATATCTTTGGAACAGAAACTGTTGTCAAGGCAGCTTTAGAATCTGGAGCTGAAAAATTAGTTTTCATTTCAACCGATAAAGCAGTAAATCCAACCTCGGTAATGGGAGCGACAAAGAGAATCGGCGAAATGATTTGCCAATTCCTGAATAAAAAAAGGAAAACAAGATTCATCTCAGTTAGGTTTGGAAATGTTTTAGATAGCAGAGGAAGTGTTATTCCAATCTTCAAAGAGCAAATCAAAAAAGGAGGACCAGTTGAAGTTACTCATTCTGAAATGAAAAGATATTTTATGTTAAATTCTGAAGCTTGTCTTTTAGTTATGGAAGCTGGAGCAATAGGGAAAGGAGGAGAAGTTTTTGTTTTGGATATGGGAAAACCAATTAAAATTTTAGATTTGGCAAAAGAGATGATAAAATTATCGGGTTTTGAGCCAGATAAAGAAATTCCAATCGTTTTTACAGGTATTCGACCTGGTGAAAAACTTTTTGAAGAGATCTTGGCTGCTGAAGAAGGAGTGATTTCTACAAAGTATCAGAAAATTTTGATGACCAAACTTTCAGAGCCAAATGAAAGAAAATTAGAGGTGCTTTTGGGAAAACTCAAAGAAGCAGCTCAAAAATCAAATCGAGAAAAAATAATCGAGATTTTTAAGGAACTCATTCCTTCTTACTCTCCTTAAAAAACTAATTAAATGGGGAAAAAAACAAAAGAGAAAAAAAGTAAAATTGCTTCAATCTGCTTAAATATTATTCATTTTTCAACCTATTTGATTTTATTTACTCCTTTAATAATAAGTAGTAAATTTTTCTTTCCTTTTGTTGGACCAAAGAGTTTATATTTTATGGGGTTGGCCGAAATTGCCTTTTTTGCTTGGCTGATTTTAATTTTTGTTTCTCCGAAATATCGACCTCAATTTAATTTCCTTTTAGCTGCCTTAGTTTTTTATTTATTCATTTTAATTTTAGCTACAATTTTTGGGGTGAGTCCTTCTTACAGTTTTTGGTCAAAATATGAAAGAATGGCTGGAATTTTAATGATGTTACATTTGTTTTCCTTCTTTTTGATATTATCTAGTGTTTTTAAAGAAAAAGATTTCAAAAGAATTTTTGCCGTATCAAATTTTGTAGCAGTAATCATCGGTTTTATCGCTCTAACCTCCCAAAACCCTGCTATGAGAGGTGGAGCAACTTTAGGAAATGATTCTTTTATGGGAACTTATTTACTTTTTAATTTGTTTTTTGCTATTTATTTGATTTTAAAATCGAGAGAGGAATTGAAAATTTTTTCTTTAACCTCTTTCTTAATAATAGGCCTGATTTTATTAAGAAGCCAAGCTCGGGCAGCAAAACTTTCTTTTTTAGGAGGGATAGTTTTACTCATGTTTTTTTGGTTAGTTTCTCAAAAAAGAAAGCTTAAATGGATTGGTGTTTCTCTTTTAATTCTTGTTTTTATTTCAGTTGCTTATTTTACATTTTCTGCTCTTCAACCAGAAAGCTTTGTCAGAAAAAATATAATTGAAAAAGTAATCGGAAAGACCTTTGGTGGTAGGTTTATTGTCTGGCAAGGAGCTTGGAAAGGGTTTTTGGAAAGACCTTGGCTTGGCTGGGGTCCTGAAAATTTTGAATTTTCTTTTACAAAATATTTTGATGCCTGTATGCCTACCCCTGAATGCGGGACAGAAGTTTGGTTCGATAGAGCTCATAACATTTTTTTTGATACTATCGTTTCATCTGGTGTCCTTGGACTGATTTCTTATTTTCTTATTTTTGTGGTTTCTTTTTACATTCTTTGGAAAAACTATCTTTCAAATAAAATCGATTTTTGGACGGTAGGAATTTTTAGCTCACTTTTTATTTCTTATTCAGTTCAAAACTTAACTGTCTTTGATATGGTTTCTTCTTACATGATGCTGTTTTTGAGTTTAGGATTTATAGCTTCTTTTGAAAGGAAGAGAGGGGTTTCAGAAGAAACCAAAAGAATAAATCCAGCTTATTTAATTTTAATCTTAGTCTTCTTTTTATTTTCATTTTTAAGTTTTGTTATTTTACCAACAATTGCTGATAGCTATACTATCTTTGCCATTCAATCTTCTCCTTGGTCAGACCAAAGATTATCTCTTTACAAAAAGGTTCTTGTAATTTCTCCTCTCGGTAAATTTCAAATCCGAGAATTTTTTACTGAAAGCGCTTTACAATCACTGATTTCAGAAAGAGAGTTTAATGAAAAAGTAAAAGCGGAATTAGATTTTTTGGCTCAAGAATTAGAAAAGAGCGTGAAAGAATGTCCAGTTAATTTTAGATCGTATTTAAAATTGGGTCAGCTCTATAATCTTTACTCTGTTTTTGATTCAACAAAAATCTCCGAGGCTGAAAGAGTTTCAAAAAAAGCAATTGAATTGAGCCCGGCCAATCAACAGGCGTATTGGACTCTAGCTCAAAACATGCTCTATCAAGGAAAATTTGAGGAAGCATTCTCTCTAGTTGAAAAAGCAGTAGAATTAGAACCTAATCTTGAGAGATCTCATGCTATTTTAATTGAGATTGCAAGGATTTTGGGCGATTTTGAATTAGCAGAAAAGAAAATTCAAGAGGCAATAAAAATAAATCCAGAATGGGAAAACGATTTGCGGAAAATTTTGACTCCATAATAAAAATTTAGTGAGGGTTGACAAAATCTTTTAAATTTGCTAACATTAGAATGTGAGTGCTTGGCGAAAGCCAGACTCCAAATTCTAAGCCAGCAGCAGGCCTTACTCGAGCAAGGCCTGTTGTTGTTTTATTTGAATGCTGATAAAATAAAACTGGGCCGGGAGCAGGTACTCACAAAAGTCTTAGAATTGGGGTTAAACCCTCCCGGCCCTTTAAATTTAATGTTTTAGTTTTAAGTTTTTAATGATAAAATGTTCAAAAATGGAAAAATTTAAGTTTCAAAGATTAAAAAAATTATTACCAGGGTTAAAAAGAAATATTTTGTTAAAAAATTATACTACCTTTAGAATAGGAGGAAAGGCAAAATTTCTTTTTGTAGCCCAAAATAAAGAAGACTTAATTAAAAAAACTTCGACTGCAAAGAAGATAAAATTGCCATTTTTTATTTTGGGTGGGGGAAGCAATGTATTGATTTCCGATAAGGGTTACAATGGTCTGGTGATAAAAACCTTGAATAAAAGATACAAAGTAGAAAGTAATAAAATTTATGCAGAAGCAGGTACACCATTGGGAAAATTAGTGGATTCTGCAGCCAAAACAGGATTAGCTGGTTTGGAATGGGCGGTAGGGATTCCAGGAACAATTGGGGGAGCAATTTTTGGGAATGCCGGAGCCTTTGGAAAATCGATAAGGGGGATGGTAAAGGAAGTCGAAGTTTTTGACGCAATCGAAGAAAAAATCAGAGTTTTTCCCAAGAATAAATGTTGTTTCGGTTATAGAAAGAGTATTTTTAAAAAAAAGAAAAATTTAATAATCCTCTCTGTAGTTTTGATGTTAAAAAAAGGCAAAAAAACAGAAATTTCAAATAAAATGAAAGAAAATTTAGAACATAAAATTAGAACTCAACCTTTAAATTCTCCCTCTGTGGGTTGTGTTTTTAAAAACCCGAAAGGTTTTTTTGCTGCTGAATTAATAGAAAAATGTGGTTTGAAAGGAAAAAAGATTGGAGGGATTAAAGTTTCTGAAAAACATGCAAATTTTATTTTAAATTTTAAAAAAGGAAAAGCAAATGATGTTAAAAAATTGATGAAATTAATAAAACAAAAAGTTAAAAAACAATTTGGAATTTTGTTGGAAGAGGAAATTCAGTTCTTACCTCTTGACAAACACTCTTGAGATGTAAAAATGAAATAAGATTTACTCCAAATTGCTGTTTGCAATTTGGAGACCACAGAAAAAGCAAACAGCTGGTCGACTGTTTGTAAAAATTTTAAAAATTTACTAAAATTTAAAATGGCAAAGAAGAAAGCAAAGAAGAAAGCAAAGAAAAAAAAGAGAAGATAAAAATTTGCCCCCACTTTTTGTACTTTAAAACTTGTTTTTTTAAAAAGGTGGGGGCTTAAATTTAATGAAGACAATCATTAAGGTAAGGGGTATAGAATTAACAAAAAAATTAGAAGAATTTATTAAAAAAGAGATAGATCATCTCGAAAAATTTGCAAAAGATATTTTCAGTCAGAAAGATTTCAATGATTATTTTGGAAAAGGAAAACCTAAGGTTGAAGCCTGGATTGAAATAACAAAAAAGACACCGTTCTTTTATGCTGAATGCCAAATGCGCTTTCCTAGAAAAACGATTAGGGTAGAATCCTTGAAAAAAAATTTAAAACAAGGTATAATTGAATTGAAAGATAAATTGCAAAGGGAGATAAAAGAATATAAAGAAAAGATTATTTCCAAAGGACAAAGAAGGACAAGAGTTTTAAAAAGGGATTTGAAATTATCTCCTTTAGCAAGGTTTTACAAAAAGGGGAGGATACGGGAAGAAGGTAGATAAAAAAAGCATAAAGGTTAATTGCTTTTTCACCTCTTTGTTTTCCCTTCACTATTTATAGGAGGGGGGAGCTGCAGAGAGACTCTCTCTGCTGTAAGCAATTAACTAAAAAACATGATCAGAAAAACAAGGGGGTCCAATCAATGGGCCAAGATAAATTACAAGAAAAACTCAATAGGGATTCATCTTATCGCCGATTTTTGGTTTGGGAAAAATATAGATGATCCAAAAGAGATCAAAAGAATTTTAATTGAAGCAGCAAAAAAAGCAAATAACACTCCTTTAAAAATTTCAATCCATAAATTTAATCCCCATGGAATAACTGGGGTTATTTTATTAGCTGAAAGCCATATCGCTCTTCACTCTTGGCCAGAATTTGATTATTTAGCAATTGATATTTTTACTTGTGGTAAAAAAGCTTTTCCTTATAAAGCCCTCGATTATTTGAAAAAGATATTTAAACCAAAAAAAGTTCAGGTTTTTACATTGGAAAGAGGAATAAAATGAAAAAAAAATTTCTTTTCGGAAAAAAATGGTTTTTTGAAGATTTTAAATTAGGAGAACCTAAAACCTCTACCTGGGGTTTTGTTATTGAAAAAGAAATTTACTCTGGAAAAAGTAAATTTCAAAAAATTGAAGTTTTTTATAACAGAGAATTCGGTAAAATTTTAGCTTTAGATGGATTAATTCAACTCTCAACAAAAGATGAATTTGTTTATCATGAGATGTTGGTTCAACCCGCAATGTTTTATCATAAAAATCCCAAAAAAGTTTTAATAATAGGAGGAGGAGATGGAGGAGCTTTAAGAGAGGTAATGAAACATCCGGTGGAAGAAATTTATTTAGTAGATATTGATAAAAAAATAATCGAAGTTTCAAAAAAATATTTACCCTCTTTATCAAAAGGAACTTTTAAAGATAAAAGATTAAAGATTTTTACTGAAGATGCTTTAAAATTTATAAAAGAATTCGAGAACTTTTTTGATGTGATAATTGACGACCTAACCGACCCTACTGGTTTTTCATTGAATCTTTGGAAAATTAAGTTTTATAGAGACGTTTTTCGATCTTTAAAAGAAAAAGGAGTGGCTGCTTTTCAGACCGCTTATCCAGGAGAAAAGTTTGCCAAGAGAGCAAGAAGAAGACTAAGAAGAGTTTTTCCTTTCTTTAAAATTCATAATGCTTTTGTTGGCTGTTTTCCTTTTGAAGAACATACCTTTTCTTTTTGTTCAAAGAAAGTTGATTTTGAGAAAGCGAGTTTTAAGAAAATAAAAGAAAGATATAAAAAACTAAATCTAAAAACAAAATATTATTCCCCAACAATTCATTTTACTTCACAAATTTTACCAAAATATTTAATACCAAAACTCTAATTTTTAAAAATCAAAAGCAAAATGACGGAACAATTTCCATGTTTTTTAATTTACTGAGAAGGCAAAAACTAATATAATATAAAAGATGAATTTACTTTAAAACTATGTCAATTTTGACTAAAATTTTTGGTGACGCTAATAAAAAATATCTTAAAAAAATACAACCACTGGTTGATAGGATAAACTCTTTGGAAAAAGAATTTGAGAATTTTTCTGATGAAAAATTGAAGGAAAAGACAATTGAATTTAAAGAAAGAATAAAAAAAGGTGAATCCTTAGATAATTTATTGCCAGAGACATTCGCTTTAGTTAGAGAAGCTGCCAAAAGAACTTTGGGCCAAAGACATTTTGATTGTCAGTTAATGGGAGGGATTGTTTTTCACCAAGGGAAAATTGCTGAGATGAAAACAGGAGAAGGAAAAACTTTGGCAGCTACTTTACCTATTTATTTAAATACTTTAGAGGAAAAAGGAGTCCATTTAATTACTGTTAATGATTATTTGGCTAGACGTGATACAGTTTGGATGGGTCAGATCTATCATGCCTTAGGATTAAGCGTAGCCTGCTTGAATCATGAACAATCTTTTTTATACGACCCTGATTACAAAAAGCTACCAGAAACAAAAGAAAAAATGAGAGACGAATTAGGAGGATTTTACGTTGTGGAAGATTTTTTAAGACCTTGTACTAGAAAAGAAGCCTATTTAGCCGACATTACCTATGGAACAAACAATGAATTCGGTTTCGATTATTTAAGGGATAACATGACTTATGAGTTAAAAGATTGTGTCCAAAAAGGATTTAATTTCGCAATAATAGACGAAGTTGATTCAATTTTAATAGACGAAGCTAGAACTCCTTTAATAATTTCTGCGCCAGCAAAAGAAACTTCAGAAGAATATTATCAAACAGCTCAAACCGGAGAAAGATTAAAAAAAGATTTAGATTATCTAATCGATGAAAAACGCAAAGCAATTGAATGGACAGAAGAAGGTCAAGAAAAAGTAATAAAGTTTTTAAAAAGAGATCCTTGGATAGAAACAGATGTAAGAACGATTCACAGATTGGAAAACTCTTTAAAGGCAAAAGAATTTTTTCTTTTGGATCAAGAGTACGTAATAAAAAACGGACAAATTGTTATTGTCGATGAGTTTACTGGTAGATTGATGCCAGGAAGAAGATGGTCAGGAGGTCTTCATCAAGCAGTTGAAGCAAAAGAATATATAAGAGGGCATTCGGAAATAAAAGTCCGCTCAGAATCAGTTACTTTTGCTACCATCAGTTTCCAAAACCTTTTCAGAAAGTATAAAAAATTAGCTGGAATGACGGGTACTGCTGCTACTTCAGCTGAAGAATTCGATAAGGTTTATGGGCTACCAGTGATAATTATTCCGACAAATAAACCAATGATAAGAAAAGACTTACCAGACAAAATTCTCAAAACTTTAGATGCAAAATATAAAGCGATTGTTGAGGAAGTGAAAAAGAGACACAAAAGAGGACAACCTGTTTTAGTTGGTACTAGATCAGTAGAAAAAAATGAATATTTAGGAAAACTTTTGGAAAGAGAAAGTATTCCTCATCAGATTTTAAATGCAAAACACCATCAGAGAGAAGGTGAAATTATTGCTCAGGCTGGAAAATCGGGAGCAGTGACAATTGCCACTAATATGGCAGGTCGAGGAGTTGATATAATTTTGGGAGGAAATCCACCGAATCCAGATGAGGCAAAAAAAGTAAAAGAATTTGGGGGGTTGCATGTTGTCGGAACTGAAAGACATGAGGCAAGAAGAATAGATAATCAATTGAGAGGAAGATCTGGAAGACAAGGAGATTTAGGTTCCTCGCAATTTTTTCTTTCTTTAGAAGATGATTTAATGAGGATATTTGGAGGAGGTAGAATAAAATCATTGATGGAAATTTTTAATCTTCCAGAAACAGAGCCGATAGAATCTTCTTTGGTTTCAAAAGCAATTAATGAAGCTCAGTCAAAAATTGAAGGTTTGAATTTTGACGTAAGGAAAAACCTCTTAGAATATGATGATGTTATGAATATTCACCGGGAAAGAATTTACAAAAAAAGAAAAGATGTTCTCACTTCTTTACCAGAACAATTGCGCGAAAATATGATTGAAATCGCTGACAAGAATGGTTTTTCTCAAACAGATTATGAAAGAAAAGAAAAAGAAATCGGAAGAGAAAATATGTATAAGATATCAAAATTTATTTTCCTAAAAATTATAGATACTTTTTGGATAGAACATTTAGAAAATATGGACTATTTAAGAGATTCAGTTCAACTTAGAGCATATGGTCAAAAAAACCCTTTAATTGAATACAAAACAGAATCCGGAAAGATTTTTAAAAAATTATTATCCGATATTGAAATCGCTATTTTAAATACAGTTTTTAAATTGAAGATTCCATGAAAATTTTAAGAAAAAAGAAATTTACAAGAGAAAGTATGTGAAACTATTTGAGAGAGAGTTTTTTGCTAGAATAAGGGGAAAAATCTAATTTAAACAACCTTCTTGACATTTGTTTTTAAAAATCGTATAAAAGAAGAATATGCAAAGGTTGAATTTTCGAAAAATTTGTCAAGATTTAACCTCTAAATTACCAAAAAGGCAAAAAGAGATAATCTTACGACGTTTTGGTTTAGATGGCGCTGAACGAGAAACATTACAGGCAATTGGTGATGACTTGGGTATCACTCGAGAAAGGGTACGTCAAATTCAAGAAGATGCCTTCAAAAAAATAAGGAAAAAACTCGAAAACTACAGGAAAATTTTTAGTTATTTTGAACAATATCTCAAAAAATTTGGTGGCTTGAGAAGAGAAAATATTCTGTTAAAAGATTTAGGAGACAAAAAATGGGGAAAAGAGGTATATTTTTTACTGACACTAGACGGAAAATTTAAAAGATATACCGAAAAAAAAGACCACTACCCCTTTTGGACTTTGAGTAAAGATTTTGTATCAAAAGCAAAAAAAACTATAGATGCTCTTTCGTTAAAACTAAAAGAGAAGGGGAAACCATTAGAATTGGAAAGTTTGAATTTCTCTTCTTTTGAAAAACCCGTTTTAATATCTTATTTACAAATATCTAAGAAAATTCAAGAAAATGAAGAAGGACTTTATGGTTTAAGAGAATGGCCAGAAATAAATCCGAGAGGGATAAAAGATAAGGCTTACTTAGTTTTAAAAAAAGTTAAAAAGCCATTACATTTCACAGAAATAACAAAGTTGATTGAGGGTTCTCATTTACAGACCGTACATAACGAATTAATCAGAGATTCAAGGTTTGTTTTAATTGGAAGAGGAATTTATGCTCTTAAAAAATGGGGTTATGAACCTGGTTTAGTCAAAGATGTTATCATTAAGATTTTAAAAGAAAATGGACCAATGAAAAAAAATAAAATCTTGAAAAATGTCTTGCGCCGGAGAATAGTAAAAGAGAATACGATTTTATTGAATTTAAGTAATAAAAAATATTTTTTGAGAGATTCTCAAGGGAAATATAATTTAAGGCCCGAACTAATTTAAAATGATTTTTGAAGCGGGAATGAAGATTTTGATTCTTTTTGGGTTTTTCTTTTTCTTTATTTTTTGGTATTTATGCAATATTTGGACTGCACCCCATGTCGGAGAAAGAAGAAATCCCGGGGCAGCCTTTATGGTTTCTTTTTTTTACACTTTTCAATTCTTTTTAATTGGATCTATAATTTTAACTCTTTTTTCTTTTATCTTTGAATCCCTTCCAGACTTCATTCAACTGTTGAAACCATGAGTGCATCTCAAACATTTTTTTTAATTTTCAAAAATTGGTGGTGGTTAATAATCCCCATTATTTTATATCTTCCCGCTGTCTATCTCTATCTTTGGTGGTTAAATTGGGATGTCTGGAATAAAAAAAAGAAGTGGATTTTACTTGAAGTAAAGCCACCCAAAGAAATTTTAAAACCATTTAAAGCTATGGAAGATGTTTTTTTAGCTTTATGGTACGTCTATGATCATCCCAATTGGCGTGAAAAATGGTGTGAAGGAATGTTAGCGAATCCTGCCTGGTTTTCTTTAGAAACTGTTAGTATAGGTGGCGATATCCATTTTTACATCAGAATAGAAGAGGCATGGAGAAATCTATTTGAAACAACCCTTTACTCTCAATATCCTGAAATTGAAATTTCCGAAGCTGAAGATTACACAAAAAATGTTCCTCATGACGTTCCTAATGATAACTGGGATCTTTACGGAGAAGATTTTTATTTAATGAAACCCGATCCTTATCCGATAAAAACCTATTCTGCTTTTTTTGAAGAAAGAGCGGAAATTGTAGTAGAGGAAAAAAGAATTGATCCGATGAATTCTCTTTTGGAAATGATGGCAAAACTTCAATCAGGTGAACAGCTCTGGCTCCAAATTGTTTGCGTTCCAATAACTGAGGCTGATGTTCCTTTTATTACTGAGGGTAGAATAATGGCTGATAAAATAGCTAGGAGGCCGGCAAAGATACCAATAAAGCCAATCGTCCAAGAAGCGGCTGAAAAAGCAGCTGAAATTTTTATCACTGGTAAAGTCTTGGAAGAAAAAAAAGTTACTGAAGTAGAGATTATTCCACCGGAAATGAAACTGACTCCTGGAGAAAAAAAGATTTTGGCTGCTATCGAAAACAAAATCTCAAAATATTCTTTTAAGGTTTGGATTCGAACAGTTTATATTTATAAAAAAGATGCTCCTCATTTTTATGGAAATTATAAAATAGGTAGGAGTTATCTTGGCCACTTTGCCGATGCTGATTTAAATGGCTTTAAATACTGGGGACCGACCAGAACTAGAATTCACTATTGGTTTAGAAAACCAAGATTATATTTAAGAAAGAGAAAAATATTTAAAAATTACATTGAAAGATTTTCACCTCTTTTTCCGAGAGTATCAGGAAGACCATCTATTCCTTTTGGCTGGTCAAAGGGAAAAGGATGGTTTGTTTTAAACACAGAGGAATTAGCTACAATCTATCATTTTCCAGCTCTTGCTGCTCCTCTTCCTCCTGAAGTTCCTCGAGTTGAAGCAAAAAGAGGAGGACCCCCCCCAGAATTGCCAATTGAGTAAATATGAATCAAGAAATAACATTTTTAGGCGAAACAACCTTTAGAAACGAGAGAAGAAAATTTGGTATAAAGACTGATGACAGACGTCGCCACCTTTATATTATTGGAAAAACGGGAATGGGAAAAACGGAATTGTTAAAAAATATGGCGATTCAAGATATTCAAAGAGGATATGGTTTGGGATTCATAGATCCTCACGGAGAAGCAGCTGAAGATCTTTTGGACTTTATACCTTCTAAAAGAATAAACGATGTAGTTTATTTTAATCCGGCCGATATTGAATATCCAATGCCTTTTAATGTCATGGAAAAGGTTTTTCCAGAATATAGACATTTGGTTTCTTCTGGTTTGATGGGGGTTTTCAAAAAAATATGGCCTGATGTTTGGTCAGCCAGAATGGAATATATTTTAGGAAATTGCATTTTAGGTCTTTTGGAATATCCCAACTCAACTCTTTTGGGAGTAAACAGAATGTTAGCTGATGCTGAGTATAGAAAAAAAGTTGTGGAAAAAATAACTGACCCAGTTGTCAAGTCATTTTGGGTAAATGAATTTGCCAGATATACTCAAAGATATGAAATAGAAGCAACAGCTGCTATCCAAAATAAAGTTGGTCAGTTCATTTCTAATCCTTTGATAAGAAATATAATTGGTCAAGTAACATCAGTCCTCGATATGAGAAAAATAATGGACGAAAAGAAAATATTGATTGCCAACCTTTCAAAAGGGAAAGTAGGCGAAGATAATTCTAGACTTTTGGGAGCACTTTTAATCACAAAACTTTATTTATCTGCAATGTCACGCGTAGAAATACCAGAAAAAGAGCGCCACGACTTTTATTTATATGTAGATGAATTTCAAAATTTTGCTACCGAAGCTTTTGTTAATATACTTTCTGAAGCCAGAAAATATAGACTCTCTCTAATTTTAGCTAACCAATATATTGCCCAATTAGAGGAAATGACATCCTTGGGAAGAAGCACAAAAGTTCGTGATGCTACTTTTGGAAACATCGGGACAATAATTGCTTTCAGAATTGGTGCTGAAGATGCAGAGTTTTTAGAAAAGGAACTTTTACCTGAATTTACAGCCAATGACCTTGTGAATTTAGCTAAGTATAATATCTATTTAAAATTGATGATTGATGGAATTACGGGAAGGCCATTTTCAGCTGAAACTCTTATTCCTTTTCCTAAGCCAGAAAAATCAAACAAAGAGAAAATAGTTAGAGTTTCCAGAGAAAGGTATAGCGTTCCGAGAAAAATTATTGAAGAAAAAATAGCCAGATGGGCAAAAGTTTTAGAGCCAAAACAAAAGCCGAAAGTTTTCTCTCTGAGAGAGGCAATAAAATCAATTCCGGTTTCTTTTTCCCCACGTCCTCAGAAAAAAGAAAAACCAAAGACTAAAGCAAAAGCAAAAGTTGAGGAATTAAAAAAAGCGCTTGAAAAAGCATTGGGAAAGAAAAAAGAAGAATGAGGAGACTAAAAGATTTTAAACTGAAATCAAAAAAAGTTTTGGTTAGATGTGATTTTAACGTTCCTATAAAAAGTGGAAAAATTTTAGATGATTTTAGAATTAAAAAGACAATCCCGACAATTAAATACTTAATCAAAAAAAGAGCTAAGATAATTTTAATGAGTCATTTAGGAAAACCAAAAGACAGAGAGAAAGAATATAGTTTAAAACCTATAGCAAAGAGATTAGAAAAATTACTAAAAAGACTACGACCCGCCCACCACCCTCCCACCAAAGGTGGGCCCCAAGTTAAATTTTTAAAAGATTGTATCGGAAAAAATGTAAAACAGGAGGTAGACAAAATGAAAGATGGAGAAATAGTTTTATTGGAAAACCTGAGGTTTCAAAAAGGAGAAGAAAAAGGCGATGAGAATTTTGCAAAAAAATTAGCAAGTTTAGGCGATTTTTTTATCGAAGATGCTTTTGCTACCTGTCACCGTTCCCATGCATCAATTGTTAAATTACCAAAATATTTACCATCAGCAACAGGGCTTTTATTAGAAAGCGAGATTAAGAATTTGGGAGAAATCATCGAAAAACCACCACTTCCTTTAGTTGCTATTTTTGGCGGGGATGATCCAGATTTTAGAGCAATTGATAAAATTTCAGAAAAGGCAGACTGGATATTAATTGGAGGATTGATTCAAACAGCAATTGAAGAAAAATGTATAAAATTGAAATATCCTGAAAAAATCATTAAGCCAATAGATAGTTTAAATAATGAAGATATTGGTGAAAAAACAATTAAAATATTTAAAGAAAAAATATCTCGAGCAAAGACAGTTTTTTGGTCGGGTCCTTTTGGAAAAATTGAAGAAAAAAAATTCCAAAAAGGAACAAAAGAAATCGTCAAAGCCATTATAAAAAGCATGGCTTTTTCAGTTGTTGGAGGAGGAGAGACTATAGACTTTATAAATGATTTAGGTCTGGGTGAAAAATTTAATCATCTTTCTACTGGTGGAAGTGCTATGCTTGAGTTTTTAGCTGGTGAAAAATTACCAGGAATTGAAGCTTTGAAATAGAATTTTGACAATGAATGAAATCAAGAATTTAAAAAAAGCAGCTAAGAGGATTTTAGAAGCGATAAAAAATAACGAAAGAATTATTTTGTATGGGGATGCTGATTTGGATGGAGTAACTTCAATAATAGTTCTAAAAGAAACGATTAAGAGTCTGGGAGGAGAAATTTCAGCTATTTATTTTCCAGATAGAGAAAAAGAAGGTTATGGAATAACTAAAGTTGGTTTAAATTTTTTAAAAAAATTTTCTCCAGCACTTTTGACTGTTTTAGATTTAGGAATTGGTAATTTTGAGGAAGTGAAACTAGCAAAGAAATTAGGATTTGAAGTTATAATTATTGACCATCATGAGGTTTTAGGTAAGATACCTGAAGCAAAAATAGTCATAGATCCAAAACAAAAAGGAGATAAATATCCATTCAAAAATTTGGCTACAGTCGGAATTGCTTTCAAATTATCTGAAGCATTGTTAGGAAAAAAAATGAGTCAGGCTTTGAGAAAAAATTTTTTGGAATTAGTTAGTTTGGGTACTTTAGCTGATATGATGCCAAGAGAAAATGAAAACGAGATTTTTATTCAAGAGGGTTTAGATTCTATTGAAAATTCTTTCCGACCAGGAATTAAAGCCTTTTTTGAAATAGAAGAAAATAAAAGTTTTACTCTAAGCCAGAGAATTTCAAAAATAATCTCTGTTTTAAACCTCAGAAAAAATGAAAAAAGTGTTCCGGTTTCCTTTGAACTTTTCGCTACACCTTCCTTAGAAGAAGCGAAAGAATTAGTAAAAGAATTGATGGAAAAGAAAGAAAAAAGAAAAAAAATGATAAGAAACGCTTTAGACGAAATCGAGAAGAAAAAAATGGACAAAATTATTATCTTTGAAGGAAATGAAAAATTGAATTTTAGCATCATCGGAACAATTGCCTCCCATTTATGTAGAAAATTCAAAAAATCAACTTTTATTTTCAAAAAATTAGACAAAGAATCTGTTGGAACAGTGAGAGTACCTTCAGGTATAAATAGTGTAGAGTTAATGAGAAAATGTGAAAAATACCTTTTAACTTACGGAGGCCATCCATTAGCTTCTGGTTTTAGAATAAAAAATGAAAACTTAGAGAAATTCAAAACTTGCTTAATTGAAAATTTAAAATAAACTAACGGGTTCGCTCGACAAGCTATTCAGGGAGCACGGCATCGGCTTAGGTGCTAAAACAAACTCTATCTCCGCCGTACCTATTACTCGCCGAGCCTCACAAAATTTTTGCAGAGAACTTAAATATAATTAGGGGCTCGGCTGCGTAATGCTCCCTTCATATTCTACCTCGCTTGCTTTATACTACTATGAAAAAAATAATTATTTATATTGATGGAGGTTCTCGAGGAAATCCTGGTCCAGCTGCAGTTGGGTTTTTGTTTTGCAATGAAAAAGGCAAGGTTTTAAAGAATTATGGAGAATATTTGGGAGAAAATTTCACTAATAACGAAGCTGAATACCAAGCCGTAATTTCAGCTTTAAATAAATTCAAACAGGTTTTTGGGAAAAAGTTAGCAAAAAATTCAGAAATTCAAGTGAAATCAGATTCAGAACTTTTGATAAAACAATTGAAGGGCGAATATAAAATCTTGGACTCAAAAATCCAACCCCTTTTTTTAAAAGTTTGGAATTTGAGATTAGACTTCAAAAAAGTTAATTTTAAACTCATTCCAAGAAAAAAGAACAAAGAAGCTGACAGATTAGTAAATGAAATTTTAAATAAAAATCCGCCCCCTCAACTTTTTACCCGGTAGTGAAAACTTGACTGCCTTTGGCGATTTATCCCGCTAGTCCAAGCACTAGTGGGATGTTCAAATTTCTACTACCGGGTTTTAATTGACAAACAGTTGACAAATTCTTTTAATTGATTAAAATAATATTAGCTCAAGTAGGCAAGGCAATCGCTGAGCACATAACTTATTTATGTGTTCGGAGGAAAGTCCGAACAGCTAAAATAAAGTAGTGGGTAACTCCCACACGCAGTGATGCGAGGGATGCGAACAGAGACGTTCTGAACCGTAAGGTGAAGAACCTCCCATTATAATGGGGGAGTCCTTAGAGAAATCTAAGGGGTGAAACGGCTAAATTTCCTACTCGGCTGCAAGAGCAAACCAAGGTAGCTCGCTTGAGCCTTAAGGTAACTTAAGGCCTAGACAAATGATTGCCATTCTCTTTTGAGTCTCTGAAATTGCGAAATCAATTTCGGAGGGGAGAAGACAGAATTCGGCTTATTGCCTGCTTGAGCTTTTTAATTTAAAATAAACCCAGTAGTGAAATTTCTCTACTGCCGAGTAAATGATGATTTCTCGTCTTTTTAATTCTCAAACCAAATCAATCACCTTATCAGCTGGAATTTTAGCCGTTTCAACAGTCATTAGCGGTATTTTAAGTTTAATAGGTGATTGGTTATTGGCTAAAAATTTTGGAGCAAGCGCAGATATTTATTTTGCTTCTTTTAGAATTCCAGATTTTGTTTATAATATTTTAATTACCGGCGGAGTGGTTGTTGCCTTTTTACCCCTATTTTCTGAATATTTCTTGAAAGAAAAAGAAAAAGCTTGGGATTTTTGTTCAAACCTCTTGAATGTATTTTTATTTTCTTTAATCCTACTTTCTCTAATTCTTTTGATATTTACTCCTTACCTATTAAAATTAGTTACCCCTGGTTTTGAAAAAGAGCAGTTTGAAAAAACTGTACTTTTAACCAGAATTTTATTTTTGAGCCCGATTCTATTGGGGTTGAGTAATATCTTTTCTGGAATTCTACAATATTTCAATCGCTTTCTCGTTTATAGTTTGAGTCCGATTTTATATAATTTAGGAATAATTTTTGGTATTTTAATTTTTTCTCCCCACTTTGGAATTTTAGGAGTAGTTTTCGGAGTAATTTTGGGTTGCCTTTTGCATTTATTAATTCAGATTCCGGCAGCTAAAAATTGTGGGTTTAAATATAGCAAAATTTTCAATTTCAAAAATTTTGGAATAAAAAGAGTTTTTCTTTTAATATTACCGAGGGCTCTAGGAATTTCGGCTCAACAATTAAATCTTATTATTATTACTGCCATTGCTTCAACTTTAGCTTCGGGGTCAATTTCCGTATTCAATTTTGCTAACAACATTCAGAATTTTCCGATTGGAATTATTGGAATCTCTTTTGCCATAGCTACCTTTCCTGTCTTATCTAGAGCTTGGGCAAAAAATCAAAAAGATGAATTTATTAAAAATTTATCTTCGACTTTTCGTCAAATAGTTTTTTTAATTATTCCAGCAAGTATTCTCATTTTCAGTTTAAAAAACCAAATTGTTATGATTTTACTACGACACGGCCAATTTTCTCTTGAATTAGCCAGATTAACAGCAGCCTCTTTAGGAATTTTCGCATTTGGAATCTTTGCTTGGGCTTTAACTCCTTTGATTTTTAGAGCCTTTTTTTCTTTTCAGGATACAAAAACACCGACTTTAATTGCCATTTTAAGTCTTATTTTTAATGTTTTCTTTAGTTTTTATTTTACTCAGCTTTTAAATCCAACCAATCGCTTGACTAGTCTTTTTAAAAAATTCTTCTCACTCGGAGGAATTGAAAATATTCAGATTATAGGACTACCTCTTGCCTTTTCTCTTACTGCTATTTTTCAATTTTTAATTTTAATTTCTTTCCTTCAAAAAAGAGTTCATTTAAATTTTAGAGAAATTTTAATTTCATTTTTTAAGATTATTTTGGCTAGCTTCTTTATGTTCTTTTCAATAAATATTGTTTTGAATTCTTTTTTTGCATCCCAAACTTTTTTTGATAACTTTCTTCAATTAATCATTTCCGGTTTTTTTGGGATTTTGACTTATTTTATCTTCGCTCTTTTTTTGAAATCCCCCGAATTAAAAGAAATTTTACCTCTTCAAAAAATCTCCTTTTTTTGCTAAAATAGGGGAGCTATCAAAAACAAAATAGTAGCTATAATTACGATAGAAATGAGAATAATTTTGAAGATTTGGAATTTCTTTTTTCTCATAATAATTTAATGATAACAAAAAAGAGAAAAATTCAAAAAGGACAAGATGTAGTTTTCTCAATTTTGATTATCACATTATTTCTTTTATTAGTTGCCTTCTTTGTTTTTTCCAATTGGAAAATTAGTAAAAAAAGACAAAATTTAACAAAAGAGATTGAGTCTTTAAAGCAAGAAATTACGATATTGGAAGAAAAAAATGAGTCCTTAAAAGCTGGAATATCCCAATCAGAAAAAGAAGATTTTTGGGAAGAAAAAGTAAGAGAACAAGGATACCAAAAGCCGGGTGAAAAACAAGTTGTAATTTTACCACCTGAAGAGAAAGTTGAAGAAGAAAAAGAAACAATGTTCTTCCAAAACCTTTTGGAATGGATAAAAAGTAAATTGCGGTGATAGTTCAAAAAGGAAGTGCGGGTGTAGCATAACGGTTAGTGCACTTGCTTCCCAAGCAAGAGACGAGGGTTCAACTCCCTTTACCCGCTTGCCACTCTAGCTCAATGGCAGAGCAGACGCTTCGTAAGCGTCAGGTTGTCGGTTCAAATCCGACGGGTGGCTCTATGAAAGAAGAAATAAAAAAAATAGATCAAAAGTTATTTAAGTTAGAAGACTGTCTTTGACAAAGCAAAAAAGAAAATTGAAAAATCAGAAAAATTTGAGAAAGAACAAAAAGAAATTTCTGGTTTGACCAAGGAATTGAAAGATTTGAAAGAGATTGTTAAAATAAGCGACGAAAGTTTAGAAAATGAAATAAAAGAGAAATTTTTTGATTTAAAAAAAAGAAGTGATTTGCTATCAAAGAAAATTTTCCTTTCAGAAAAATATGACCGGCAAGACGCTTTATTACAGATAATATCTGGAGCAGGTGGTAAAGATAGTCAAGATTGGGCAACGATTTTACTGAGAATGTACGAAAGGTATTGTCAAAGAAAGGGTTTTAAAACTGAAATTTTACATCAATTGTTTGGCGAGCCAGGGCCGGAAGGAAGAATAGGTACAAAATCTGCGACACTAGAAATAAACGGACCTTTTGCCTATGGATTTTTAAAAAGGGAAAGGGGAGTTCATAGATTAGTTCGCATTTCCCCATTTTCAGCAAAAAGTTTGCGTCATACTTCTTTTGCTTTAGTGGAAGTCTCGCCCAAAATTCCAAAAATAGAAAGAGAAAAAATAAAAGTAAAAACAGAAGATTTAAAAATTGAATTTTATCGAGCTTCAGGCCCAGGCGGTCAGTATGTAAACAAAAAAGAGACTGCTGTTAGAATTACCCATTTGCCGACAGGAATTCAAGCTTCATGTCAGACAGAAAGATCTCAAATCAGAAACAGAGAAAGGGCAATGGAATTACTTTATTCGAGAATCTACCAATATTTTGAGGAAAAAGGAAAAGAAGAAATATTAAAAATGAAAGGGAAGAAAATATCTCCATCTTGGGGAAATCAAATCAGGTCATATGTTTTCCATCCTTATAAATTAATTAAGGATTTAAGGACCGGAGTCCAAACTAGTGATGTTGAAGAAGTTTTAGATGGCTCTTTAGAAGAATTTATCGAAGCTGAAATAATAATATCCCATTAAGGAAGGGGGTCGGGGAAACTGTCAGTTTCCCTGTGTAGGAAAACAGGGAGGAGCGAAGCTCCGACCGCCAGAAACCGTGGGTTTCTGGAGAGCTTGTCGAAGACAAGCGAAAAACTTGAACTACCACTATGATAAAATTTGAAAAGGTAACAAAAATTTATCCCATCCATTCCCAAAGTTCACCAACCGTTGCTTTAGAAGATATCTCTTTTGAGGTTGAAAAAGGAGAGTTTGTTTCAATCGTTGGAAAATCAGGAGCTGGAAAGACTACTTTACTAAAATTACTTTTGGCTGAAGAAGAACCAACAAAGGGAAGAGTTTTTTTTCAAAAAATTGATATTAACAAAATAAAATTAAAAGGATTGCCAGAATTCAGGAGACAAATAGGAGTTGTCTTCCAAGATTATAAACTCCTTTCTTCAAAAAATACTTATGAAAACATTGCCTATGCTATGGAGGTAACAGGTACTTCAGATGAAGAGATTTCGAGAGATATCCCTATTATCTTAGAAATCGTTGGTTTAAAAAATAAAGCTGATAATTTCCCTAATGAATTATCGGCTGGAGAAAAACAAAGAGCAGCAATAGCCAGAGCTTTAATTCATCGGCCTGAAGTAATATTAGCTGATGAACCAACTGGTAATTTAGACCCCTATAATACTTCTGAGATTATAAAATTACTTTTGAAAATAAATGAAATGGGAACGACGATTATCTTAGCCACCCACAATAAAGAAGTAGTAGAAATAATAAAAAAAAGAGTGATTACTTTAGAAGATGGTAAAATAATAAGAGATGATAAAAAAGGAAGGTTTGTACTTTAATTTTTAATTTTATGCTACTAACATTAAAAAGAATATTTTCTTCCGGCTGGCGAAACTTTCTTCGAGATGGTGGCCCTTCAATTGCCACAGTTTTTGTAATTTTAATTCCGGTGGCACTGATAAGTTCTCTTTTAATCTTTAAAGAAGCTGACAGAATTTTTGTCTCTACCCTCCAAGAAAAAGCAGATATCTCTGTCTATTTTAAAGAAGATACAAAAGAGGAACAGATTCTTTATTTAAAAGATGAGCTCTCAAAAATCCCTGAAGTAAAAGAAATAAAATACACATCAAAAGAAGAAGCTCTCCAAAAATTTATCCAAAGACACGGAGAAGATCCTAACTTAATGGAATCTTTGAGAGAAGTTGGTAAAAATCCATTTTTTGCCTCTCTAAATATTCAAGCCTGGCAAGCGAGTCAATATGAAGTAATTTCAAGTTTTTTGGAAGATTCAAATTTCAAAGACGCAATTTCGAAAATAGATTACTCTCAAAGAAAATCATTAATTGAAAGAATATTTTCTTTAACTTCGACAATAAATAAAGTCGGCCTGATTCTTTTTCTATTTATGTCAATTTTAGCTCTACTTATTACTTTTAATACTATTAGATTATCGATTTTGAATCAAAGAGAAGAAATCAGAGTTCAAAAATTAGTTGGAGCTTCAAATTGGTTCATCAGGGGTCCATTTTTTGTCCAAGGTGCAATTTCAGGAATTTTAGCTGCCATAATTTGTATTTCCCTTTCTGCTTTAATATTCTATCTTATAGACCCTGGGCTTCAAAATTTCTTTCCAGAATTTCCTTTATTTAATTACTTTAAAAATAAATTTTGGGTTTTACTTTCAATTCAACTTTTAACAGGCATTGGCATTGGGACAATTTCAAGTTCTCTGGCCATCAGAAAATATTTAGAAGTTTAATTCTACTTCTTCGGTAAATGAACCGAAGAGGCGAATTGCGGGGTCGTCTAATGGTAGGACGGATGCCTCTGGAGCATCTAATCTTGGTTCGAGTCCAAGCCCCGCAGCCGCGTAAAATGCGGCGAGCCGCATCACGCGGCGAGCCAGCATTTAGCGAGTCGCGTGGCGATGAAATCGCTTTACGCGACCACAATATTTATTATCGAGAGACCGAGACGCATAAAAAAGGTCGCAAGTTTATAAATCGTAATTCATATGGCAAAACGACAAAGAAAAATACAAAATAATGAAATTGGAGAATTATTAGAAAAAATTCTTATCACTCAATTATGTATTGTGGGAGTTCCTCAACGAGAGATTGCAAGGATTGTCGGAAAGAGTTTGGGATCTGTTAATATGATTGCGAAGTATGTAAAATTACCTAAAAAATAACATGAAGGGTTATGAAGAGAAAATTTTAGAAAAGTTAGATAAAATTTTAAAAGTTTTAAGTCTTCAGGTTGCAGCCGATAAAAGCATGACTGAACGTGCAAGATTATTGAAAGTCGCTGGGCTTGACAATGCGACCATTGCTTCAGTGTTGAATACATCAATTAAAAGCATTAGTGTATTGACGTCTGGAGTTAAGAGAAAAATCAAAAATTAAAATAAATTTAATTTATGAATAATAATGAGCGTATCGAAGCTTTATTGGCCTTAATTCTTATCCGTTCTTTTAAGGATGAGAATAATAAAGTTGATGCTGAAAATAGAGTTGATGCCATGGAAGCTCTTAGTGTAGCTGGTTTTACTAATGTAGAAATAGCTAACCTCTTTCAAACATCTGCTCAGACGGTAACCCAATCACTTTACGAAAGGAGAAAAAAAGCATCTCCAAGAAAATTACAAAAGAAAAGTCGTTAGAATAGGTAATAATAAAAAGATATGCCCTCATCGCGAGATTTTCGTACTATTTCACCATTTAGTATAGACACAGTAGGAATTAGCGGGCGTTATATTGGCAAGATTACTTATTGGAAACTTTATGTTATAGAAAATTTGTATAGGATTATTCTTCATTCCATTCTTTCTCTTCAATTAGATCCCACTGATTGGTGGTCACAAGCAACAGATGAAAATATCCAAGGGAGAGCAAATCGTCATCGGCGGGATTATCTTGTATGTCCATGGCATACCAGGCCAGGCCAACACGATGTATATTACATTGGTCTACGTGATTTAAACGAAATAGCGCGAGCAAATGCCGAAAAGCTTCGTGTTGTTATCCCAAAGATCGATGATTTTATTGTTCGTGTTGAAATGATACTACTTTCTCGTAATGTTGTAGCACATATGAATTTCCTAAATATTACTGATAGAAATCGGGTAGATATTATCTATAAAGATTTTAAGATTCTCACCAAAGTAGTTCAAGAAAACATTGTATTGCAAGTACCACAATAAAAATAAAAGGAGTAGCAGGCTAAGTATTGGTATGGTAGTTAAAATGTTATAAATTTAACCAAAAAATAATGGGAAAGCGATTAAAAAAAGAGATACTCCAGAAACTGGTTAAGAAAACTGGCAATACCGAGGGATCTATACGCGCATTGATTTCTAGTATTAGAAGAGAAAATAATGGTATTCCCACAATAAATGCCGCCGCTTTTTTATATGGAGAAAAGTGTGGTATTTCGGTAATGCAACAACTAAGTGAAGAAGATAAATTAAGCCTTTCAAATATACCATCGATTTCTATAATTGGTCGAGATAAAAAGCGCAAGTCTTATATAAAAGAAATTATTCTTCGTACCCCCGCAGGGATAATAAAAGATCCATTTCTTCCAGAGACAATCTTCCGAGACGTTCAAAATATGTCGCAAGGGGCATATCCATATTTTTATATATTTGAGAACTCTCTAAGGAATTTTATTACGATTGTAATGGAAAAAAATTATAAATCTAGTTGGTGGGATATTCAACCGAATACTAAAAAAATAAAAGAAATTAAAGAAAGGGTAAAAAAGAGGATGGAGGGAGAAGAAAAATATTCTTTCCACAGCAAAAGAGGGGTTCACCCTATTTATTATTCTGATTTTCCAGACTTGGTTGAAATTTTAAACGCAAACAAAGTATTATTTAATCCTTATTTTAAAAATTTAAAAGGAAAATTGGATTCAATTATAATAAAATTAGACGAAATCCAGCCATCAAGAAACATATCTTCGCATCATAATCCTTTATCCAAGACAGACTTAAATCGTGTGGTTGGTTATTTAGATTTTTGGTTAAAACAATTAAACTATATAAAACAACAAAATCTTTTATGATAGCCGTCCGACCGAGACGCATCGGTGAGACACTCCGAAAACATCTCAATTTCTCCTTAAAACCCTGGTACTAGACCGAGGTTGCCAGCCACGAAAAATCGCCAAGAAGACAGTTTTTTGATTTGTGAATAACCTGTGCTATTATAGAATAATATGAAAATCTTAGAAAAAGTAACTGGATTCTTATTTCATCCATCTGATGCATTTAATAAGGTAAGAGATGAAAAACTTAAAGATGCCTTTAAGTATATTTTATATCTCCTTCTTTTCAACGCTGTAGTAACCACTATTCTTAAGAAATTAAAGAGTCCAATTTCTATTATTTCTGCATTTTTAATTGCATTTATTTCTGGGCTTATCGGTGTATTTGTTTGGGGGCTTTGGATGCATTTTTGGCTTAATCTAAATTATAAAGAAAAGAGAAAGGAGACTGCACAAACTCTAAAAGTTGCAGTATATAGCATAATGCCTTCGCTGATTTTTGGGTGGATTCCTTATTTAGGTTTATTAACGGGACTCTGGAGTTTTTATCTAGATGCCGAGGGCTTAAAACAGTTGCAAGAAATTCCTAAAGAAAAAGCTATTAATGTAGTAACTATTTCGGCTATTATTCCTGTAATTCTTGTAGTAATAGTTTTATTTATTAGAGGAAATCTTAAATTTTAATAGTTTATGAATGATTTAAACTCTCAACAAACTCAATCAGACCCTAAGGGTAAAGCCTTAGCCTCATTAATATTAGCAATTGTGAGCTTACTTCCTGTAATATTATTTTTATTTTTTATAGGAACGGTGCCAGGAGGAATTGAAGGGCAACCGACTGGAACGAGAAAAGAAAAATTTGGAATATTCGCACTTTATTTTTTACTGACGAAATTAGTTCCTTACGGTTTGCCTTTTTTGTTGATTGCCGCTATAGTTGGAATAATTCTTGGGGTTAAGGGCTTAAAATCTACGAAAAGGAGATTGGCCATTTGGGGAATTGCGTTGTCCGTAATTGGCTTAATCATAGATTCTCTTATTCTTCTTGGGATTCTTGGATCATAATTAGATAAAGTTTACTACCAAACAGGTTCTAACATCGTCCACTACCCGCAGCCAACAAAATCGCCAATCAGGCGGTTTTTTTGTTGACAAAGCATGACTAAAAGAATATATTGTAAATATAAAAAGGAGGAAAAGAAAGATGAGTGCAGAAAAGTTGGAATTCGTGGCAAAGATTGAGGACATCGGAGCTATATCAGAAGATGGAAAAAGAAGACAAACTATACAGCTTAAAGACGTAGCTGTAATGAATGGATATTTATTCACCGAAGAAGATGGTTTTGTAAAAATAACCATTGAAAAATTACCCCGAACCACCAAACAAAAACCCAACAAGTGAAACTTAATTCGCTCTTTAATATCCAAGCCCTTAAGGGCTTTTTTCTTTAAACTCCCAGCAGAAATCGCCAATCAGGCGGTTTTTTGATAGAATAATGTAATGAAGAAATCCCTATTATTAGCATTTTGGGCTTTGGTCGGATCTTTCTTTTTTATATTAAGTGAATTTTTTATTTCAGCAGTTAGAGAATTATTTAGGGGTTCTGAGCTTTTTTTATTACCACTCATCATCTTTTTTTTACTTGGTATATTATTGATATTTTTAACCTTAAAGAAAAAAGTGGAAGGAGTGTTGAAAAAATTCTTACTATTAACAGGGGCTTCTGCTACGGGATTCTTTTTTTTTGTTTTTTTGCACAATGCTTTTTATGCTTTAGGTACAATTACTAGTTATATCACTGTATTAAACTATTTAATAGAAGTTTTTCATATAGTATTCTTTATTATTGCCATTTTTGTTTGCCCTTTGGGTTTTTTGGTTGGCGCAGGGGGCACTATAGTACTATTTTTTAAGAAAAGAAATAGGTTCTAACAGCGTTCAGGCCCCTGCAACAAATAAAACAGCGGCTTTCTTCTAGCCGTTTTTTTTATTTTCCGAAAAATTTTATTAATTAACCTAAAAAGATTTTTTTCTTTTCTTTAACTCTTGATTCAATTTCGCGTAAAAAAAGCTCAATTTGTTCTGGTTTATAAATCCGATAATTATTTATTGGATTCCTATATGCCTTTAATTTACCTGATTTATCCCAGTTTCTTAAAGTGAGGGGAGTAACCCCCAAAATTTTAGCTGCTTCTTTAATTGTAAGGTATTTTTTCTCCATGATTTTATCTCGCATCTTAACTATACTAGGTGGATTGCTTTAGTTGTTTAAAAAGGTGCAGGATTTATTAATGTTTATTAATTTAATTATTAATGTTTTATATCCTTTCTTAAATTTTCACAAATACAAGAAATAATGTCAAGTGGAAAGCTGGGAAAGCTTGGAGAAAAGAGGAAAAATCCTTCTTAATTACTTGTCTCTTGTTACTTGTCACTAAATCTCTAGGTGGTTGAGTTTTCCACAGCTTGACAGAATACTTTTTATCCTAAAAAATGAAATAATCTCGACTATCGATATTCGAGAAATAGCTCTTTCTTTAGCTCTTTTTCTAAAATAGCTCTTTTGAATATTAGTTCATTTATGGAAAAACATATTTCTTTAAAAAAGGCAGCCAAAATTTTTGGTTACTCTTCTGATTATCTTGGCTATTTAATAAGGAAAGGAGAGATTAAAGGAAAGAAAATTTTTTCAAGACCTTCTTTACAAACAACAAAAGAGGCGATTTTAGAATATAAAAATAAAACAAAAAAAGGGGATAGGACAAAAATAAAATCCGAGGTCAAACAATGGATTTCATTAGAAGAAGCAACCAGAATTTCTAGTTATCACCCTGATTATGTTGGATGGCTAATTAGAAAAGGAAAAATAATTGGAAGAAAGATTTATTCTGATTATTCTTGGCTGACTACCAAAGATGAAATTAAAAATTATAAAATTAAATTAGAAAGAACAAAGCCGCGCTTTGTAAGACTTCATCTTCTTTTAAATAAAATATTTTCTTTTAGTTGGCGGTTCATAGTTACCGCTTTTTTAATTTCCATTTTGGTTTCAGAATTTGCTCCAGGAAAATTTTTTCAGGCAGCGATTGCAAACATTATCGGAAAAGAAATAAAAACAATTAACTTATATTCCAATTTAGTAAATGGTGATTGGCAGAATCCTCAAAATGCAAAAGGATTGCCTGATACTGGATCCGATGCAGACTTTAATTTATTTTCTGAATCAAACTCAGCAGTTTACAAAAATGGTTCTTTAAATTTAGTTTTAGAAAAATTTAGTACCGATGAAGCTTTTGAAAATTATAATTTTCAATCAGCAAAAATTAAATTTTCTTTTGCCATTGGAGAAAAGGAACCAGACTTGGAATTACAACTATCAACAACGACTGTTGAAATTCAAAAACAAAATTCTCCGCCAGTTGCTGAGAGTCAAGAAATAATTATCAATCAAAATTCTTCCACAACCATTTTCTTGAATGCAAAAGATTTAGATGGAGATTCATTAACTTATTCTATTGTTTCAGGTCCAGAACATGGAATTTTAATTTGGGATAGTCTTCCAGAAGTAATTTACAAACCTGATGAAAATTATTTTGGTGAAGATGGCTTTATCTTCAAAGCTTCAGATGAACATATAGATAGCAATGAAGCTGAAGTGGAAATTATTATTCAAGAAATAAAAGAAGAAATACCAATGGAAGAAACAACGACAACAATCCCAGAAACAACCACTTCAGAAACAACAACCCCAGAAGAATCAACAACCACCGAAAAGGGTATAATTGGTTTTTTGAAAAAAATTAAAAACTTCTTTGTTGATTTGGGAGAAAAATTAGTAACTATTGTCAGGAAATTAGTTAAAAGAACAATTAAATTAGCCGAGGCAGAAGAACTTACGGGAACAGACGAAGTAAGCACTGATACTATATCAAACCTTGATGCAAAAATTATTATCTGGTGGTCGCTGGACGGAGAAAATTGGCAAAAATTAAAAACAATTTCTGATATTCCTTTATCTAATAAATTAAACGGTGGTTATTTTGAAATAGAGACACCATTTTTGAAATCTTTCGATGATGTTAAAAATTTAAAAATAAAATTTGAAGGAGTGGTTGGTGGTGAAACAAATTTAGTTTCTTATTTAGATAGTGTTTGGATAGAAGTTGAATATCAGCAACAAGCGATAAGTGAAGAACAACAAGAAGAAAGCTTGCCTGGTGGAGGAGCTGGTGGTGGGGGCGGTGGAGAAATCACTCCAATCACTGAGACGACTATAACCGAAGAAATAACTACAACTACTGAGGCAACAACCACCGAAACGACTACTACCACCACAATTGTTGCCACTACAACTGAACCAACTGAATTAACAATCACTGAAGCAACAACTACTACGGCTACAACAACTGTTACAATAACTGAAACCACAACTACTGAGGTAACCACAACAGAAGCGACAACAACTGAAGAGAAAATTGAGAAAAAAGGAGAAATAAAACCATTATCTCAAAAACGGGATTTTGAGTTAAATGAAGAGCCAGAATTTAAATTTAAATATAAAAGGTTTTCTACTTCTTCGGGTTCTATTTGGGAAAACATAAATGTCACCGCCAATCTTAAAAATTTTGGAGGAGAAATTCTTGAAACTTCACCAGATTTAATTTTAGGAGATGATGGTGTAATTTCAATTAAATTAAAAAAGTTAAGAGGATTTAAACCAGGGCTTTACAAAATTTTATTGAGCATTGGAGAAGATGGCCAAACTCAAGAATTTGAGCAGGATTTTACTTGGGGAGTTTTGACAATAAATACCAATAAATCAGTTTATCTTCCAAATGAAACAGCTTATTTACAAATGGCTGCATTAAAAGACGATGGGCACACAATTTGCGATGCTAATTTAAAATTAGAAATTATCTCTTCTTCCGGAAATGTTTCTTATCCTGAAATTCAAAAATCTGGTGAGTGCGGACCAGATAATGTAACTCAAAAACCAGATTATTTTGCTTATTATCAGGTTGAAGAGACTGGTGTTTATCAAATGAAATTCACCAATTTAGATACAGGTCACGAAATTTCTAATTCATTTGAAGTTAGAGAATGGGTTCCCTTTGATGTTGAAAGAATCGGTCCAACTAGAATTTGGCCAATGGCAACTTATGAGATGGTTCTAAAGATAAAAACAAATCAGGATTTTAAGGGAGAAGTTATTGAGAAAACTCCTTTGGGATTTAGTATTGAGAATATAGAATATAGGGCGAATGGCGAATTGCTAAATTCTAAATCCTATCTCCTAAATTCTTTAGATACTCAAGAAATTATTTGGGATGTTGCCTGGAAAGAAGGCGAGAGTTATGAATTAAAATATCAATTCGATGCCCCAGATGTTAGCCCCTATCTTTATTTATTAGGGCCTTTACAGATTGACAAATTTCAAGAAGCCAGGCAGTGGCAGATTGCTGCTGATGCACTTATAACGAAATCTCCGGGCGCGGATACTGGGGCTTGGGCAAACCCGACCAACGCCTACGCAAGTAACGATACTTATGCTGATAGTAGCACAGGTAAGAACATGGTGCACACTTGGTATAACTACGGGTTTAGCCTGACAGGGTCCTCCATCACGAAAGTTGAGGTCGGCATCGAGGGGTACGGCGGCGATAGCGCTAATTACATCACAATCGCCTGTAGCTGGGACGGAGGAACGAGTTGGACGAGTGAGAAAAGTTATTTGCTCCCTGCGAGCGACCCAGGCACGCCGACTTATATCGATCTGACGGATGGGAGAACTTGGACACCGGACGAATTATCGGACGCAAACTTCCGCGTCAGGGTGACCGAGATTGACCCGTCGGGTCCCACCACGTTATATATAGACTGGATTCCAGTAAGAATAACTTATACTCCATTTCCCTTTCTCAATCAGCGTTCAGTTATCTGGCAGAACGATGATGGAGACGCAGATGGAAATCCTTTAACCGGAGGTTTTGTCAATCAAAATACCACTTCAACTGCTCCTGATACCTCTTTGACAATGGAAAAAGGAGAAAGAGCAGTTTTTAGAGTTCAGATAGATAATACTGGAAGCCTATCTACAACCACAGTTTTTAATCTTCAATGGGCAACGACGACTGGTGTATGTACTTCTTCTTTGACTTGGCAGAATGTTGGAACTTCGAGCCAAATTTCCTGGGCTTATGGTTTATCTGGAAATAATGATGAAGCTCTTACTACTTCCACTTGTGCTGCAAATTCCAATACCTGGACCAATGGTAAATGGTTTGAAGCAACAAGTACAACTGGTTTATTTGATTTAGCTACTTCAACCTATACTGAATTTGGTTTTATGGTCCATACCGGCAATGCTGCAACCAACACAACTTATTGTCTTCGGCTTAATAATAATGGTCAGGCCTTTAATAATTATTTCAAATTCGGTCAATTATCTATTCTTTCTTCTTCAACCAAAAGATATTCAAAAAATGCAGTTTCTTCACTTCCTTCAACTACTACTGACCTGACCTATTATTTAGACAACAAAGGTTATTCTTATATTAATACTGATGATGGAAACCGAGACCAAATAACCAGCTCTTCTAACATCCCAGTTTTCCTTTTTGCCAAAAAGCATACTAATAATACTGACAACATTTTTGTTAAATGGAATGGCCATAGTTCAACCACTAATATAGTTTATCTCCAAGTCTATAATGTTGCTTCTTCTACTTGGGAAACTTTTGCTACTACCACTAGCACCACTACTGATTTTACTTTAGAAACTGCTGTTACCACCAGTGTTAGCAATTATTACGATTCCAATCTCTGGCGCTATGTCAGGGTTTACCAAGATTCTGGCACTCAAACTTTAAGAACAGATTATATTTTAATTTCCACTGTGATTTTTGTTTCCGGTAATGCTTATGAAGATGAGGGAACAACTGTTTGGTCAGGTTGCGGGGAAACAGCTAATGTTTCAATTTACTTTGCCGGGGAAACTTCAACAGTTTCTTGTTCGACTTCTACTGGTGCTTTTAGCTTTTCTTTACTTATTTCACCACCAGCAACCGGTACGCCAATGGTTATCTGGTTTGATGGAGTTTCGGGAAATTATGGCTCCTTTATCAATAGATATTCTGGTTCTGGCGATGTTATAAGTACCATTGTAAGAAGAAATCGAGTGATTTTACAACACGATGATTCTGGCCCCATAACAAATAGTGATTTAAATACCCGGGATAATGATGATGACACTGACATTAATTATGTTGTAGGTATAAATCTAATTATTGAAACAGGTTCAAAACTAATAGTTCATCCTGATACTACTTTTACTCCAGGAGGAACAGTTACCATTGAAGCTGATTCCAACGGTGACCTTTTAGTGATGAATGGCGCCGTCTTAAATGGATCAAATAATGTTACTGTCAAAGGTGGCGATGTTACTGGAGACGGTCTCATTAGTCTTTCCGATGGAAACTATTTGATTAATATAAAAACAATCAGCAGAGGCTATTATCATACCTGTGCTGTTTCCAATGCCGGAAATGCCTACTGCTGGGGAGCAGGTATAAATGGCCAATTAGGAAATGCCAGTACATCTCAGCAAACCACTCCGGTCAGGGTTCATGATGGTGAGGCAACCTCTTCAGATAGTGATGGAACCTATTTGATTAATATCGAAACAATTAGTGCAGGCGGTGATTCATCCTACTCTCATACCTGTGCTGTTTCCAATATCGGAAACAGCTACTGCTGGGGATCTGGTGTAGATGGCCGATTAGGAAATGCCAGTACATCTCAGCAAACCACTCCGGTCAGGGTTCATGATGGTGAGGCAACCTCTTCAGATAGTGATGGAACCTATTTGATTAATATAAAAGAAATCAG
>Ga0209636_10000216_pt1 | contig 50883 bp, 60 predicted proteins | sample DeeMarSWOR152_54_FD_187464 | JGI IMG/M metagenome (GOLD analysis project Ga0209636, IMG submission 187464) | Marine sediment microbial communities from White Oak River estuary, North Carolina - WOR-1-52-54 (SPAdes) (version 2) | ecosystem: Environmental > Aquatic > Marine > Intertidal zone >...
TATTCTGAATCTTGGTAACTTCCTTTTTGAATACAATCACCTTAGAAGACACGGAGGGCTGAACTATATAACTCCCTTTGATAAACTCCAAAATGTTACCGAATTAGTGAGCTAGTACACCTGTCCCCTTTTCAGCCTTTCCTCTGAAGCCCCCCTGATTAATGGTATGGCTATGTTCTAATTAACTTCCCTAAAAAAGGAGTGATACCATGGAGAGGTATGCAGTGATTGATGTAGGTTCTAATTCTGTGCTCATAAATATTGCGGAAAAAGATGAAAAAGGGGTCCTCAAGACTGTGCTGGACAGCTCCGTCATCACCAAGTTAGGAGAGGGTTTGAAGGAGACGGGTGTTATCAAACAAGAGGGGATGGAGCGTACAATTCCTGCCCTTCGAGATTTTATGGGCAAGGTAAAAGAACATAAAGTTAAAGCGGTCGCAGCCATTGGGACCATGGTTTTGCGGGAAGCAAAGAATTCCAAGGAATTTATTGAAAGGGTAGAGAAAGAATTGGACCTTAAGATCCAGGTCATATCCGGCGAGGAAGAGGCGAGAATGTCTCACCTGGCTGTGGTAGCCGGGCTTGGAGTAAAAGACGAGGATATCGTGATCTTTGATATAGGTGGTGGGAGCACTGAATTCATATTCAGCAAGGGTTATGAGATTTCAAAGAGATTCAGCATCAATGTGGGAGCTCTGATCCTAACAGATAGATTCCTTAAGTCTGACCCGGTGAAAAAGGAAGAGTTAGACAGGTTGTTGGCTTACCTGGATGAGACTTTCGGTAAGATAGAGTTTCCCGAAAAGGTCGACAGAGTGGTCGGTACGGGAGGAAATGTAACGAGCATAACAGCTGTGAAATTTCAGCTTGCTCAATATGACCCCGATATAGTCCAGGGGGCCACACTGGAGCGTTCCGAAGCGGAAAGGCAGTTGGATCTCTACCTGTCAAAAAGGGTTGAAGAAAGGAGGTCTATCGTAGGCCTTCAGCCCGAAAGGCGGGATACTATTTTGGGAGGGGCAGCGATTCTCTGTTTCCTCATGAAGAGATTGGGCGCGGGTTCAGTTCTGGTCAGTGATAGAGGCATCAGGCATGGGCTTATGTTCGACCGTTTCGCGAGAAAATAAAATAACAAGAGGTGAACCATGAGGAAAAATTGAGTATTATGGTAGCTGGTATTTTGTTGGTAACATGTGGAATGGGCAATTTATGCTGGGCTGATTATCGAGAAAGACCTATTCATCACCGCCTCGTATTGACAGAGGCGAGAAGGCATGTTAAAAATCAATTGATTCGTACTGAGCCTGACGGGTCGTCCAATGGTAGGACACGGGACTTTGGATCCCGGTATCTAGGTTCGAATCCTAGCCCGTCAGCCAGTTTTCTTTACGATGTTCCATTGGCTCGGAATTTGCTGGGGATTTATTACCTCCATGATATTTTGGGAGTAGTCAATGGCTTTACAATGTCCTTATTGTCATAGGAAAATTCAGGTTCCAGTATTGGAAGCTGAGATCACCCTCTTCCCATGCCCCAACTGCGGGGGCAGCATCGACCTGGCTCGTATTGAGGATGATGACTCCAAGCTGGTGTATCTTTCGGATGGGGATTTGATCGAGCCCCATGAGGCCGACGAGGAGGTACGCACGGGGACTTGGACCGATCAAGGCCCGCTTCCGCATAGGGAGGCTCGGCATTTCCACCTTCTTCGGTGGTTGGGTGTGATGTTGGGATTGATCATGCTGATTCCCTTAATATTTGGTTACTTCTTTCTGAAGACTACAACGAATAAGGATCAGGTCATCTCCAGCTTGGATTCTTATTTTTCTGATGTCGACGACCGAAAATATCATGATGCTTTCCAGAAGCACATGGCCTCCGATCTCAAGAGAAAGATCTCCCTCGAGGAATATCGCAGGGAGATGGAGGAGATCCGGCGAAAATTGGGACACGTGAAACGTCGAAATCTCATGAGATGGAGTTATCGGTCGATGAACAGGGAGAAGAGTTGCACCCTTAACTACAACTCCTCATATGAACGGGGGAATGCCAAGGAACGCTATACTTTAGTCAAGGCGAAAGACGGATGGAAGATTTTCGAGTTCCGGATTGACCCCCATCCCACGCAACCCAGAAAGGGGATGGCTGAGATCTAAGGCAGTATTTACCCCGCAGCCTCCACCAGCCGCTTGCTCACTTCATGCACCATGATCCAGATCATATCAAGGGTGAAATGGGATGCGATGGAAGCATCGAAAAGCACTCCTGCCTTCGCGGGGAATTCCTCATCCCCCATCCATAAGATATAGATAATGGGAATCCGGGGAAAGACGTCCAGGGCGACGGATCTGTCGCCGAAGTGAACCGGGGTGCCACCGAGGACCTTCCCGGCCTCGATAAAGCCCCCTGGATCGTCGCCGTATTTTTTTTCGATGAGAGCGACGCTGAGGGCGTGTGGACCACGGAAAAAGGTTTCTCCACCGAGCAAATCCTTTTCGCTGATCCATTTACGCTCGAGAGGGATATTTTTGGTCTTTAAGAGGTAGAAGAGGACCATCAAGGTGAATTCAGTGGTCAAATTTTCTCCTTTGGAAGTGCCCTCTTCGACGAGCCTCCTTATCTCCTTCTGATAAGGAAGGACTAAGTAGTCTTGGTTGAGAATGGGCAACGTGTAGCCCCGTTTCCTCATCTGATAGTCGGCCATTGTCATGATACAAACCGTTTCGGGGTTTAATTGAGCGAGTTCATCCCAATACTCCGATTCGATATGGTTCATGGTTTTCCTTTCCGAAGAGATCGTTTCTCCTCAAAAGTCCTTCGGAGAAAAGCAGCGTGAGGAGATAGGGAAAAAGATCCAAAGAATACAGGAGGCCAACACAATAGGGTGGTTTTATCTCTCGATGTACCTGAGGAGTCTTTTCAGCTTCAGGCGATTCCTATTATCCAATTCAATAAATTCCAACCCATGTTGAAGATACTCCTCCCACCCTTCGCCTTGGCGTGCCGGGGACCAGACGATTTGAGTCATGGCCTCAATGGGTTTTAACCCGAAGAAGTCCGGAGGAAAAATCTCGATCCTCAATTTCATTCCCTCCAATAAAGCCTCCTTCAAATAGACCAAGAGGCCACCTTCACTGATATTTCCCGTTTGTCCTCCATAGGTCTTTACATTCTCGATGAAGGTATACAAAATGGGGAGTTCTACAGGGCAGCGTTGAAATTTCCTGTTCTTCAATTCAAATCTTCCCGATTTTTTCCCGGCTTTTTTCCTCAGCATCACATCCTCCTCCCCTTTCGCCAGTCTCGCGATATCTTCATATCAAAAATTGGGGAAAGAATGCAATCTTTTTGTGAAAATTTTGGGAGAAATCTTACAAGGAGCATTTGAGCCTTATCCACAAGGTGCTGATGAGTCGATTACCAAAGACCCTGCGGCATGAGAAAGTTGATGTTGGTTTCGGCGTAATGGTTTGAAATATTTACATAGCAAAGGGGAAAAGGTTTCGCACTTTCTCCGCCAAATGTGTATGTATTATCGAAAATCCGCTATCCGGAAGGGATCGGCTTGTGGCCGAATTTGGTATGGAATATGCAAATCGGTAGGCAAACCCGAATCATTCAAAAGGAGTTTCCCTATGAAACAGCATAATAGGGCAACGAGGCCCATCCCACTTTTCAAATCTGGAAAAAAGGCAAAGGCCTCCCTCCGAGAAGGCCCCCCTAGTGAGCTCATCGTCATTTACGGAGCCCATCTGGGAAGACAGTATCATTTGGGCCCAAAGAGGATGTTGATCGGAAGGATGGACCGAAGCGATATACTACTCGACGATTCATCGGTTTCCCGGGAGCATGCCTCTATCGAGAGGAAAGATGGCAGATTTATTCTCGAGGATCTCAAGAGCACCAATGGAACCTTTATCAACGGAGAATTCGTTGATGTCCGCATCTTGAATCATGGAGATAAGATCCGAATCGGAAATACCGTCTTACAGTTCATCGTTGAAGGATAGCAACCAAGGTGCTGACCTTCCCCTTCCGTCGGGCTGAGTCCTCATGCCTCATGGCAAACATAAAACCAAGAGGGCTATTCTCTTTCCCTTATCAATTCTTCTCGTTCTGGGTTCCTTCATTCCTTCCCGGTTCAAATGGTCTCACCTGCTCGAAGATCGAGACACCATACCTTCTTAACCGCCCAAGGCATCATTTTTTCTGTTTTTGACTTTAGTCAAAGTTTTTTATTTAGTCCTCGACGGATATTATGATTTAGCACACCTTGGAAAGCTGACGGAATAGAGACCTTTGGAGAAACCTAAGGTCACGTTCTCTTCCCTCCTATGGTGGTTTATCAATGACCCCAGACGAAATCATAGCTTATGCGGCCATTCTTTTCGTTGCCTGTTTTCTCGTGGTTTTTTCAGCAAAGGAGCTATTTATCTGGCTAATTATAAAATAAAAGTCTGCCGAACTGAATGTGTGACTCGGCTTTTTCACTGGTGCAGATAAACTGACAACAAGGCCCCAATCTCCTGGAGCCAAACATGACAAAAGGATCCCAGAATGTGCTGATAAGCGGGTTTAAGAGTGTCCTTTTATCAATTTGGAGGCATCTTTCTGCTTCCCTTCAGAGGACAAGTGGTTTCGCTGGTGGACCTTCAGGGAAAGTCCCAGACATCCACGATAGGCGGAACTTTCCCCGGTTTCCCGTAACGGAACCGGTCATTTGCTACCGCTACGGGAGGCAGATGACCATGCGGACCCAAAACATCAGTCTGGGTGGATTGAAATTAGAGGCCAACTTCGATTTAGGGATTGGTGAGTCGATGGATTTGGCCATTCTGACAAATAGCACCAGAATACATTGCAGGGGAAGGGTCCTTGCAATCGAAGACTTCAAAAATAAGGTTCATGCCAGGTTGTGTTTCTCCCGCACCTCGGATACGGACTTTCGGAAATTGTCCGATTATCTGGAATCCCTTTCTCGGGGTCCTCTCCCAAAATGGGTAATCGGGGGCCTATTCATCCTCTCGGCTTATGTCGCTTACCTCATTATCCACACCTACTTCATCGGATGACCTAAATTCATCAAGTTCCTCCAAGTTCCTTCCGGGACCCGCCATTTCCACCCCAATCGAATAGGCCGACCATGTTGAGTTGGGCAATCCTGCTGTCCGCAAACAAACTAGTATTATGACACCTCATATTGATACTCCTTGTGCTCACCAACGGGGAAAAGGTGTGGCTCATCAGGGGTGATATTCCCGAGGTCCACGAATCCTAGAGACTCCACCGAGACGGCAAAAGGTCGGGAAGGGACACCAAAACCATCAAGGCGCAGGGAGAAGGTATCGGCCGGAACCAACCCATTGGTGTGCAAGAGGGAAATTAGACTGGAATTCGCTTCCAATAACGTGTATATAGGCCATAGGAAATAATATGACAGGGTTCCGGCTTATGTTTATTTAATGGACGGTGTTTTCCAGAATGTCCAGATAATCAAGCAGGGCTATGAGTCCGCTAAAACGGGGAAACGAAGTTTCTTGATACTCTCCTTACTATGAAATCACCACCTACAGAGCAACTGTCTACGAAGAAAGTATTACTCTTTTTGGCAAACGGCTTTGAAGCATATGAGGCTAGTGTTTTTACAGACGTTTTAGGTTGGAGTGAGGCTTTTGGAGATATTCCAGTTGAAGTAACTACCACGGGGAGGCATCGAAAACTAAAATGCACCTGGAATCTTACCGTTATTCCTGAAATTCAGATAGGTGAGGTTAACACGAAGGATTACGATGCGTTAGCAATTCCCGGCGGCTTTGAAAAGGCAGGATTCTATGAAGACGCCTATCATGAGGATTTTCTTACCTTGATTAGAACTTTCGATGAAGGAAAGAAGATCATAGCGTCAGTATGCGTTGGTGCTTTGCCACTAGGAAAAAGTGGTATTTTAAAAGGACGTAAGGCTACAACATATCATTTACTTAATGGGATGAGGAGAAAGCAACTAGCAGAATTTGGAGCGGATGTTCTTGATCGGCATGTCGTTGTGGATGGGAATATTATCACCTCTACCTCTCCCGCCACAGCGTTAGAGGTCGCATTTACATTGTTAGAAATGCTGACGTCAAAAAAGAACTGCGAAAAGGTAAAGAGGTGGATGGGATTTTAGTGTCGGCGGCACTTCATATAACACGTTGTTGTGACTTATTGCGTTCGCCCAGACCTTCCTACGGCAGACTTTACAAACACACAAAAGGTTAGAGGGAGTCTCCAGCAAAAATCTTGATAGGAAAATGAAGGAGACAAGGGCAGAGTAATTCTTGAAAGGAGGAGAAGAATGGCAAAACAGCCGGTGAAGATTACGGTGTTGAAGAAGTTGAGTTCAAAGGAGATTTACGACCGGCCGCTCCCGGACGTATCGGAGGATATGTCCCCTTATTGCGACCGGCTGGAAGTCGGGCAAGAGTTTATCGTGGACGAGTCGGGAGCGATTCCCGCCGGCTTTTGCACCTGGGCTTGGCACGACATCTATCCGGCGGTGACCGGGCTGCGGTTTGGGGGAAACTACCCCTGGATCAAAAAAGAAGGATTGATCTACTCCTGTTGTAGCGATGGGGCGCGGCCCGTGTTCTTCAAAATTGAGAGATTCTGAGATGACCCGGAAGTCAAAGGGACATAAGGAGATCCTGGCTATGCCCTCCTCTTTTGTCATATATTGCCATCCAGAGATAGATCTATCCAAGAGGGCATATATCGGCAAGGGCTTGTATGATGGATTCATGGCCTTCTTAGCTCAATTGGATAGCCAGGTGGCCCAGAAGATCTCGGGGGCCAAGACCATTCCGTTCACCCTTTCCCCCCTTTTCGGCAAGGTAGACAGGAGGCCGATGACCAAGGAGAGGCGCGAGATTGAGAAATTGGTCGGCGAAAGGGATTTTGGCCGTGAGAGCTTTGTAAAGGCGGAAACCTCATGTCGCCTGAGGATCAGCCTTTTGGAGGATTCGATTGGAAAAAGACTGGAGGAGATTTTAGGGGAACCTGGCGAGGGGGTATCCCTTACTATAGACGGCATCCCTTTAAGGATAACGGATGCGGTTTTTTCCCATGAAAGCGCGGATCCTTGGGTTAACCGGAAGAGCTATAGGGAGCTTTACGATGATGCCTCCCCCTTGATGAGGAATGTAACCCTCCAATTCTTCACAGCCACGGCCCTTAAACGACGAGGTGGAAGTCTTCCATTGCCCGATCCGCAATTGGTTTTCAAGGGATACCTCGATCATTGGAGGTGGTTTTCCTTTGTTCCCTTCTCGTCGGACTTTATGGAGGTGATCGAGCAATCCATTCTCTTGACGGATTTCAATATCTCTCCCGCCTCCCATGAAATGGATTATGGGAAACAGCATGGCTTCACGGGGTGGTGTCAGTTCCTCTTAGCGGGACGACATCATGAGAAACACATCCGGGAGTTCAACGCCCTGGCCGATTATGCCTTTTACTGCGGCACTGGAGGAAATACATCTCTGGGCATGGGTGTGACGAGAAGGGTTTAATGGAGGAAAGGGTATTACCTCAGTAAGGGGAAGGCAGGAAGGGACGAAGAAGGGCACGACGTTTTCATCTTGATGGCCTGAGACTTAGTCAAGTTCTTAAACTTGCGGTATTGATCCGAATAGTCCTTTATGGAGGCGATGACCTTTCTCTCATAGAGGATCTTTTCAATGATCTGCTGCAACAGGAAACGGTGGCAGGGATAGTCTTTCTCGAGACCAACGAGCCAGACGTCCCTTTCCATGGAAAGGGAGGTGATCTTGTCCAGAAGAATGCCTGCCCTCTTGTCGTGGTACAGCTGAAGAAAATACCTCTCGACGTATTCCTTCCACCGAATCCGATCGTTGTTCCAGTCCTCTAACAGCACACGGCCTGGAGCCAATGGAGTTATGGATCGTCTGCCCTTCCCGAACCCGGAGATATTGAAGATGAGATCTCCCTTGGGTATGGTTCTCTTTCTCACCGATAGATGTGTCTCCTTAATCACGAATTTACCTCCCTTGTGATATCTTGCGCAACAGGGTTACGCTCTCGATGTGATAGGTTTGGGGCACCATATCGATGAGTTGGGTTTTCACCGGGATATAGCCCCCCAATCGGAAAATGCTTAAATCCCTGGCTAAGGTTCCGGGATCGCAGGAGATGTAGATTATCCTTGAAGCCCCGAGTTCGGCAATCCCGTTGATGATTTGCCTACACCCAGCTCTTGGGGGATCCATGACGATGATGTCGGGCCTGAGCACCTTTTTGGGCTTCTCATGCAGTGCTCTTTGCACGCTCATACTTAAAAATTCCAAATCCCTGATAGGGTTCAGCCTTTGAATGGACCGGGCATCCCTAATGGTCCAAGGATTTTCGTCAACCCCGACGGTATATTGGGCCCCCAGGGAAAGTGGAAAGGTAAAATTACCCGCCCCACAGAAGAGATCAAGCACCTTCTCGTCCCCCCGCATCTCGGCCATTTCCAAGACGGCATGAATGAGATGGTGATTTTGTTCGATATTAACCTGGGAGAAACTGAGTGGTCCAACCCGGTATCGGATTCTTACCCCCCTGGGGGAGTTCCATGAATATTTGGCCACTGTCTCCCCGATTTGAATCGGCCTCTTTCCCCTTCTTTGGCCCATCAGGACAACACCCATGAGCTGCGGGTGAATGGCTTGAGGATTGCGGAAAAGAGCTCTGCCTTCCCGAATGAAATGAGGGGATACGTGGAGGATTGCGATTACCTTCTCGTCATCCAGGGAGACATTGAGATCGATTCGCCTTATGGTTGGCTTGGGAACCCAAAGGTTTAGAAATGGCCTGAGCCCTTGGAGGACGGAGTTGATCAACGGATCTGAGATATGGCAGTACTGGAATTGTATAATTTCGTGGCTGGCTTCCTTAAAGAAACCCAGTGCATATTCGGATCCTCTATATTCCGCGTGAAGCTGTACGCGGCACCGGTAGGAGTATTCCCGGGGAGAGGGAATGATAGGAGGTTGTTCTATAGATTCAACCTTTCCAATACGGTGTAAGAGATCCCTGAAGGTCTCCTCTTTCAATTCAAGCTGAGTGGGATAAACTAGGTGCTGCCAATGACATCCCCCGCAGATCCCGAATACATCGCATGGAGGAGGATTTCTAAGAGGAGACTGGGATACGATCTCCCTGATTTCCCCATGGAGGTATTGCTTTTTCTTATGAATAATGCGGGCGATGACGGTATCTCCAGGGGCGGTGAAGGGGATAAAGATAACTCGATTATCAACTCGCCCTACACCCGAACCGAGATGGGCCAAACGATCGATTTTTACTTTGGTCAAAGTTCCTATGTCCACGGAAATAAAGGTAACAATTTTTAGCTTCAAAGGCAAATGACGAGAGTTGACTTATAAAAGGGTTTTCGTTACAGTCCAAGGGATGCCAAGGGCTCATGGAGGTAACGGATGAGAGACCATGGTGGAGGCCCTGACGATGGGATGGAGCGGGTTGGGGGATAGGTTTAAGGGGTCAGCTATCGGGACCTTTGTGGGGGATGCTATGGGCAGGGCGGTAGAAGGGTGGCCAGCTTCTGCCATTCGAAGGTCTTTTGGGGTTCTCGAGGAGACGGTCGAGGGGATCTACACCGACGATACGGAGATGATGATGGGGATTATGGAAAGCCTCTGTGAGGCCGGGTTGTTTGATCCAAGCCTGACCGCCCGAAAATTCCTTCACAACTTCAACCCTACCAGGGGTTACGGAGCCAGGATCTATGGGGTAATGGATAGGCTGCGCAGGGGAATACCATGGAATCAGGCCGGGACGGATAGCTGGGGGAATGGCAGCGCAATGAGGGTGGCTCCCATCGGTTTCTTTTTCTACGACGATCCAGCGAAACTGAGGGAGGTGGCTATCCAGTCGAGCATGATTACCCATAAGCACCCAAAGGGGATAGCTGGGGCAGTAGCTCAGGCGACAGCTGTTGGGATTGCCATTGGAAAAGGCCTGAGAGGAGAGTCCATTGAGGTCGAGGGATTTACCGATCTCATTATCGAGGGTGTGTTTGAGATCGACCAGGAGATGGCAGAACAATTGGAAAGGATTAAAGGGATTGAACGTGGGGATCTCCGAGCAACTATCGACGCCATAGGATCGCATTTTTATTGCGATGTGAGCGCCATCGGGGCCGTTCCCCCGGCCATAGCCTCTTTCCTGTTGACCCAAGGATTCAGGGAGAGCGTCGTTGTGGCCGTAAATTGCGGAGGTGACACCGATACCTTGGGTGCGATGTCGGGAGCCATAGCAGGTGCTTACTACGGGTATTCCCACATTCCGAGGCAGTGGTTAATGCCTTTGGAGAATGAGGGAAAGGGAAGGGATTACATACTCTCCCTCGCGGAGAGGTTAGCAGAATGTAAGGTTCGGGATATCGACCAACGACAGTAATGTCGAAGAGAGTTTCATTGATACGGCAGTGGACCAAAATAAGTTTAATCATAGGCGGACTCAGTCTGCTATTCTTTTTGGATGACCTATTTGTCATTTTCATCCTAAAGCAGGCCTGTCCAACGGCCTTGCATCCCTCTCTCTTCAAAATAATCATTGTGGGTGCGGGGGTACTTTCCTTTCTCTTGGCTTGGGTTGTTTTTAGGGCCCTCCGAAGAAGGCCAACTACGGGAAGAGAGGGCTTAATCGGAGAGAAAGGAAGGGCTCTCTCGACCATCAACGGACAGGGAGAAGTCTTCGTCCATGGCGAAATTTGGAAGGCAATGAGTGGAGAGGAAATTCAGAAGGGAGATGTCATCGAGGTCACAAGGGTCGATGGTTTGGTTTTAAAGGTCCGGAAGGTGAACTTCTAAAGCAAAGGTTAATTACCTTCGTCCTGCGGCGATGGAATAATGCCTATCCCGCCGTTCGCATATAAGGTCTTCCATGAGATCCCATCCCCACGAACTCAGGAAATTCCCCAGATTCTCTTATTGACAAGATCTCATGGGTTCTTATATTAAGGGGAATAAGGCTTTCTCTTTGGATATTCGGGAAAGCATCAGCCCGAAAATCGATGAGGAGGGATTCCATGGAAAGGGTGATCAATCGATCTGTCCTCGAATTAGTCCAGGGCGATATTACCGAGATGGAGACCGACGCTATCGTCAACGCTGCAAATGCTCAGTTGGTATTGGGTGGCGGCGTAGCGGGTGCGATACGTAAGAAAGGGGGGCCTTCCATTCAGGAGGAGTGCAAACGGATCGGGGGGACCCATGTGGGCGGCGCAGTCATCACTACAGGGGGTAATTTGAAGGCAAAACACGTCATCCATGCCGTCGGTCCTCGGATGGGGGAGGGAGATGAGGATGGGAAGTTGAAGGACGCCACCTTAAACAGCCTCAAGATTGCCGACCAGCATCACCTTGAGAGCATCAGTTTCCCGGCTATCAGTACGGGGATATTCGGATATCCGTTGGACCGTTGTGCGCAGATTATGCTTTCAACGACCATCGAATACCTTGGGAGGGAGACGGGTTTACGTCGAGTCGTTTTCTGTCTATATGGGGAGAGGAGTTTTTCGGGTTTTGTGGATGAGTTGAGAAGACAAACGCAGGAGTAACGAAAATTTTGGGAGGGCCGATCGGAAGACCCGCCGACGAAAGGCACGATATGAGGAAAAAGAGAGAGGAAAAGATTATCGAAGAGTATATCGAGGAAAAGGTTAAACCGGCCTTGAAAAATGGATACCCCAATCTCTCCCACACCTTTTCTCTCCTGAGCAAAGAACCCAACCATGCCTTTCAGACCCTTTTTATCCTTACCTTTATGGCTCCACTCTTGATGGGAAAAAGGGAGATCTGTAAGAGAAATGTGATCATGTTGAAGGATCTGGTGAGCAGGCTTGAGGTCCTGTCCCGGAAAAGTCGAAACACACGGAAGATAATCGATGCCTTTTATGAAGAGTTCGATTCGGTTATTCTGAAGCTGAACAAGATTCACCAGCTCTACGATATTGAGATGGATCTCTCCCTGCTAAAGGAGGTTCCCATCAAGATGCCTTTTGGGAGAGAATAGGGCAATCGTTTCAGGGAAACCATCGGGTGACATCGGGGGAATTATCCCTGGATGATTTAAACTGATTGACGGGGTTCTCCCAATCAGGATACCCAAGGGCTACTCCAAGGATTACCTCTTTGGTCCCCGGAATATTGAGCTGATCCTTGATCTCATCCTCGAAGGCTGTGATGATTCCAATGGGGCAGGTTCCAAGGCCGAGGGCGTGAGCTGCGAGAACCAAGTATCCCAGGCCTGCGCCGATACATACCAAACGAGTTTTAGAGAAGGCTCGATCCATACAGATAATGATTGCCGTCGGGGCTCCATAGAAATTGAAGCTTCCCTCGTTTATGAAATCCTCAAAGGGAACTCCCAACTGGTCAACGTAGGGCTTCATCTGCTGAGAGAGTTTTTTCCACCTCCCTTCCACCTCGCCAGGGAGAGGCCTCGCAGTTTTCGGGCTACAGGAAACCTTTCTTTCGCCATAGGCCTTCAGAAGACGGCGACAGAGTCTCTCCTTTTCCTTTCCGCCAACTACCGTAAACTCCCAGGGCTGAAGGTTGATGGCGGAAGGGGCTTTTGTGGCCAATTGTAAAATATTATTAATCGTTTCCCTGGGAACTGCATCCGGTTTATAGGCCCGTATACTCTTTCTTTCCTCGATAGCCTCAGTCAGTTTCATATTCCTACCTCCCCTTTCAGAGCCCGAAATCAATGTATACCCTTCCGTTTCCGTTAGCAACCCTCAATTCAGGCCAACGGTTTAGGGGAAAAGGAGTTCTCAAGGAGCTCAGGCTTATCCATAGTAATAACTCTGGAGTTTCCTCAATTTCTGAACTGTTCCCTTCTCCCTTCGCTTCAAAGCTCTGCGGTCTGTTGCCCAAATTCCCTTTCGCTCACTGGAAAGAATTTTGGACCATTCTAGAGTTCGCCCTGTTAAGTATTACCAGTTTCACTTCTGATCCAAGCAACAGGTTATTACTTAACAGGGTTCGCTCCAGGGAACCAGGGCAACGACCTGTTCCGAAGTGACCCTTCTCCAGCAGATTACGCTCAGGAACAACGGAGCACTCTAATGCCCTCTTCATGGCCTTGTGGACCACAAAGCTTATATCTGCATTAAATACCTCTCCCGACAAAAATGACTACTTACAGAGATACTTCCTGCTAAAATAAAAATCAGGAAGCGCCCGGTGATAACCTCCTTGACAAAAAAAGGTCATCTATTTTTATAATATTAGTGAGGTATCTCTCCTTCAAAAGGAGCCGAGTACTTTGACCCGCAAATCCTGAAAAACTTTCATCTTGGAGCTTATGAATCGAAGGGGTGAGGAATGGAACGGTTTAGGGTTTGGTTCAGGTGTGCTGCTATGCACGATCCGGTGAGTCCAATCGTGGTTAAACCGGGCATCATTGGGTGGGATGCCAAGGAGAGGAAGGTTGAGCTTCAGATCGACAGGGCATTCACCGGAGAAGAATTGGTGAGGAGGATGAAGGGATGGGTTACGGTGGATCCTTCTCCCTTGATTGAAGTGATTGGCAGGTATGGGAAGCTCAAGGTATTGGACGATCGGGATTTGGTGGTCGAGCTGGAGGATGAGGAGGGTTATAAAGGGCTTCAGAGAGAGCTCCGCGAGCAGTTCGGAAATGAGGTTGATTTGGATCCTTACACCTCATAGCAGCAGTCAACGGCGGTTCTTTTTGGCTCTTTCAATCCCGTTGTGGACATCGCCGGGAGAAAGCCCGGTTATCTCCCTTTGACATGACATTTTTTGCAGGTGGTGGGTCCCGTTTTCTTCCCCTCGGCCTTGAGCTTTCGATGGCATCCCTTATAACAGTTCATATGGAACGTATCCTTCAGATCATCATGACAGGATGAGCACTTATTGTACCCACCTTCCATTTGCAAGTGGTGGCAGGCATCGCAATCGAAGCCGTAATCCTCGCTGTGTTCGGTGTGGGTAAAGGTCACCTTTCCCCACGTGCTTTTCTCCGCATAGTAAACCACCTCCGGGGGTTCCGTTTCAGGTTCTGCCACATCTTTCTTGGCGGCCTTCTGCTCCTCCTTCGTCACAACCGGGCTGACCTCAGACTTGGGGGTTGTTTGCCTCTTTGGTGGACCACCCGGCAGTTCCCCTTTGGTATGACATCCGTTGCAGGTGGTCGGTCCGGTTTTTTTACCCTCAGCTTTGAGAGTTCGGTGGCATCCCTTATAACAGTTCATATGGAACGTATCCTTCAGGTCTTCGTGGCAGGATGAGCACTTATTGTACCCACCTTCCATTTGCAAGTGGTGGCAGGCATCGCAATCGAAGCCGTAATCTTCGGTGTGATTCATGTGGGTAAAGGTTACCCTTCCCCAATGGCTTTTTTCGGCATAGGAGACAATCTCGGGAGGGTCGGTCCCTGGTTCTGCCACTTTCACCGAAACGGGCTCCGATTTTCCCTTCCTAACTACAGCGCTCGCTCCAAACTTCACGGTTATTTGCCTCTTCGGCGGCCCTTCTGGCAGCTCAAAGATGGATGTCCAAGCAATTCCCAAGGCGAACATGCAGCAGATAGTAACGAAAACCCTCAACATTCAGCATCACCCCTTTATGAGTTAATACGCAATTACGGACTAGTCCATATCATGGTTATTCTCGCGCTTAAGACAATAAAAGATAGCAAATCAGAGCTGCCAAGTAAATATGCAGGGAGCTGAAATTTCTGGAGTTTCTAGAGAACACCGTTGTCCATGGGGATAATTTGCTGGAGAAGTGAAATGATGGAATGTTGAAATAGACAACATGAAATAATGGAATGTTGGAATAATGGAATAATGGAATAATGGAATAATGGGTATCAAAACAGGTGAAATATAAACCCAATATTCCATTTGGGATGTTCCAGTTGGGGCAAAGCCCCGAGTTACTCTATAATCAATAGGTTACAAAAATACTCCCTGAAAAAGTTATGAAACTCCAGGCGCGTAACAAAACAGACAAAGGGAAATGGAGCGGAATTTTGTCACCATTTCCCTTGAGAGCTCGTTACCGGCTAGGTTGGACGGACTATATGGTTTTCTCTTTACCTGCCGAACCTCCTTTCCCTCTGTTGATAACTTCTTATTGCCCTCAAAAAATCGATCTTTCGAAAGGCCGGCCAGTTGACATCGCAGAAGTAAAATTCGCTATAGGCGCTCTGCCACAATAAGAACCCGCTCATCCTGATTTCTCCGCTTGTCCTTATGATAAGATCGGGGTCGGGGAGATCTAAGGTATATAAATGCCTGCTTATTTCGTCGGGGGTAATGTGCTGTATGATATCCTCCAAGGATTGCCCATTACTGAATTTCTCCCTTATCAGGTTTTTAAGGGCATCAGCTATCTCTTCCCGTCCACCATAGCCCACCGCGATATTGAGGGAAAAGTTATCATAATCCCGAGTAGCTTCTTCGGCTTTTCTGATCACCCTTTGAGTCGTTTCAGGGAGAAGTTCCATCTTACCGATGGCCTTGATCCTCATTCCCCTCTTATGGGTAAGGGGATCCTTGGAGAGTTGTTGAATCTTCCCCTCGATGACCTGCAGTAATTCCTTCACCTCTTTTTGGGATCTGGAAACATTTTCCGTTGAAAATACCCAAACGGTGATATTGGGAATTTTCAAGTCGTCACACCAAGATAGGACTTCATCGAGTTTGTCAGCACCCTTTCTGTGGCCTTCGGTGACGGTCTTTAATCCCCTTTCAATGGCAAATCTTCGATTTCCATCTAAAATAAGGCCGACGTGACGTGGAGGTTTTTTGCCCTTCACCTCAGACAGGAGGTTGTTTTCGTAAAAGCGATAGATTAAGTCTTTGATAGGCTGCATCTTATCCCTTTATTCTATCACCTTTTCCCGAAGTGTAAATGTATTTTTTACTGGAATTTCCGGAGTTTTTGGGGAATCCGTTATTCCTGAGCGTAAATTGTGGGAGAAGTGGGGCACCCACCTGCGAACCCTGAAAGGGTCAACTCACGAGGCACTGAAGCGAAGGAACAAGGGATTCCTTTACTCAAGTATCAAATATTTAATTAAATTAAAGAGTTACAAAAGTATTTGTTGGAAAACTCCGAAAACTCCGGAGATTTTCACTGTTGCAAATCATCAATGATTTTTATTATAATGATAGATTATCTCAGGAAATCCCTGTGATGAGCCAATAAGAAAGGGACCGAAGGGGGGTGTCTTTCAAAGATGGAACGGTTGAATATAATCTTAGAATATTACCATCAGAACCAAGTTGTCTTTGCTGTCGTCGCCCTTATTATTTTCGTATTGCTCATATTTCGATTCAAATCCTTGCTTTTTAGATTATTTTTCATCGCGTTGGTCCTTTTCGGAACATACTTCTTCATTATGCACGTCAGTGAAATCGCCACGAAACATAAAAAGTCATTGATCAAGGAGTATTTTCCCAGGGAACGCCTGAAATAAGGCACGTAACGGCTGGATCGATATGAAGACGATCTTCTGGTGGATTTTCCACATTCTCGTCCTCTTAATCTGTACGGGTTTCCTCATCTTGGGAATTACTATGCTCCGAGGGGCCTATGGGATGCGATACACCAATTTTTTTATCGCCTTTTTTGGTTCATCCATGATGATACTGATCAGCGGGAGTTTAATCGTGGGTTTTATTATCAGGATGATCCTCCGCTGGCGAGGCGTCTTTAATAACCAGATGAGCCAAGGATGACACCACAGGGATTGGTGCGCACAATGGATAGGGTTAGGCTGTTTCTTTGATTGCGGGGGAGTCTTCAAGGCATGATAGAATAGGATGATTGAATATAAGGTAGTAGAAACCAGTACTGTAACCGACGACCAGTTGGAGAGAATCATTAACGAATGGGTAGGGAAGGGTTGGTCATTCGATAGTATCCATTTCGTCATTAGAGAAGCATCAAGACGTCCATCCATGGCCTTTTTGATGTTTACCAAGGAGGAAGAGGGAAAAAGAGAGGGCTGATTTCGATGCTGATTGCTCCACGAGGAAGCTGATATGAAAAGCGCACACTGGATTATCGTTCTTTTGCTTTTACTTCTAGGGAGCTTTTTTTGGATCTATTCCCTTTATAAGCGCCCGATTAAGAGTCTGAAGGAGGAGACCATCCAGTTGAAAGCGGACCTTGAGGAGTTCAAAAAGGAGGGGAAGAGAACGGCTGAAAGAATGGAGGAGGAGAAAAAAGCGCTCCAGGGGAAGATTAGGGCTATGGTTGCGCAGATCAAGAAAAAAGAAGCAAACCTCAAGAAACTCACAAAGGAGACCCAGGAATATCAGGGGAAATTGAGTGCCCTCAAAAAAGAGGTTCAGTTGAAAGAGGGAAAAGTTAAGGAACTCACTACCCGTGAAGAGATAAAATCCCAGGTTTTGTCCAACGTAAAAAAACAGGTGGAGGAACTCCACAAGGCAATTCAGGGTGTAAGGGAAAAGGGCGAGATTAAGGATCAGAAGATAGCTGAGTTGACCCGGACTGTGGAGAATGACCTGCAGGAAAAGAAGTTGATACAAATGCGGATAGAGAACAGGGACCAGGTGATTCGGGGTTTAAAGAAAGAGCTCGTTCACTTACAGAAAGACCTGAGTAAGATCGAGGCCCTGAGTCAGGAGAAAGACCGTATCATCCAAGACTTGAAGCGGCAATTGGGGTTGACCAAAAAACCCGGAACTTCTCCGCCTTCCAACGAGAAGTCGAAATAGCGAAGAATCCTTTCGTTGACTTGAATTACGCATATAGGCTATGTAGACAGATCCAAAGACCTTATCAGTTTGAGGCATTCGATGGTTAAGGGAAAAATTCTCATCGTTGATGACGAGGAGAGTATCTTGAAATCCCTCACTGGGGTTTTAGAGGACGAAGGATATCAGACGATTACCGCCGGCAATGGCATAGAGGCCCTCGAGATATACGGCAGGGAATTTCCGGATGTCACTTTTTTGGACATCTGGATGGCCGATATGGATGGCCTGGAAGTCCTGAGGAGGTTAAACGTTCAGGACCCTGATGGGGTCATTATCATGATATCCGGACATGGGACGATCGCCTCAGCGGTGAAAGCCGTGAAATCAGGCGCTTTCGATTTTATCGAAAAGCCGCTCAACATGAATGAGATTCTCCTCTCACTGGAAAAGGCAATGAAACATCGGAACCTCCTCTTGGAAAACCGGCGGCTTCGCGAGGTCGTCCGGAAAAAAGATCGCGAGATGCAGCCTTACCTTTTTCCCGAAATGGAGGCAGTTGAGACGGAGGCCCACATCCCTCCACCAAAGAAGGCCAGGGAAAGTTCTCCTCCTCCAGCTGGCTCACGGACCCTCCCTCAAGGGAGGGGAGTGCGTCAAAGAACCTTGAAACAGAGCATGGTCCTTTACGGGACAGGCCTCCATTCAGGATTGAAGACAGGTCTTATGCTTCTCCCTCTTCCCCCTCATAGCGGGGTCCTTTTTGGAAACATTTATGATGAGCACACGGTTCCGGGAAAGTTGATGTATGTGGAGGGGACGGATCATGCAACCTCTCTGCGAAGGGGTCGGATAAGGGCGAACACTGTAGAACATTTCATGGCCGTCCTCCATGCCTATGGGATCAATAACCTCTTGGTGAAGATGAACGAAGAAATTCCCGTTATGGATGGTTCGGCATTGGATTTCTGTAAGATCATAGAAGAGGCCGGTATTGAAGAGCAAGACGAATTATCAGAGGAACTGGTCATCGACCGTCGATATTCGGTAGGGGAAATCGATTCAGACAAAAGGTATATTTCTATCGAACCATCGGACTATTTCGGGGTACGGTATCTGCTCAATTATCCACCTCCCATCGGACGGCAGGAATATACCTTCATCATGAAGGATGAGGCGGCCTTCAAGGAGGAGATTGCCCCTGCCCGAACCTTTGGTTTCCTGAAAGATATCAAATCGTTGGCGAAGATGGGATTGGTAGAGGGGGGAAGATTGCACAACGTGATCCTCCTGGATGAAGGGAGGGTTATGAACACAACCCTCAGGTTTCCCGAGGAGTTCGCGAGGCATAAGATTCTGGACATCATCGGTGATTTCTACCTCTTTAATCTGCGGATCAAGGGCTGGATTTCCGCCAACATGACAGGTCATAGCGACAATATTGCACTGCTCAGGGAGATTCAGAGGGATTTGGGATAGCCACCGAAGGAAAACTGGGAAACCGCCAGGCCATCTGGAGGGGCTTTTGATATGGATCAATGGGGGTATGGACCTGCCGGCGGGGAGTGGATGATCAAAATGGCGATTCCAAATGCCCCAGGGGCTTGGAGAAAGTGTATTTCCAGGGCTCGATTACCAATTTCCTCCCTGCCAGACTAAGGTTTCCCGTGGGGAGGGTAAAAGGAAGGGAAACAACGAAAATTCCTGCCCCCACGATGATGGAGGAGAAAGCAAGAGGTCTTATAAAGAGCAGATCGGCTGCAACTTCATCTGGAGATGGCTCCTTTGTTTCTCCTGCCGAAAGGGGCGTTACTGATAAGGATACTAAGAATAAGATCCCAATCCAAACCGAAATTAATCTCTTCATGAATCTCATCGTTTTCCCCCGTTAAAATTCCCACCTTACCCTTCATTATTAGCAGATAATCCCTTGTTCTTCAACTTTTTTTTCACAATTCTCTCTCCAGCCTCTCCTTTAGGGGAACAGATGGCATAGTGGTAGGGAAGAGCTACACGGGTTTACAGGGAGCGCAGGATGTTGCGCTACATCCCGAGCAGTTCGAATCCGATGAGGGTTTAAACTTCCCCCCAACGGAAAATCCACATACTGACATCATCTTCTTAACGCCGCTCGTGTGGCATTGGGGACATTCAATGGATTCGCTCTCCTTGAGCACGAGCTTCTCGAAGCAATGATCGCATTTCTGACACTGATATTCGTATATTGGCATGGTCATTCCTTATTTCCCAAAAGAGGCTTGGGTCCTCATTTTCCTCAGTTCATTGGCTATCTCATTAGCCCTTTGGGCCCTTCGCCAATCCTGCTCGACCTGATATTCCCGTCTCATTTTGCGGCAGATCTCCTCGGCTTTTTTCAAATGCTTCCCCTTTCCCCTTATATGGTTCTTAAATCCTACAAGTCCCTTGAACTTTTGCAGGGCCTTTTGATAATCGTTGACGTAGTACGAACTGGCTCCACTCGCAAATTGGCAGACGAATCTTAACATCTCATTTTCCGGCTGCCTGCTCAGCGCTCTCTTAAGAACGCCGTGGGCCATGTCGAAGTACTGGCTCTCTAAATAACTGTTTCCAGCGGCCCAATAGGCCTGGTCTATCCCTCCTTTGAACATTGAAGCAAAGATTTTCTCCAGCCCTTCCCTTCCATAAACCTTTTGAAGCAAGGCCCTGTTCTCCAAAAGAAACCTGATTAAGAGCTGGTTCTTGGAGTATTCTCTCAGCAATTCGCCCAACTGTTCCTTAACATCCCGGAACAGCTCCTTCAAATCTTCCATTCCCTCCTTTAGGCCTTGTTTGGCTCGCAATACGATCTTCCGAAAACGGTGGAATTCCCTTTCCGGAAGTGGATTGCCGAGTCTTTCTTCGAGCTCCAGATATCTGGGTCCATAAACCTCCAACTGGTAAAGGTTTTCCTTGAGTTTCATGGCTTCATGAAAGATGGAGCCGATGGTCAGATCAAAGAGTTTTTCCTTCTCATTGCATGGCTCCCCTTCCTGATATCTAAATCGAGAGTGGCACCTTTCCTTTAGGTCAAAGAGGGGACTGGATCCCGCGGCATCGAGCAATTCCTCCAATTTGGAGAAGTTCAGGTTTCCCTGACGGTACCCTTTCACCATATCGGTAAAAATGAGCGTCGTTTTCAGGAACCCCTTTACAATCTCCACGATTTCCAAATCTTTCATCCTCGAAGTCATGCCCGAGAATCCCTTCTCCCCTGGGGTGGTTCAAAAAGCAATTAATCCTTATTATAATCGCCGCATCATCCTTTGTCAATAAAGGGCGGAAGAGGACATCGCCAAGTGGTCCGGACGGACCGAATTGGCCGATAGGGAGAATGGGCAACGAAAAGGGTTGACGAGAGGAGGAAAAAAATTATATATAATAGGTGCTTGAGTATTGATCAATTTATTTCGATTGGGGGAGGGAGAAAATATGGCGATTAGGGTAGGGATAAACGGCTTTGGAAGAATCGGGAGGAATGTTTTGAGGGCGGCCATTGATAAGGAGGAGCTGGAATTTGTCGCGGTCAACGACCTCACTGATGCCAGGACGCTTGCTCACCTGCTGAAATATGACTCCGTTCACGGGAGATTCGATGCCCAGGTTGAGGCAGGGGAGGATTTCATCATGGTTAACGGGAGTAAGATCGCAATCACGGCCATCCGGGATCCAGGTCAACTGCCCTGGAAAGACCGTGGGGTAGAGGTTGTTGTGGAAAGTACGGGACTGTTCAGGGATAGGGTAAGTGCATCAAAGCACCTGGAGGCGGGGGCGAAAAGGGTTGTCATTTCTGCCCCGGCCAAGGATCCAGATGTGACTTTAATCTTGGGGGTAAATGAAGGCGACTATAATCCGGGAAATCATCAGATTCTCTCCATGGGCTCGTGTACGACCAATTGTCTGGCACCCATCGTAAAGATTCTCTCCGACGAATTCGGCATAGAATATGGCCTGATGACGACAATTCATGCGTATACCAACGACCAGGTGATCCTGGATTTCCCGCATTCAGATCTCAGGCGAGCCCGTGCAGCGGCCATGTCCATGATCCCAACCACCACAGGGGCGGCAACAGCTTTGTCCTTGGTTATCCCCGAATTGAAGGGGAAAATGGATGGTATGGCCATTCGAGTCCCGACGGCCAATGTCTCCGTCGTGGATTTGGGCGTCTGGTTAAAGAAAGAGACAACGGTTGATGAGGTGAATACAACCTTTCAGAGATATGCCAAGGGGGAAATGAAGGGAATATTAAACTATTCCGACGAGCCCCTCGTTTCCATCGATTATAATGGGGATTCCCATTCTTCGACGGTGGATGGACTCTCAACCAAGGTCATCGGTGGAAAGATGGTTAAGGTGATTTCTTGGTATGATAATGAATGGGGCTTCTCCAAAAGAATGGGGGAGTTACTTATATTTATCTCGAAATAAGATGAGGTTTTTCCTTGGCCTTGAGAACCATTGAACAAATCCCGTTAGAAGGCAAGCGGGTGTTCATACGGGTCGATTTCAACGTTCCCATGGATGAATACGGTAACATAACCGATACGACCCGAATAGAAAATGCCGCTGCAACGATTACCTACGCAATGAAACGGGGGGCAAGGGTCATATTGGCCTCACATCTAGGAAGGCCCAAGGGGAAGGTCGATTCAAGATACAGCCTTTCACCTGTGGCGAGGCAATTGCCGGGGATTCTGGGAAACCCGGTCGCCATGGCGGAGGATTGCATCGGGCAAAAGGCGTTGGAAAAGATCGACCAGATAAAGGAAGGCGATGTTCTCCTTTTGGAGAACCTTCGATTTCATCCAGGAGAAGAGGCCAACGATGCATCCTTCTCGAAGGAGCTTGCATCCATGGCCGACGTATACATCAACGATGCCTTCGGAGCGGCCCATCGGGCCCATGCATCCACTGTGGGAATTACGAAGTATATGGATGTCGTGGGGGCTGGATTCTTGATGAAGAAGGAAATTGATTGTCTCGAGAGGGTTACTGCGAACCCGGAGCGGCCCAGCATAATGATATTGGGGGGAGCTAAGGTTTCCGACAAGATCGGAATCATCGGCCATTTGTTGAACAAGGTGTCCACCCTACTCATAGGGGGAGGGATGGCTTATACGTTTCTGAAGGCGGAAGGAGTGGAGGTGGGGAAATCTCTCGTCGAGGAAAATCAGGCGGATCAAGCCCTAAGGACCGTCTCGGAGGCGAATCGGAAGGGGGTGAAGTTCCTCCTTCCCGTTGATCATATCGTGGGCGACCGATTTGATCCCAGGGCCACGAAGAAGGTCATTCCCAGTGGAGGGATCCCTTCCGAATGGATGGGGATGGATATAGGCCCGAAGACGGTAGGGATATTTTTGGATGAGATCAAGGAGGCCAAGACCATCGTATGGAATGGCCCCATGGGCGTCTTCGAGATGGAAGCCTTTGCCCATGGAACCATATCTATTGCAAAGGCTGTGGCTCAATCGAAGGCGTTCAGCATCGTGGGGGGGGGTGATACGGTTGCAGCGGTCAAGATGGCAGGAGTGGCCGACGGCATTTCCCACATTTCCACGGGGGGAGGAGCCGCTTTGGAGTTCCTTGAGGGGAAGAGTCTCCCGGGAATTGAGGCACTAAGAGAGAGGGGATAGAAGCGGTAGAGATGAGGAGGGGATATGCGTAGACCAATTATTGCTGGCAACTGGAAAATGAACAAGACGGTTTCCGAGGCCGTCGATTTCATTCGCCAATTAAAGCCCCTGGTGGCTGATGTAAGGGACACGGACATCGTTGTCGCTCCCACCTTTGCGGCATTGCAGGCGGTATCCCGGGAGATCGAAGGAAGTAATATCGAGCTGTCTGCTCAGGATGTTTTTTGGGAGTCGAGCGGCGCCTATACCGGGGAGATATCCCCCAGCATGTTGAGGGATGTAGGATGTCGATATGTGATCATCGGCCACTCCGAGCGGAGGCAGTACTTCGGTGAGACCAATGAATCGGTACAGAGAAAGATCAAAGCATCCTTAGCCATGGATCTATGTCCCATCATATGTGTAGGGGAGGCTCTTGAGGAAAGGGAGGCCGGGAAAACTTTTGATGTGGTCAAAACCCAAGTTCTCCAATGTCTGGAAGGATTTTCCCGACAAGAGATGGAGAAGATAATCATCGCATACGAGCCCATTTGGGCCATTGGAACGGGGAAGACAGCTACCCTCCAACAGGCCGAAGAGGTCCATGCATTCATTCGGGAACAAATGGGACAGATAACCGATCGTCAAATATCCGAGGGGGTGAGGATTCAATATGGGGGGAGCGTGAATCCGGATAATATCTCCGATCTCATGCTTCAGCCGAACATCGATGGGGCGCTGGTAGGAGGGGCCAGCCTCAAGGCCGATTCCTTTTCGAGCATTGTCAAGTTCAAAGGGACGTGATAAAATAAGATGATTTAATAGAGGCTGTAATAATGATTACCGGACTTGCCGTCTTACATATTTTTGTTTGTGTAGCCCTGGTTCTCATCGTGCTTCTGCAGGCCGGAAAGGGAGCTTCAATGGGCGCCGCCTTCGGCGGGGCCAGTCAGACCATCTTTGGTAGTCCGGGCGCGGCGGGCTTCTTAACCAAAATTACCACGGTGGCTGCTGTTCTGTTCATGATGACATCATTCTTTCTCACCATGTTCTCGACTCCAAGGCCAACGACGGTTTTGGAGGAAACCAAGACGGAGGTGACGGAAACCGTGCCCTCGGAAGAGCCCTTGCCAACTCCTGGAGCGGAGGAGCAGAGACCGGAAGCTGAATCGCCGTCCGAGAAACCGGGGCCGAAATAACGCAATGGCTTATGGAAGGTGGCTGGAAAAACGGAGATTTACCATTTAGGCATGAGATAAACGAAAATGGATTCCCGAGAATGCCGAAGTGGTGGAATTTGGTAGACACGCCATCTTGAGGGGGTGGTGGGGAATACCCGTGCGGGTTCGAGTCCCGCCTTCGGCACCAGAGATCACGATTTTGGGCTGTAATCTCAATAGGTCACAGCCCTTAATTTTTGTAGGGTGCGGTTAAGGCGCGTTTAGGTGCGGATAAACTGGTCTCTCCTTATAAGGTTCGGGTTCCTTCGTAATATCCCAAACTTCAAATTTCTCTTGGTGAATTGCGTCAGCAAGCTTTGAATCCCCGGTTATCAGCATAGGTTTAGATTTACCTCTCAGCGCAGATAGATAGCCTCTTTTAAGCGTCACAATTTGGAAAGCATCAGAAATATCGAGCTTATATTTCTTGGCTAGTTCTTCAACCTCCAAATACGTCTCCCGATTTGCAATCTCAAAGTCATCTATAGCTATTTTCTCCCTTTCCCCAGCTACATACGCCATTAGCGTGCTACAGGCATGTAGATACTTTTGCTGGGTGATATGCTTGTGGCGATACTTTGTCTTCAATACCCCAAGGGTTTCTGCAAAACATAGTGACGTCGTGTAAAATACGGTCTGTTTGTTGAAATAGCATCGTACTGATTCACTACCTTTTTCATCGACGAAAAGTTTCACCAGAGCAGAAGTATCTAAATAATGTGTCCTTATCCAACCCATTTCTTTAATCCTTTCCGCTTTTGGTTGCGGCCCTATCGAGACGGTTGACGACCTCACGGTTGCTCAATGGAATCAGATGGCCGTAAAGGTCCACGGTGACATTGATAGTAATGATGGCCCATTTGTTCCTTTAAGTGAATCGGGCTTAAACCACTACTTAAGAGGTATTTCCTTCCTTTTTTATTGAGTCCTATGGGCTCGTTGTGAGGGTTTTCGACATCTCCAAGGCCTTTTGTCCCGTGGAGTAGTAGCGGTCGACCAAGCCCCTCTGGATAAATCCGTTTTTCGCAAAAAATCGGTGTGCCGCCTTATTGATCTCGGCGGTATGAATGACCATCTCCTCGATTCCAAGGTTTCGAGCCAAGCCCTCGATATACTCCAGGAGCCTTTTTCCGATTCCCCTCCGTTGATATTCTGGGGAGACCGCGATTGCTAGCAATTCACCCTTGGCCTCATTCTGAGCCCCGGGAATCGGATTGATCATTGCGAACCCCCTCAATTCGCCCTTTTCTTCAGCTACCACCGTGATAATATTGGGAAAGGAGGCCCAACGCACGACTATCTCATCATATGGCCCATAGGCGGAAAAGACCTGTTGTGAGAGCTGGACAATAAAGGGTAGGTCACGAGGGTTCGCCCTTCTCAAGGCCACCTTCAAACCTTGGACGGGTTTCTTTTGAGCACGCCCCCAATGGTAGGGGCGAGAAGCCTTGGGATAGGGACTTCTGCCGGGGATGACGTCCCTTACCTTTGCCCTTCGCAATCGCTCAAACCTCTTGTGCTCCCCATACTTTCCGAAGCGGCCACCTCTGCCCACGGTTTGTCTCCTTCCCTTGCAGTAAAGTCAGTTCAGCGTAAGTATAATCCATTTCCATCTTGTGGAAAAGATTATGAAGGCAGTTGGGCATTGGATACCTTCAATTCGCCCTTGCTTTTGTCACCCTGTTGGAATACATTTCATTACAAGATAACGTATTTTTAGGGAGTTCTCATAGAGATCTCCGAAAAACTTGCCCTTTAGGCTCAGACATTGGATTTGCGGCCATTTCGCTTCACTAAGAATGGTTACCGAAAAAAATCTTAATTCGCGCTCAGAGCTCGTTTTCCCAGTTTTTAAAAGATCCCTCAGAGGTAGAAAAGAGAAGACGCCATGGTAATCCTCGTCACAGGAGGTGCCGGATTCATCGGATCGCATCTATCCGGGCGCTTACTTCGGAAAGGTCATCGGGTAGTCTGTCTGGACAACTTCGACGATTTTTATAACCCTGAAATCAAGAGGAGGAACATCCAGGAAGCCATTGGAGAGGCGAAGTTTGAGTTGATCGAAGGAGATATTCGCGACCCCCAGCTTATCGCTCGGGTATTCCGAGGACAGACTGCTGATGTCGTCGTCCATTTGGCTGCCAGGGCTGGCGTCCGTCCGTCCATCGAATACCCGAAATTATACGAGGAAGTCAACGTTCAGGGGACCATAAACCTCCTCGATGCCTGTCGAGAATTCGGCATTAAGAGCTTTGTCTTTGCCTCCTCCTCATCGGTTTACGGGGAAAACAGCAAGGTACCTTTTTCCGAGGAGGACAGAGTTGAAACCCCCATCTCTCCATATGGCGCCACGAAAAGGGCCGGAGAGCTTTTCTGTTACTCCTACCACCGTCTCTTTGACATCAATATTACGTGCCTTAGGTACTTCACCGTCTACGGGCCTCGGCAGAGACCCGAGATGGCCATCCATAAGTTCACTCGCCTCATCGAGGGAAGCGAGAGGGTTCCCATGTATGGGAATGGCCAATCCATGAGGGATTATACGTACATCGATGATATCATCGATGGCACTCTGGGGGCGATCGCCCGGAATAAGGGATACGAGATCTATAATCTGGGAGAGTCTCGCACCATCAGGTTGATCGATCTGATTCGGATGCTGGAGGAAGCCCTCGGAAAAAGGGCCATCATTGAGGAGCTGTCCGAGCAACGGGGCGATATGCCTATTACCTATGCGAATATCAAAAAGGCCCGAAAGAAGTTGGATTATGCTCCACGGGTTTCCATGGAGGAGGGGATAGGGCGATTTGTCGAATGGTACAGGCAAAACCGTTTCCCCTGATTCCAAACCCGGCTAAATAGTGAAATGCATTCGCCGTTGTTCGCCGGTGTCAACGGGCTGCCGTTACTGATAAAAGGGTAGAGGCTCGGGAGGTAAGGATGCCCATATATGAATACCGTTGCCTGGATTGTGGCAAGAAGTTCGAGGTCTTACATCTGAGCGCTGAGGAGGTTCACCCCCCTGAATGTAAATACTGTCAGGGGCGTAACGTACGGAAGCTCATCTCGAGAGTTCGAGTGGTACGTTCGGAGGAGAGCAGGCTGGAATCGTTGATGGATCCCTCAATGATGGGAGGACTGGATGAAAAGGACCCCAAGAGCCTGGCCAAGTGGATGAAGCGGATGGGTAAGGAGATGGGGGAAGACGTGAGTGACGAGGAGATCGAACAGGTAATCGAGGATGCGGCCAGCGGGACGGATGCCGGGGAATCGGAGGAATAAAATGGACCTCGAAAAGCTTTTGGGTTCCAGTACTGATACGTTAACGAGACCTCCCCAGCTCATCTCGATGTGCTATGGACACAAATCCCGGACATGTCAGAGTTATCCCGGGATATATTTATTTCGCGGGCAAGTCAGGTCTTGAGGCTTCAAATTCCCGCTCCAGATCATCCAGCTGCTCAGCCACTGATTCCCACTCCCGTGTCAATTCATCGATCTTCTCCTTCAGCTCATGCCGAGATTTGTGGATTTCCTGTAGTCGGGTCGACTCACGATAGGTCTCGTGGTGGACCAATTCATGGTCCAATTGATCCAGGAGGGCAGCCGATTTATGGATCCCCTCTTCCAATAGGGCGAGCCGTTCCCTTAACGGAGACGATTCCCGGTGGAAGCGGTTTCGCCATTCCGCCTCGGCCCGTCTTTGCTCTTGGGTTTTTCTCCGTTTGGTTCTCTTGTCATGGGTCGCCTCCTCTCGGCTTGCCGGCGGGGATGAGGTTCCTTGATCATGAGCCCAGATGCTCTGGTAATCATCGAAGTTTCCCGGATAGAGATCCAGGCCTCTACCTCGGATAATCAGGATCTTGTTGGCTATGGCGTTGATTAAGTGACGGTCGTGGGTGATCAAGCACAGGGAGCCACCATACTCCCGAAGGGCTTCCTCCAGGGCCTCACTGGAGGGAATGTCCAGATGGGTGGTGGGTTCGTCCAATAACAAGAGGTTCGCTCGAGCCATGAGGATCTTGCAGAGCAGCAGCCGACTTTTCTCTCCACCGCTCAATAGGGATACCCTTTTCGTAATGTCATCGTCCCGAAAAAGGAAGGCCCCCAGTACGGCCCGGAGTTTCCCAAGGGATTGATCACCCGCCACAGATCCTAACTCCTGTAGAACCGTATTCTGGGGAGAAAGTTGCTCCATTTGTCTCTGGGAAAAGGAGGCGATGTGAACGCTGGGGTTCACCAGGCGTTCGCCCTCTTCGAAATCCAGATCCCCTGACAAAATGCGCATAAGGGTTGTCTTTCCAACGCCATTGGGGCCCAGGAAGGCGATTCGATCCCCCCGTAAAATGGGGAGGTTGATGTTGCGATACACTACCTGGGAGTCGTAAGATTTGGAGACATCTCGAAGCTCGATTAACGTTTTCGTTGGCCTCGTGGGAGGCGGAAATTCAAAGCGGATCGATTTGGAGCGCCGAGGTGGCTCTATACGTTCCATCCGTTCCAACAGCTTGATCCGGCTTTGAACCTGTTTGGCTCGGTCCTTTCGAACGCGGTTTTTCTCGATAAAGCGCTGTATTAGTAAGATCTTTTCTTGCTGTTTTCTGTAGGCAGCCCACTGGATTTCCTCCCTCCTGGCCTTTTCAACCCGGTAGAAGTCATAGTTTCCGGCATACGAGATGAGTTTACAGCCATCGATTTCAACGATTCTGTCCACCACTCGGTTCAAGAAGACCCGGTCGTGGGAGATGATCATAAGGGCTGAGGTCACACCCTTGAGGTAATCCTCTAACCAGAGAAGGGACTCCAGGTCCAGATGGTTCGTCGGCTCGTCCAACAAGATGAGATCGGGAGCTGAGAGCAGTATGCGGGCCAGGGAGGCCCGCATAATCCATCCGCCACTCAACGATTCAATGGGGTGGTTGAAGTCCCCTTCACGGAAGCCCAGGCCGGAGAGGATCTTTTTGGCCCGGAACTCCAGTTGGTAGCCTCCCAGATTGGTGAACCGATCCAAGAGGTATCCCTGACGCTTGGCCAGTTCCAGCAATGTGTCCCCACCTTCAGCTCTAGCGAGTTCCCCTGAGATTCTGTTCACCTCGTTTTCAATGCTCTTGAGCTCTTGGGCAACATCGGTGACGTGGTCCAAAATCGATGTGCCGGATAATTCGATAACCTCCTGGGGCAAGTATCCGATTGTCAAGCCCTTGGGCTTTCCTATTTTGCCGGAATTCGGCGCCTCCAGGCCCAACAACATCTTGAGGACGGTCGTTTTGCCGGTTCCGTTTTCACCCACCAGACCCACCCGATCGCTGGAACCGATGAACAGCTCACAGTCGATAAAGAGGTCTTTCTTGCCGAAATACTTATCCAGATGTTGAATGCTAATCACGGAAATCAGTCCCTCGATCTACTTATGAACAGAATCGCTACCCCCCAGGATGAATAACATATTTTTGGCCGTTGTCAATTGGCACACCTCTGAATTTCCCTGACTTTTCGAAGGACTTCGTTGTTCCTGGGCATAATTCCCTCCTTCTAACTGCAGCACTGCAGCATCGCATAACGGTAGCACCCCCGCAAGGGTCACCCTCGGGTCTTGACATATTTCATAAAATTGGAGGAAAATAACTGTAGACTATCTCGTTGTTAATGGTAAATTGATCCCTCACAAAGGAGCAAATCCAACGGTTTTGTCATCTCTTGTATTTTCCCCTCCAACGAATCATGGACTGGTGGGTCAATTGGTAGGGAAAGAGAGAGCTTGCATGCGAGAAGAGGATATGTGATGGGGAAGGAGGGGTTGTCATTTACATGAAGGAGGAGATATGCCCGAAATAGAACGCGCTCTTGCGGTGCTCATCGACTTTGAAAATCTCGCCCTCGGATTGAAGGGGAGACGAACTAAGAAGTTCAATGTTCAAAAAATTCTGGAACGCCTGGTTGAAAAGGGTAAGATCATCGTCAAAAAGGCGTACGCGGACTGGACCAGTTACGAGGAGTATAAAAAAACATTTCACGAAGCGGCCATTGAACTCATGGAGATCCCTAAAAGGGGGATGGTTGGGAAAAATTCGGCAGATATTCGGCTAGCCGTGGATGCAATTGACCTTTGTTACTCCAAGGAACATATTGACACCTTCGTCATCGTTTCGGGTGACAGCGATTTTTCCCCATTGGTCTCTAAGCTCAAGGAGAATGGAAAGCACGTTATCGGCCTGGGAATGAAGGATTCGAGCTCCACCCTGCTCATCAACAATTGCGATGAGTTCATCTACTATGAAGACCTTGAACGACCCGTTGGAATACCGCCCAAGATCGGAAAGGATCTTCCCAAGAGGAAAAAGGACGCATTTCAGCTCCTGATCGATTCGGTGGTCGCCTTGGTTCGAGAGAACAAGGAGATCCTCTGGTCCTCTATGATCAAACAGACAATGAAGCGGAAGAAACCCTCCTTTAGCGAGCATTATCATGGTTACCGAACTTTTAGCGATCTCCTGGAGGACGCCGAGAAGAGGGGCCTAGTCCGGCTTGAGACCGACCCCAAGAGCAATACCTATATTGTGGTTGGTTTTGGCAAGGAATCCGAGGATCGACGGAGATCACATACGTAGCCTTTACACACCCCGATAATTGGAGCAAAAGATGGAGGGAAATTCAGTTGGCGTCGGTGATTTGATAGACGATTACTGCCCCCGTTGTCGCTTGCTGTTGAGTCATGATGTTGCGGCGGTGGTCGAAGGTGAGATCAGGAAGGTAAGGTGCAGGACGTGCCTCAACGAACACCCGTATCGGCATGGTAAAGGCGGGCGCAAGGAGAAGGATGATATCAAATCCCTCTGGGACCAAGTCCTTTCCAAGATGCCCAAACCGCCCAAGAAGCGATAGATGCCCTGGTGTTTTTAGGAGGAAAGGTGGAGAAAGTCACCGAGGGGATCCATTTCATTCCGGGTCAGGATGAGATGATACCCGATTCCCACGTCTATATCCTGGGAGATAGCCATTCTCACGACCTATCAATGGTAGACGTGGGTCTGATAGGGAAGGGTGAGTGGAAATTGAACCAGATTGAAGGGGCGGGAATCGAGCCAACGGATATCAAGAGGATCATTTTCACCCATACTCATTTCGATCATATTGGCTGCATCAAGGAAATCATAAGGGGACTTCCCGATGTGGAGATATGGGTTCACCAGATCGAGGGGGATTATCTGGAAAGGGGAGATGAGAGGATCGTCCACGGAAATGAGATGTTTGCCGGTTTAATCCGATCTCAGTATGGCATAAGAGATGGGTTCTATCAATTTTCCATCCACCGGAAGCTCAGTGAAGGGGAGGTCTTAGAGATAGGCGGTTTGAGGTGGGAGGTACTCCATATTCCCGGCCATTCCGCGGGAGGCATCGGGTTATACAACTCCGAAAACAAGGTGCTGATCCCAGGGGATACCGTATACGCGGATTATAACATCGGAAGGTTCGATTTGTACAGCGCTGAAGGAAATCAATTGAGGCGCTCCTTGGAAAGGTTGGCCCAACTCGACGCCGAAGTGCTCTTGCCCGGGCATAATCGCATTTTAACAGAGGGAGCCGGAGAATCGATTAGAGGAACCCTCGATCGTTGGAGCTCCTACTTAGGATAGTTTTTCTCAAGGCCTACATTTCTACGCGATCGGTCCCCCCACCATCAAAAGAAGCTTCATTTCCACGAGAATTGTACGGGGATTTCCACCGTCTATTGCGGAAGGACTTCTCAATACGGCACTTCTTTTTGAACGTGATTGAAACCCACATTGGGGACGTTTTATATATCACGACATAACTATTTGCGTATAGGAAGGAATACAGCGAATTCTAAATACCAATATCCAAACTCTAAACAAATACAAAGCACCAATGACCAAATGACCAAAACCTTTAGTATTTAGTGCTTCGGATTTAGGATTTACTCCTCGTTTGAACTATGCGCGACTATTTAAGGCACTTTATTATGGACACTTTCAGGTCCGGAAGAGCGATGGGATCTTGATGGATTCAAGCCTCCATAAGAAAGCCCTTTCCTTATCATACTTCACCGTAGGATATAATATCGCAGAGGGGGTAGTATCAATCTCGGCTGGGTTACTAGCCGGTAGCATCGCTTTAGTTGGATTCGGGCTCGATAGTTTTGTCGAATCGCTTTCGGGAAGTGTGATGATTTGGAGACTGAGAAAACACGGGAAAGTATCAGAGGAAGCAGAGGAAAAGGTTGAGAGAAGAGCGGTCAGGCTTATTGCCTATACCTTCTTTATCCTTGGTACTTACGTTTTATATGAATCCATTGAAAAATTGTACGTCCATGAGATCCCAGATCCAAGCCTTCTCGGGATAGTCATTGCCATCGTCTCTATCATAGTGATGCCAATTCTGTTTCACCTGAAATATCAAACCGGAAAATCAATGGGGAGCAAAAGTTTAATAGCAGACTCCAAGGAAACCCTTGCATGTGTGTTTTTGTCCGGCGCCCTCTTGGTTGGGTTAGGACTAAATTATTTGTTTGGGCTCTGGCAAGCAGATCCCGTTGTTGGACTGGTCATAGTGACCTATTTAGTAAAGGAGGGCTATACAACTCTGAGGGAAGGACTATGAAAAGGGGACAGGCTACTTTTTTACCAAGAGGTTAAAATATGCCAAGGATCGCACGAGCTTTAGTAAATGAGTTTGTTTAGCATATCCTTAACTGTAGGGATGGCAAGCAGAAAGTTTTCCACAAGAATCAAGATTATGAAGCATTTACTGACTTAATGGGCGAGGCAAAAACCCGATATTCCGTTAAGGGCTGGTCTGGTTAGTTCAGCTAAGGAGTGGTTGTGGTCGTCTCATAAAGAAACAACTGGTGAAAAATCGCGGTTATTGATCGATGCAATTCCGGTAGAGTTGCCTGAGGGTTGAGGCGAGATTGCAGCTCTCAGGGCAAAGATCAAAGCCAGCGAATGACAAGCAAACCTTACCTGCCACCAAGATGGCGTGCGACGTAGAAGTCAATAAGCCGTCTGATCATCTTCTGGTACTGCGTGTGGTGTTTTTCTGCTTCTCTCTTAAAGAACTCCACGCTAGTCTTACTCAAAGCGATCGTGACCTTAACGTTATCCTCTTTGAACGCCAATTCCTCCGGAGAGGGCAGAAAATCATCAATCACGCGTAGATCACCTAAAGGCTCACCTGTGTATTTGATTTTCTTTTTCATATGTTTTCCTCCCTCTTCGCCAGTAACCCGTCCCGAAAATGTGGATCACATTACGGCGATACGTGAAGCGAACCGTCATGATTCCATCTCCGACTCTGCCAAAACAGTAATACCGTTTCTCCCGCTGGGTGTGGCTTAGATCTTTGGCGATTACACGGTTCGGATCGGCGAAGGCGTACTGAGCGACCACAAACGGAACTCCATGCTTCGTCTGGTTCTGTTTGCTCTTCGTTTCGTCCCATTCTAATCGAACTTTGGGCATAGTGAAAGAATATCAGAAAGGGGAAGAAAAAGCAATATAAAAATACATATCAAGATATGGATAAAAAGGGAGAGGGTATTTTTTATTGAGAGGTTAAAAGATACCGAGGGTTCCACGAGTTCTTTTTGTTATTTCTATTTGATTTATCGAAATATTTTATGTTTAAATCTGTCTCAGAGGCCGCAGTCGGTATCCCTAAAGGTTAAGATTTGGCAGCAAACGAAACAATCGAAAAACCATTTAGAAGGGGAACGAAGGGATGAGTAAAACGATCGATGCGAGAGGAAAGGGTTGTCCCCAACCGGTGGTGATGACAAAGCGGGAGCTTGAGTCATTGCAGGAGGGGATTCTGACGGTGATCGTCGACAATCCCACCTCTCGCGATAACGTGGAACGATTTGCCAGAAGTCAGGGATGCGATGTGGAGATCGAACAGCGAGAGGAGGGGTATTTCCTGAATATTGCGAAGGGCTACCCGTGTGAGGTTAGTCCTGATGCATCAGCCGGAGAGAGGGCTATGTCGTCTCCAGAGCCCAATGTGGTTGTCTATCTCAGTGCGGATCATATGGGAACTGGGGACCAGGAGCTCGGAAGTATCCTTATCCGGGCCTTTCTGAAGACCCTGAAGGACCTTAGTCCTAAGCCCAAGAAACTCATATTTGTCAATTCGGGAGTCAAACTTACCACAAAGGGATCTGATGCCATCGAATCGATCAGGGAACTGGAAGCCATGAATATCACCGTCCTGTCTTGTGGTACCTGTCTCGATTACTATCACCTCAAGGACAAACTCGAAGTTGGCCTGGTTACCAACATGTTTGATATTGCGACTTCTCTCATGGAAGCAGAACGGGTGATAGGACCGTAGCACGTTTCCTTGTATCGCTTGGCATTAAGGGATAAAATGATCGCCGAGTGGTAATCAGCCATATTACCCCTTGAGAGGATGAATGATTTACTTCGACAATGCATGTACCAGTTTTCCCAAGCCTCCCGCTGTGGTGGGTGCCATACAGGACTACTTCCTAAACATTGGATCAAGTCCGGGCCGGTCAGGCCACAGACTGGCCCTGGAAGCGGCCCGCATGATCTTCGAAGCCAGGGAGAATCTCTCCCCCTTATTTAACGTTTCCCGATCCGAACGACTGGTTTTTACCTCTAATGCCACCGAAGCTCTGAATTTGGCCATCCTGGGGCTTTTGACCGAAGGAGATCATGTAATCACGCCATCGATGGAACATAACTCGGTGATGCGCCCCCTTAACTATCTGCTAAAAAAAGGGATTATCGACATAACGATTGTTCCGTGCTCGGAAGAAGGGCACATCGATCTGGATGCCCTGAAGAGATCGATCAGGAAAAAGACTCGGCTCATCGCGGTCAACCATGCCTCCAACGTCGTGGGAACCATCGCTCCATTGGAGGAAATTGGGGAGATATCCGGCGAGATTCCTTTCCTGGTGGATGCCGCTCAGTCTGCCGGAGCAGTGCCCATCGACGTCGAGGCAATGGCCATCGATCTACTGGCCTTCACGGGTCACAAGAGTCTCTATGGTCCCCAAGGGACAGGAGGATTGTTCGTTCGGGAAGGGATTAATCTGAAACCCCTCAGACTGGGGGGAACCGGAAGCAAATCAGAATCATGGGATCATCCCGATTTCTTACCGGACAAGTACGAGTGTGGGACGCCCAATGCCCCGGGAATTGTGGGGTTGGGTGAAGGGGTAAGATTTGTCCTAAATGAGGGAGTCGAGAAGATTCGCCAGCATGAAATGGAGCTGACCCGGTCTCTCCTTAAGGGCTTGGGGGATATGGAGGAAATTACTGTTTACGGACCAAAGAACCCGGGTGAACAAACCCCCACCGTCTCGATTAATGTGAGAGGTAAGGAGGCGTCGGAGGTAGGATACCGGCTCGATAGGGAGTTTGACATCTTGACCCGGGTAGGGCTCCACTGTAACCCCGGGACTCATAAGACTATTGGAACATTCCCCCATGGAACGGTTCGGCTCAGCATGGGGTATTTCAACACCCAGGAAGAGGTCGGTCATGTCCTTGAAGCACTGAGACAAATCACAACGGCCTCTTAGAAGGAAATATTTTTCGTCTACCTTGGATTAAGTCAGATTCAGTGGGCTGATGTGGCCTGAAGCCAGATGGGAATAAATGAAGGTTCTCCCACTGCAAAGACCCCAGGACGGTGTGCGGCGGTGCTGGAGACGATACACTACGTCATAAAGGGGGAGAAGATCCTCAAGGAAGCTGGGCTCGCGATCGACGTGATACCGGTGCCCCGTGAAATCAGCTCTGACTGTGGCATGGCTCTGGAGTTCTCCTGTCAGGACAGGGAGCGTGTGGAGCAGTTCCTCGCCGATGAAGCCGTTACCGTCGTGGGAATCTATGCGTTGTGTAAAGGTCAATACTCAAAATTGTGAATGATCTTTTCAAGCTAAGAAACAAAGCGCTTGGCTTGTTCAACACCCTCGTATGCATCTCTGCCCCTGAAGTCGGCTCCGATTTGCTTGGCGAAATCGTCCGTTGAAGGTGGTCCCCCAATCATTACCTTGACCTTGCCATAGAGATCAGTTTCTCGAAGGGCATCCATCGTATCCTCCATGGAGATCATGGTTGTCGTAAGAAGGCAGGATATGGCTAAGACCTGGGCATTTTCAGCTTTCAGGGCTTTAACAAATTTTTCAGGCGCCACGTCGAAACCAAGATCAATAACGTTGAATCCTGCACCCTTGAGCATCATAACCAAGATGTTCTTACCGATCTCATGAAGGTCTCCCTTCACTGTCCCTATGACGACCTTACCCTTCGGTTTAAAGCGCGTCTTTGTCAATAATGGGCTCAGAATGTCCAGTCCCTTCTGCGACGCCCTTGCGGCAACGAGCATTTCGGGGATGTAGCATTCCCCCGCGGAGAACTGTTTGCCGACAATATCCAGAGCTACGACGATGCCCTCCTGAATAATCTCATCGGGCGATTTCCCCTGGTCCAGAAGTGTTTTTACCAGATTTTGGGTCTCCACATAATCTCCTTGCTGAATCACTTCTACTAAATCTCCATACATTGACACCATATACCTCCTCGTTCAAAGAATCAATTGTAGCCTTGATCCTTTACGGGCTGTTGTCCAAATCTCGTTGAGCGAACATTAAAGAATTTTTGCCAAGCATTCTTAGTGAAGCGGAACGGCCGCAAACCTAATGTCTGAGCCCAAAGGGCGAGTTTTAGGTTTGCAGTGAAGCGAACTCTAGAATGATCAAAAATTCTTTTCAGAGAGCGAAAGGGGATTTGGGCAATAACCCCTTTAGATTTGACTGAGTGCTGCCTTCCTGGTAAAGAACCATGAATATACCTACCTCACAAACGAGGGAACATATTCCCTCGCATGCTGAAACATGGCCAGGATATTGTCCAACGGCACGTCGGGCTGGATGTTGTGGACGGAGGAAAGGACAAACCCGCCGCCTTCACCCATCTGCTCAACCAGCTCTTCAACCGCTTGCTTTACCTCTTTTACGCTCCCCCTGGGCAAGATTTTCTGACTGTCCATTCCACCCCAGAAGGCCATACGGCCGCTGTATTTCTTCTTGAGTTCTGCCGGGGTCATGCCCGCTGCTGTGACTTGCACTGGATTCAAGACATGCAAACCGATTTCGATCAAGTCCTCGATAATGCTGGCAACAGAGCCACAACTGTGGAAGAGGACTTTTGCCGGGGATAAGTCGTGGGCCTGCCTAAGGTACTTCTCGAGCCGTGGCTTCACGTATTTCAAGAAATGATCGTGGCTTATCTGGAGTCCATCTTGGGCCCCGAGGTCATCGGCGAAGATGACGACGTCCGCCTCCTGGCCCACCTCCTTCAATTGATTTTTGGCAATTTGGAGGGTTACTTCGAGAACGGCATCAAGAAGCGCCTCGAGTATCCTGGGATTGAGCACGAAATCGCAAAACCAGTCCTCAAACCCACGCAGATATTGGCTTGTATGAACACATGCGGCCGGAAGTGCTAAAATGGCGGCACAATCCGTATTTTCCCTGATCCATTTGAGTCGCTCCTTGAGTCCTTGCACAAGTCCGGGATCGTCCGGATCCGGCCAGGGATAGTTTGCAATATCGGATATTGTTATCTCCCCTGAAAGCGGAAAGCTAACCTGATCGTAGTAGTAAGTGTGTTCTGGATGAACGCGTTCTACACCCCAGGGGTCTCGGTATCGATGATGTCCAAGGTCCTCCTCGCCCCCCCTTTACTGGTGCTCCGGGGAGTATGCTACGCGTGTCGATATCCAGGGCCCGAAGGATCCTTTCGTCTACCTTGATTACCCTCATCATCCGATGGCATAGCTCATTTCCCGCTTCAACGCCGAAATGTTTCTTTAACTTCTCATACCCCTCCACCACGATGCTGCTGTCTACCGTACCTCCAAGATCGATGGGGACCATATCGGGCTGCTCATGAGATATTGCGGCAATCAATCTTTCCCTGTCTGTCATTGATCTTGCCGTATATTGCCATCCTTTCGATTCTTGTCTTCTTGCTCGCCTTGAGCTAGATCCTCAACGATTCTTGGAAATTCGAATTGAAAGGATCCAATCCAATTATCATATTTCTCGTGAGCTAACAAGGAATAATAACCCGGAGTTTCCTTAATTTTGTCAAGACCACCGTTATTCATGAGTGGGATTTAGATGCCTGGAAATTCGGAAAAGTCGCTCTGAGCGCGAATTTATATTTTTTCGACAATTACTCCTCGCTAACCCGAGTGGGTGCAAACCCAGTTCTGGGTTGAAGGTGGCGTAAACGCTGGAATGGTAGAAAAAATATGTTGAGCGGCGAGGAGTGACTTTTCCGGAGGTCTCGGGTCACTGCGGAAGCACTGAGGCGAAGGGACAATGGTGTTCTCTGAAAAATAGAATCTCTTGTGAAATCAAAGGCCTACAGAAATCGTGTCAACAAAAAAAAAGGAAACTCCGGAGGCTGTTCCTTGATTTCTTCACCCTTATCCGATAGTCTTGCATGATAAATTCCAAACCGTGGACAAGAGAATAAGGGAGAAAGCCGTATGGAGTTTCTTGGTTACCACAGGAGTGACGGAAGAGTCGGTGTCCGAAACCACGTGCTTGTACTATCCACCGTCGCCTGTGCGAACGAGGTTGCCAGTCGAATTAAGCGGAGAATTCCATCAACTGTCGTTGGGGTTCACTCATCCGGTTGCGCGATGCTCGGCGTTGATCTTGAGCAGTTCAGAAGGACCCTGGTGGGAATTGCGAGGCACCCTAATGTGGGCGCCGTCCTGGCCGTGGGACTGGGGTGCGAGCAGATCGATGCCCCATCGCTGGCCAAAGAAATTACCAAGGATGGCAAGCTAGCTGAGGCAGTGGTGATTCAGGACTCTGGTGGGACCCAGGGGGCTGTCAGGAAAGGCGTCGAGGCGGTCAGGGAGATGCGGGAGGTACTCGCCCGAGAGAGGCGGGTTGCGTTTCCAGTTTCTGAGCTCATGATGGCCACTGAATGTGGTGGTTCCGATTTTAGTTCGGGATTAACGGCCAATCCCGCCATTGGCTTTGTTTCGGATCGACTGATTGAGTTGGGAGGGACGGTTGTTCTTTCGGAGACGGCGGAAATCATCGGGGCCGAACACATCCTGGCTGCACGGGCGATTAATAAGGGAGCTGTCCGGGGAATACACAGGATTGTTGAAAGGATGGAGGAGAACGCTCGTCGGGCCGGGGTGGATATGAGGGGTGCCAACCCATCTCGCGGCAATATAAGGGGGGGCATTACCACCATTGAGGAGAAATCTCTGGGATGCATTTACAAGGCAGGTACGAAGCCGGTTCAGGGCGTGGTTGAGTATGCCGAGTCAATCGGGGGAAGGGGATTGTGGATCATGGATACACCGGGCCAGGACGTTGAATCGATCACGGGAATGGTAGCCGGAGGAGCCCAGATCGTGGTTTTCTCGACGGGGTTGGGGACACCGGTTGGCTGTCCCATTGCTCCGGTGATTAAGATCACGGGGAATCCGGAGACGGCCCGAAAGATGAAGGCCAATATCGATATCGATGCCGGAGTGATTTTGAAAGGCCGAGATACCATTGAAGGGGTAGGGGAGAGGATTTTTCGCCTCCTTGTGGAGGTTGCCAGTGGAAGGAGGACCAAGGCCGAGAAATTGGGGCATTGCGAACTTGGCATCAATCGAATCGGTGTGACGTTTTGAGAAGAATGCTCCAAAGAGGGAGCGGGAAAACCGGGATACCCGATGGTGGGGAGCGGGTGGCTATTGCAATAGGGCTCTGTCCTCATTTATATTTTAAACAGTTCAACCCTGAACAAGGAAGGCAGAGAATTGTCCAAGGTTTACATACTGAGGGAGGCATGTAAAGGGGTTGTCGATTGTGGGATTTGCATATACGTCTGCCCCAAGGACATCCTGGGCAAGTCCGATGCGTTGAATCGAAAGGGGTTTTTCCCCCCAGAGGTGGTCGACGAAGATGCTTGCACCCTGTGCGAGAATTGCATGATCTTCTGCCCTGACATGGCAATTGTCGTCCAAAAGCGTAAGGAGAAGAGAGCCGCTCGGTGAAAACTGCTGGTCATTAGCATGGAAAAGGGAAGGGTAAAAACGGGAAAATACTTCATGATGGGCAACGTGGCGTGTGCCGAGGGGGCCATAGCTGGCGGGTGCGAATTTGCTGCGGGATACCCCATCACCCCTGCTTCCGAAATCGGGCATACCCTGGCAAAACGCTTGCCAGAGGTGGATGGATATTTCTTGCAGACCGAGGACGAGATCAGCGCTATCTGCGCGGCCATTGGGGCATCCTGGACGGGGAAGAGGGTTTTCGTTCCCACTTCGGGCCCCGGGATTAGCCTTATGCTTGAGAACATCGGATTTGCCGTGGGGATCGAAACCCCCTGTGTCCTGGTCAATGTCCAGCGGGGAGGACCGACCACGGGTGCTCCGTCCATGGGACTCCAGGGGGATATGGTTCAACCTCGCCGAGGCTCCCATGGAGAGTACGAGATCGTTGCTCTCTGTCCTTCCAGCCCTCAGGAGATGTTCGATCATACGGCCCAAGCCTTCAATCTCGCGGAGAGATACCGTACCCCGGTATTTGTGATGGCGGATGCCTTCATCGGTCATATGAGGGAGGAAGTCACGATACCTGAGGCCGACGAGATTGAGATCACGTACCGAAAAATACCGGAAGAAGGGACAGATCTGAGTAAGATCAAGGTGTTTCTCGATGAGGACGTGGCTCCCATGCCCATATTCGGCAGGGGATTCAAGAGCCATGTTACCAGTTCCTGTCATGATGAGCACGGCAATAGAAATCTCATCGACCCCACGGCCCTCGATAATTTCATCCAGCGGTTGAGAAACAAGATCCTCAAACATCGAGATGAAATCGTTCAAGTAGAGTCCGACTATGATGGATGTGAGCTGGTGCTGGTGGCATATGGTGCCGTAGCCCGCTGTGCTAAGGAGGCCGTCCGTGTAGCCCGATCAAAGGGAATGCCTGTGGGATATTTAAGGGTTATTACCGCATGGCCGTTTCCGGACAGAGAGGTCCGGGATCTGTCGGAAAGGGTTAAGAAGATTCTCGTATTGGAGAACAATGCGGGCCAGTACTACCCCTATGTGAGGGCCTCGGCGGCGGAGAGAGCTGAGGTGGCGTTTCTGCCTCCCGAGATTCTGGGACAGGTTCATCGTTTGGAATATGTGGTGGAAAAGATCGAGGAGATGATCCAATGAGCTCCGTCCAACACCCTCTCAGAAAATACCTTCGTCCCTCCGTGGAGGCGACGACATTCTGTCCGGGCTGTGGGGACGGGACGGTCTTGCAGTGTATCTTGAGGGCTATCGATGAATTGGGGATGATTATGGATGATTTCGTCTTCGTCTCCGGAATTGGCTGTGCGGCGTGGATCATCAGTCCCAATTTCAACGCCGATGTGCTCCACACGACCCATGGTCGGCCCATTGCCTTCGCGACGGGCATCAAGTTGAGCCTTCCCGAGAAGAAGGTGATGGTGGTCAGCGGTGATGGAGACCTGACGGCCATTGGAGGCAATCACCTGATTCATGCGGCCCGGCGTAATATTGAAATGGTTGTCATCTGTGCCAACAACGGGATTTACGGAATGACGGGGGGACAGGTAGCCCCAACAACACCCAGGGAGGCCAGGACGATCACAACGCCCCACGGGAGTTTGGAGAACACCTTTGATATCTCCCCTATGGTTCAAGCAGCTGGCGCAACCTATGTGGCCCGGTGGACTACCCACCAGCCTCGTCAATTGACCAAAAGCATTAAGAAGGCGATTCAGAAGAAGGGATTTGCCTTTGTCGAGGTGATCTCCCAGTGCCCGGTCCAATTCGGGGCCAAGACAGGCGCTGGTGGGGCGGTGGAGATGCTGGAAATGTACCGGGAAAGATCCATTTCAGTTAAGAAAGCGGGTGAGATGAGCCCCCAGGAGATCGAGGATAAAATTGTGACGGGGGAGTTCGTCGACACCGTAAAGCCCGAGTTGTGCGAGGAGGTGGCCCGATTGAAGAAAAAGGTGAGGGGAAAAGGATGAGAACGGATTTAATCATCGCTGGGGTAGGAGGTCAGGGGAGCCTCATGGCGGGTACGCTTCTGGGGACCGCTGCCGTGGTATTTGACAATAAGAAGGCCCTGCAGACTCAGTCCTATAGTTCAGAGCTGCGGGGGGGAGCGGCGGTCACCTGGGTCATCCTTTCCGATGAGGAGATCGTGTATCCTCGAGTGGTTCATCCCGATATCTTGGTGGCCCAAGCCCCTCAGGCAATCACGCGCTATCTCTCCCAGTTGAAGCCGGAGGGAATATTAATCGTGGATTCTGATATGATTCAAGATCCTCCCCGGAATGGGTACAGGCTCATTCAGGTCCCAGCCACGAGCATTGCCAGCAAGGAGATAGGCAACAGTATCGTGACCAATCTGGTGATTTTGGGAGCTCTCATAGGCACGACTCGAGTCGTCTCTCCCGATGCAATGGAAAAGGCGGTCCGCTCTTCCGTGCCCAAGTCCAAGGTTGACATCAACATCAAAGCCTTTCGGCGAGGGTTGGAGTTTAGTCCAACGTAGGAGGAGACAATGGCCCTGAAGACGAAGCAGGAATGTATCAAAAGCCTCAAGCAGCTTAAACCCATGGTATACATGTTTGGGGAGAAGATCGAAAATCCGGTGGACAATCCTCGAATAGCTGCCGGCATCAACGCGACGGGGGCGACCTATGAACTGGCGGAGATGGAGGAGTACCGGGACACGATCACCACGGTATCGCCCTTTACGGGAGAGCCGGTCAATCGGTTTACCTTGCCTCCGTGCTCCTTCGAGGATCTCGTGATGCGGGTAAAGCTCAATCGCATTCTCGGGGGGGGTATACGGGAACATGTTTTCAGCGATGCACGGGTTTGGATTGCCTTGTGGCGTTGTCTATTGGGACCTACGACATAGACCGTAAATATGAGACCCACTACTACGATCGATTTATGGACTTCTTGAAGTATATGCAGACCAATGACCTGACGGGGAATGCCAGTGTCACCGACGTGAAGGGCGACAGGAGCCTGGGGCCTCACGAACAGGAGGATAAGGATCTCTATCTCCGCGTAGTCGATAAAAACAAGGAGGGCGTCACTGTGCGGGGGGCCAAGGCCCATCAGAAGGGATCGCTGAGCTCCCATGAGATCGTTGTGCTCCCTACCCGGGCCCTGCGCGAGGGAGATGAGGATTACGCAGTGGCCTTTGCAATTCCCGCGGATACCAAGGGACTCATTCACATTGTGGGGAGGAGTTCATTGGACACCCGGGAGTTGGAAGGCGTGGACTGTGGGAACATTCGATACAGTAAATACTGCCCGACCCTCATATTCAACGATGTGTTTGTGCCCTGGGAACGAGTCTTTATATGTGGTGAGGTGGAATTCGCCGGTGAGATCGTTGGTCGCTTCTCCGCATTGCATCGCCAATCCCATGGGGGTTGTAAAGCGGGCAAGATCGATGCCATGACCGGGGCGGCCCAGCTCATGGCGGAGTACAATGGGACCAGCAGGGTGGGGCACGTCAGGGAGAAGATCGTCGATATGATTCACCGGGCCGAGACCCTTTACGGTTGTAGCCTTGCGGCATCCTATGAGGGGAAGAAGGAACCCCCCGGAACGTACTTCATCGATCCGGTCCTTGCCAATGCGTCAAAGATTCACGAGGGCAAGGAGATGGCCGAGGTGGGGAGGCTCCTGGTAGATGTGGCTGGTGGATATGTGGCTGACCTGCCCTCTGATAAGGACTTGCAGAATCCCGAAGTCGGGCCCCTCATCGAGAAGTATCTCAAAGGGGTTGCCGATATTCCCACCATGAAGCGCATCAAGATGTTTCGGCTCGTTGAGAAGATGGTCCTCGAGAGCGCGGACACGATCTCCGACATCCATGGAGGTGGATCTGCAGCGGCTCACCGTATTACCATTCTCCGGGAATCTGACATGGACTATAGGAAAAGGTGCGCCAGCAGGCTTGCGGGGATCGAGGAATAGGCAATCCGATCCGAGCACGAAATATTCACCAGGGGAAGCTCTGAGACTGGATTTTCTCGCGGGGCAAGGCGATCCTGACTGATCTGTTCTATGGAGGGGAGGGTGCCGGAGCTTGCCATTGAGCCTGGAAAAAGGAGGTAAGGGAAACCATGGGAAAGCCAATTGAGGGAATCATTCCGGCGGTTGTAACACCCTTTGACCAGAACGAAAATCTCGACGAAGGGGGTTTCAGAAGGATTCTCAACTATTTGATTGACAGCGGCGTCCACGGCCTCTTTCCGGTGGGAAGCCAGGGAGAATTCTTCAGCTTGACGAATGAGGAGAAGAAAAGACTCATCGATATTGCCGTGGAAGAGGCTCGGGGTCGAGTTTTTGTCATGCCCAATACAGGAGCCATCACTACGAGGGAATCCATCGAGCTCTCACAATACGCCGAAAAAGCTGGGGCTGACTGTATCTCCGTCATTACCCCCTTTTTCATCAGCCCGGGCCAGCGGGAACTTCATGAGCACATCAAGGTCATCTGCGAATCAGTGAAGATTCCCGTGCTCTGTTACAATAACCCTGGTCGGACGGGCGGGGTAGCCTTAACCCCGACCACCCTCGCCCGGCTCGCAGAGGAGGTGCCGAACTTTGCGGGGATCAAAGACAGCTCCGGTGATCTCACGCAGGTGGCGGAGATGATTCGCCTCTGTCCGCCCGATTTCAAGGTAATTATGGGAAGGGATACCTTGATTTACGGGGCGCTTACCTACGGTGCGGTAGGCGCTGTCGCCGCAACGGCAAACGTGGCTCCAAAACTGATTGTGGAGATCTATGAGGCCTACAGAGAGGGTGATTATGACAGGGCTAAGGAATGCCAGCGGAATTTGGCGCCTTTGAGGGTTGCGTTTGGGTTGGGAACGTTCCCGGTCGTGGTGAAGGAGGCTTTGAATGTAATGGGGTTACCAGGAGGTCGATGTAGGAGGCCAATACAGCCCTTGAGCGCGGAAAAAAGGACTCAATTGCGCGATATCCTCGTGAGCATGGAGATTATCCAGAGCTGAACCAGTCCCCAAGAGGAATATCGTCGGAAAATAATTCTTTCCATAAGAGTTTTAAAGGCCATGGCAAATTCGCTATGGCCTTTTTTTCAGGTCAGTGATGAGCTTTGACTTACAGTCTCTGGTCTTGATGAATTGCGATTGAATTATGGGATAATTAGGATCCGCGCTCGATCATCGGATTCATCTTGAATTCAACAGATAGCATCAGAAGAAAAACTGATCCCAATGCTCCTGACGGAGAACGATTTCTCCACTGCGATGATCCTATCCACGCGGTCATGGTCTTGTTAAGAACGGGATCTCACTATTTGGCAAGGGCGGGTGCGATAGTGCATTGGAGGGAAAGACAATCCAGGAGCGAAGTGGGTCAGGTAAGAGGGTACGCCTCATACATCTTTTGAATCAGTCTAGCCCAATTCTTCCGATATTCTTTTGAATTCTCTTCTTGTTCAATAATATAAGGTATCACCCCATCCTGGTTTTCCTTTTGCCGTCTCCCTCGGCAGACCTCACTGTAGTAACCATAATAGCGGACCATCTGCTCTCCTTTATCAGGTATATGAGAAGACATAGCAGTCAGCCATTCTAGGGCATCAAAGGCCTTCTGTTGCCTGCCGTCCTTTGATTTGTATATGACTTTGGATTCCTCTCGGATGTAGGCCATCCGCTCCTGTGAAAAAGAGGCACGGATAATATAGCGAGCGAGGTTTTCCATTGCATCCTCCTCTCTGGGAAAAATGTTTCGGAGGCACCGTGAAGGAGCTGAGCTCGTTCGCCCGGCAACGTATGCGCCCACTTCTTCTGAGCCGCATGTGCTGCTGCAATTGCCCGATCCGCATCAGCAGCATCTGCTTTTGGCACCTTTGCGAAGATCTCCCCCGTGGCTGGATTGATGTCTGGGAGCGTCTCCCCTGAAACGGAGTCCACCCATCCTCCCCCAATGAACATCTTCTCTCGTCTCACCTGGCTATTCGCTTTGAGACTCTAGGAGCGCCTCAAGCTCTGACTTAGAACGAGCCGCAAAAATAAAAAGCCTCCCTTGCCCAGCAATGGGCAAAGGAGGCTTCCTTACCAGGACTTTGTTAAAGTAATGACAAACCTTGTACCCTCAGCAGTGTTTTTTGCGCCAAACTCCCACAAGTATCTTAAATTTACTTGAAATAGAGGAGGCAACCAAAAAAAGCTCATCTCACCGCCAAGTGCATGATTTTCTTTATGTTCTTCTTTATTGATAACTCCGAAGTTATCGCTGTCGTCACTCACTTGCCAGTAGTTACAACCTGCTATCCCCGGACGGCCCAGTACATTTTTTGATAAGGGAAACTGCTTGCCCAAGCCCCATTCCACAACAAATTCGGTGCCTGGCCTCACGTTGGTATCTTCCTGTTTCCCATTGAAGAGAGTGCGTGTCAATGCAGAGAAAGACCAGGTCTTTTCATCATCGAAATACACCGTACCTCCAAGAGTGAGCATTGCGGACCAGTACCCGAGGCCAGCGGAAGCCGGTTCGTTGATATCGAATTCACCCGTTGGGGCGATGGCCGCCAGGGCGACAACAGCATCGTAGCGAGGTCCATGCCAGGCCAAAGCAAGCGGTTCCAAAAAAATATCGCCGACAGCCAGGGTTTTGCTGTCATCTGCACCAAATGCACCGATTTCGAGATCTGTGCTTATTACCGGAATGATGACATTCGAAATTGGATCGGCGCCCAAGATTTTTTTATCGAAAGTATAGATAAAACGATGTACATTGGCAAAGACATCTATCTCAAACCCAACATTCAGTTTATCGCCGTTGTCGTCCTTGAGCGTATCGGAACTATAAAAAGTGTTATACATCAAATAATGAAACCCGGGCGGTCCAGCAGTAGCAGCTATAACACCATGTATACCGAAGGGATAATGGGTCCCCGAAGTGGCAGCGAGGGCCGTAAAGGTACTGCAAATCACGAAACTCAAACTCAAAACCACGATAAGTAGTCTGCGACCAAATTTCTCCATCATTGCTTCCTCCTTTCCTCCTCATGGATAATTAGTTGTTAAAAGGCTTTTGCCTATAGCCACAAAAACAAAATGCCTCCTTTAAGATGTACAGCAAGCTCTGTTGAATCCCCCTTCATTTCTTTTCCCATTATGTGTCCTCCACTCAAGGGACAGGCTCAATTAAGGATGAACCAAGCCAACGAAGATGAAAAAGTCGCTCAAATGATACTGGATCCTGTTCGAAACTTATTCGATTTTAATCAGTACGATTTTCGTACCTCCAGTATATGCTTCTCAAGCAAATGAATAGCCTTCTCCCCGCCTTTTCTCAATCAATGCATCCAATATTTTTTCATGTGCCTGGACTGCGGTTTCCGATGTTTTAAAATCCGGAGCCCTGCGACTGCGCAAATTGCGATGTATCGCATTAATAGCTCCCTCAAGAATAACAAATACTTCGTTTTTTGAGGCTTGCGCTAACAATGAATGGAATTCGAAATTTACCTCAGTAGCTATTTCTTTATTTGCTACTAAGTCTTTCACTTTTGCAAGATTTTCTTTTAAATTTTCAATATCACTGTCATCCGCATTATCAATGGTATGATTCAATATGGCTTTCTCAATTGTCAGTCGCGCAGCCGTAAGTAATAAAGTGGTAAGAACTCGCTTTTTGATAGGGGAAGAATAGGAGAAATGGGGTTGTGTGTCAAGAAAAATCTATAATCTATATATGTTTTAATAAGTAAAACAGATTAAGGATATCCCTGAAAGGAAAACCGGGAAAGCAATGATCCTACCTGTATTCGATAGCCAGCGCCCCGGCCTAAACCTATCGAATTGCGATTGAAATAGAGGATGAGCAGGGGTCACTTGAGGCTGAATCCCCCGTCCACCAAGAGAATCTGACCAGTGATGAAGTCGGCATCATTGGAAGCCAAAAACAGAATCGCCTTTGCGATATCCTCCGGTTCCGCCAATCGCTTGAGGTACGACTCCTCTATCATGTTTCGCCCCACTTCTTCGGGTAGTGATTTGGTCATTTCGGTATTTGTGTGTCCTGGAGCAACCGTATTGGCTCAGATTTTCAATGCGATTTCCTCTCCCTCATAGACGGCTTCCAGGGCTTCCCTTGGCTCGGAGGCATCGCCAATCACGTAGAGTTCCGGTACTTTTTTTTCGAGGCTTTTGGCTATGCGATCGTTCGGTTTCGAGCCCACGGCCAACACAATGGTATCGAATCCGTCGATTTTCCCCGTCCCAGAAGCCTCCTCCACCAAAGCATAGCCCTTTCCCAGCTCTTTCACTTTAGCGGACGTGAGAACGGTAACTCCCTTTTCCGTGAGCCTCTGTGAAAGGTGGTGTTTCAGATGGGCCACCAGATCCGACGCTATCTCCTCCAACATCTCAACCAGGGTGACTTCCTTTCCCATCTCCGACAGATAATCAGCCGTCTCCGCGCCGATGCCACCCCCCCCGACCACCAGAACTCTCTTTCCCACTCCCACCTCCTTTGATAGGACAGCATCGACGGAAAGCGCACCGCTCTCTTCCATCCCCTTCCACTCGGGAAAGAGCGGAAGGGCTCCGGATGCCACGATCACCGCATCCGGCTTAATTGTCTTCAACATATCGACGGTGAATTTTTTGCCCAACTCTAGGGTCACCGCCAATCCTCTGACTCTTCTCTCCAGGTAATCCAGAAAATCCTTCCAGATGGCTTTCTTTGGAGGAATGGCGGCGAGCCTCATCCTCCCCCCCAGCTCATGATCCTTTTCAAAGAGCGTCACTTGGTGGCCTCTGAGGGCTGCCACTTCTGCCGCCTTGAGGCCTCCTGGACCCCCACCAACAATCAATACCTTCTTGGGCCGATCGCTCTTGGAGATCTTAAATCGATATTCATTGCCCGCCTCCGGATTGACAGCACATCGAACTGCCTCTTTTCTCAGGGTTTGGATGCAGCGATTACACGAGATGCAGAGGTTGATCTCCTCAAACCGTCCCTCTTTGGCCTTGTTTGGCATATGGGGATCTGAAATCAAGGGCCGGCCCATGGAGACGAGATCAGCCTTTCCGTCCCGGACAATCTCGTCGGCCATGACGGGGTTTCTGATTCTCCCGACCGTGATAACCGGGATGCTCACTACGGACTTGATCGCCTCGGCCAGATGGACGAAGACCCCTTCTTCCACATAGTAGGGTGGTTGGTTGAGGTAACCCGATGCGTGGTTACATGCGGATATGTGGAGGACATCGGCCCCCTCCTTTTCCAGGGTTTGGGCAATATGTTTGGTTTGCTCTATCCCAAGCCCTCCGTCCACATACTCATCGCCGCTCAACCTGCAGATGATGGGAAAATCAGGACCTACCCTGTTGCGAACCGACCTCAGGACTTCCCTAGCAAACCTGGCCCGTCCCTGAATATTGCCCCCATACTGATCCCGTCTCTGGTTGGAAAAGGGAGAGAGAAAGGAGCAGATAAGATACCCATGGGCCATATGAAGTTCAACGCCGTCGGCCCCAACCTTCTTGACCCTTTGGGCTGCCAGTGAGAATGCCTCGACGATCTCCTCGATTTCACCAATGGAGAGCTCCCGGGGGACTTCGTTTGTGGTTGGACAGGCTATAGGGGAGGGCGCAACAATGGGAGATCCCGTAATCGTGGAGGAGGTCTGTCTCCCCGCATGATTGATTTGCACGACGATTTTTCCCCCTGCCTCGTGGACAGCTTCCACCATCCTCTCGATTCTCGAAACGTGTTCATCGGAGCTGATGAGCAGCATATTCGGGCTTGCTTTGCCTTGCTGCAGAATACCCGTGTGCTCAACGGTAATATATCCCACGCCTCCCCGCGCGCGCTCCACATAGTAGGCGGTCTGTCGGTCTGTAGCAAAGCCGTCAGGGGTAGCGTAATTCGTTGCCATAGGAGGCATCACAATACGGTTTTGCATCTTCAATGTTCCGATGGAAAAGGGGCTAAAAAGCCCATCCAGAGCCACAGTACCTCTCCTTTCTCAAAATCTCTTACTTTTCATGTTCGGGGATAGTGGGAGGGTGATCAAGTGATCTGAGCAAAATTATCACCCCCTCTTTTTCTTGTCAACTATTCTATGAGCTGAGGTTCCGACAAACGACCACAAAGGGATTGCAAGAATCTTTCACTCTATCTGAGCGTGCTCTGTTTCCTTCTA
>Ga0209636_10000217_pt1 | contig 50865 bp, 48 predicted proteins | sample DeeMarSWOR152_54_FD_187464 | JGI IMG/M metagenome (GOLD analysis project Ga0209636, IMG submission 187464) | Marine sediment microbial communities from White Oak River estuary, North Carolina - WOR-1-52-54 (SPAdes) (version 2) | ecosystem: Environmental > Aquatic > Marine > Intertidal zone >...
CTCAGTTGTATGTTGTTATTTTTCCTTTTTTTTCCCACTCTCCAAGCCGCAGTCATCGGCTTCTTCTATGGTCTTTTAGTCTTAGTAAGCCCTGGTCTTGTAGGAGACCTGTTAATTAAGAAGCTGGTCATAAAGCAAGATGTAATTTTAACTCTGCGAAGGTGTAATGCCCTATCATTAGCATCAAGTATTTTTTGGATAGCATCTCTAATAATCGGTGGAGCTATTCACACAATTTTTCCGAATGTACAGATTTTTATTGAAGCATCACTGCTTGGCCTTTCTTCTACGACTGCTCTTCGTTTTCTTGTTTTCAACAGCGTTTCTCTTCTTAAGCCAGCTGAAACATTGGTCCCTTCCATTATTCAGCCCATATTTCACTTCGTTTTAGGTTTGATGTTTTTTGATACTGATTATGTTTCTTCACAACTATGCGCCTTTTCAATAAACTTTTCAAAACTATTACCGATTGCCTTTGTTGCAGCATTCTTGATTATAATGATGACTCATTATTACTTGTACCTCATAGAACAGCATGGAAAAAAAGCCGTTGGAATAGGATCAATAACCCTTTTGAAGAGTTTCTTATTTAATTGGACCGAAGACTCATCTTCCTTCATCGAGTCAAATTTTGAAAAACTTGGAACTTATACGACGATTCCAATCACTTTGATTGCGTTCAATAATGAGGAAACAAACAAGGGCATTATGGTGATTTCGTCTTTTCATCCAGGTCCCTTCAAAAACGTAGGGAGCTCCAATCTCCCTTACCTTATTCAATCATATTTAGAAAACAAGTTCACTGATTCAATCGTAGGTGTGCCTCATGGAACATCAGGACACGAGAACAATCTAACATCAAAATTACAATGTGAAAAGATAATCAGAGAAATCGACAGGATGACAACGCTTTTCGATTTTACTGCTAAGGCAACGAAACTATACCGCGGGACAGCAGGATCTGCGACCTCGACATGCCAATTCTTTGGCGACCTCGGTTTAGTCACCGTTACTTGTTCACCAGAAAACATGGAAGACATTCCCTTTGAAACTGGATTAAAAATCATCAAAAAAGGCAAAAAACTGGGAGCAAAACAGATAACGGTAATAGATGCGCACAATAGCATCGATAGCAGTCAAAATACGCCGGTTCTCTCAGAAAAAACGTTAAATGACATTCAAAAAGCTGCTGAATCTGCGATCGATTACGCATTGAAAGGGGAAAAAGCCTTTTTCGAAATGGCCGCAGCGAAAGCCCCGCCTTTAAAATGGGGTTTAAAACAAGGATTCGGTCCAGGGGGAATAGTGGTCTTCCTGTTCAAAGTTAAAAATCAACTAGTCTCCTACATCGTCATAGACGGGAATAATTTAACAACTGGCGTACGTGAAAAAATCCTAAATTCAATAAAAAAATTTGGAATAAGTGATGGCGAAGTTTTAACGACAGATAGTCATGCTGTAAACGCTATTGGTCTTGTTAAACGAGGATACAACCCAGTAGGGCAAGTAGTTGACCACGATGAACTTATTTCAATAATTTTGAAAACTACGCTTGAAGCCTTATCAAATTTAAAAAGATCCAAATCATCATATGGAATTGGCAGTGTTCAAAAAGTAAAAATCTTAGGAAGAGAAGCCCTAGAAAGACTTAGTTTGTTGGTTGATTCAGCTTTCCAACGCGCAAAGACATACGCCCTAATCATTTTTCCAATGGGGTTCATTTCAGTTCTTCTCTTATTATTAATCTAGCTAGATCATTTACCGTGGCCTCAAAGTGTAATGAGAAGAGTTAAAAGAACCAAAAATGATAAAAATCACAAATCGTAGGTTTTAGTTCTACAAACTAAAAATTCAGGAAGCCACGATGAATGACTGAAAAAACAAAAGAAAACATAGTTTTAATCGGAACCAAACCTGTAATGAATTACGTTGTTGCTTGTATGACGAACTTTAATGCTGGAGCAAACAACGTAACTTTAAAAGCAAGAGGACGAGCCACCTGTAGAGCCGTTGATGTTGTTGAGGTCCTTCGCCACTCCTTCATAAAAGATCTTACGATCGATAAGATTACTATAGGAACCGAAGAATTGAATAGGTACGAAGGCCAAACCGCCAACATCTCAACCATCGAAATCGTAATTTCAAAAGCAAAATAGAAGACACAGCTTATCAATAAACACTGCACACTTGTTTTTTTTAACGGAAGCCTTCTACTGAAAACTTCGAATAAAGCGAGGTTAGGTTATGAGTAAATTCCCAAAAATCGTTGTCACACCACCAGGTCCGAAGGCCAGAGCAACGCTTAAAATAGATGAGAAGTTATCCTCTCCATCTTACGCCAAAGGCTACCCTCTAGTAGTAAAATCAGCCAAAGACTGCATCGTCAAAGACGTGGATGATAACGAGTACATAGACTTCAACTCTGGCGTAGCAGTGATGAATGTTGGGCATTGCCATCCGAGGGTTGTAAACGCCATAAAAAAACAGTCGGAAACGCTTATTCATTATTCAACAGACTTCTATTACGATATAGTTTTAGAACTCGCCAAAAGACTAGTCCAAATAACTCCTGGAAAGTTTCAAAAAAAAATATTTTTTGGAACTAGCGGAGCAGTAGCCATCGAATCAGCAATTAAACTCTCAAAATGGCATACCAGAAAACACCGCTTTCTCGCATTCACAGGTGCCTTCCATGGAAGAACAATTGGCGCCCTCAGTTTCACAGCTAGTAAATTGGTTCAACGAAGATACTTCTTTCCTCTAATGCCAGGCGTGACACACATACCTTACCCGTATTGCTACCGTTGCCCCTTTAACCAGAGCTATCCCGAGTGTAACTATTGGTGCGTTGACTTTATCGATGATTCCATTTTACAGAGACAAGTACCTCCTGAAGAGATAGCTGCGCTTTTATTTGAGCCTATTCTGGGAGAAGGCGGTTACGTTTTCCCCCCGCCAGAATATTTCAACCGGCTTAAGAAGATCACAGATAAACACGGTATTCTTCTCATCGATGACGAGATTCAAACAGGGATGGGTAGGACAGGACGCTGGTTTGCAATAGAACACTGGGATATAACGCCAGATGTTGTTTGTATAGCAAAAGCCCTAGCGTCTGGTCTTCCAATAAGCGCAACTATTGCAAATGAGAGGTTAATGGATTGGGAAGAAGGAGCACACTCAAACACGTTCGGCGCGAACCCTGTAGCCTGTGCTGCTGCCAACGAAGTAATAGACATAATAAAAGAGGAAGATCTTCTTAACAATGCTTTGAAAGAGGGAAAATACATAGTGAAACGATTGGAGGAAATGAAAGAGAAACACTCTCTTATTGGCGATGTCCGAGGTAAGGGATTAATGATAGGCTTAGAAGTTGTAAAAGACAGAGAAACAAAGGAGCCGGGAATAAAAGAAGCTAAAGAGATAGCACTAAGCACTTGGAGAAGAGGAGTAACTGTCTTAACCTGTGGAATTTCAACCATTAGGCTCTTCCCACCCTTAACAATCACACGCGATTTAGTTGAAAGCGGACTCGAAATACTCGAGGGCTCAATTCAAGAAGTAGAAAAAGAGATGAAATCGTCGTATTAAATAATCAGCCTCTTTATCAATCTTCTATGATAACATTCCTTGTACATAAAGAAAGACTAGTTGAAAGATCTAAGAAAGCGTTATTACTTTTCGTTCAAGCTCTTACAGAGTGGTTGCATTAGACATTTCGGGATTGATCGTTACTGCTCCTGTCTTTCCAAGATTTAATGCAACTCCTTGTATGCCTTCACGAGCATAACCGCCTTCAATAAGTACCAAATCGCCTACTGAAAGAGATTTAATATCATCCAAGTGGTCATTCCAGACAACAAACATTATTGTTCCTGTTTCATCCATTAATGTTATCTCTCTTAATTTACCTGTTTCGCCAGATTGAAGACTGATTTCTCGTGTAGGATTTAATTTCACAGCTTTTGCATGAACATTAATGTTTGCCATATTGGGTTTTATTTCATTAATCTTCGTTAAAACTAATATCGGTTCATTGATTTTATAGAGCGGTTCGGGTAAAATAACGATGCTTCCAATCGTTCCTAAATGTGCCTCTTTCTCACCATGGAATCCCTCTCTTATGTTAGCACCCTCAATTTGAAGCCAATCGCCCCTCTTTAAGTCTTCAACTAGATCAACTTTTTCATTCCATAAAACTAACCCGATTCTTCCTGTATCATCGACTATTTGTACCCTCCTAACTCGGCCTTTCCTATTATCAGATTTTTCAAAAGAAGCTACAGGTAAGACCTGAGATATGACTCCAATCAAACATGCGTACTTCTCGTTTCCCTCCAACTTCCCAATTTTTCGGAAAAAGTCTTTTGTTGTGGGAAAGTCGTTTGAACTTTTTTCATTATTATAGACGCTAATCGCTCCTCTTGATCCTAAATTAATCTCCAGCGATTTACCTAATCCCTCTTTCACATAGCCGTGGTGTATTTGAACTATTTGATCTTCATGAATCCTCTTCTGGTGTGCGTCTTCCGCATTCTTATCCCATAATGCTACACTGATAACACCAGTATTATCAGCTATGATCATCTTTGATAATTTTCCGTTTTTACCATCTGACCGTGTAAATGTTTTAACAGGGGAAGTTGCAAGAACCCTCCCAGTTATGGTCACGTCGTTTGCTCCCTTCATCAAGTCTTTTATTGTGACTCTTGTTTCTAATCTGCTTTCTTGTAAAGTCACCCCCAGTTCAGAAGCAACTATGTACGCAGCGCCCTCATCCGTGAGTAAACCATCGGAAGCACTTTTCCTCTCTCTGATCATCTTCTCAACAGCCTCGTATGTGAGGTCGTTTCGGGCGGAAGCGATTCGATTTATGATCTCCGGTAAAGTCAACATTTCGGTATACGCACTTTTATACTGAAAGATTAAAATATAATCTTTTGAAGATAACTTCTATTGAGGATGATTAATTGCCAAAAAAAACTCAAAAAAGTATAAATGAAACTAAAGAAGAAGGCGACGAGGAAAAGTCAGGCTTCATACAGAGAGAAAACATTGTTGGGAAGCAGGTTATAGATACAGCAGGAATGATTGTCGGAAGTGTAAGTGACATTTCGGTAGATATCGAGGCGAAAAAGATAGCTTTCAATGTAAGTGCAAGATCGGGAGCCATAATTGACATTGCAAGCGAAGACATAGATCAAGTCGGTGATGTTGTTCTTTTAAACACGACCTTAGACCCCGAAGTCTATAAACCAAAAGAAGAGGCTGCCACTAAAACCACAAAAATCGAAGCCCCTGCTGGAGCGCCTCCTCCAGAACCGAATGCGTGTCCCAAGTGCAAATATGTTAACGAGCCATCTTCAAAGTTTTGCATCAAATGTGGAACTAAACTGAAATAACCCTCGTCTTTTTTCCATTATCTTGGAAATTAATTATCCCAAAAGAGTCGTGTCCTAGCGTATTCTCTCTCTGCACGTAAAATTTCTAATATAAGATCGTCGTCGCTTTCGTAAGGCTTTCTGAGAATGCGTGCTGCAACACGAGGTCCAACACCCCTTCCAGCCATTGTAATCGCAGCGAATAAACCGTAGTTTTGAATCAAACTTGCACTTTTCCATGCTGTTAGCCATTTTCTCTCTTCGATCTTCGACATTTTTCTTCTAGACACCTTCTTTTTTATTATATCAAACAGCTCATCGTCATTCCTATATGTCATGGCTATAAGCGAAGACGAGCATCTTGGGCATTTAATTTTATTGGGCAGGCTTCTAATCTTTCGAATTCCGTGCCAATCAGCATTAAAAACACAAATAAATTTCGCTTCTTTAGCATATAGTCTCTCTTTCACAATAGGTATAATCTCTTCTTTAGGTGTAGCAGGTCTTAAGATGTCTTGAGGAGCGATTTTATCTAATATTGGTATGGCAAAAGGAGAGAACTCTTTTCGGTCGTGAACCGCTTTTATTTCTATTTTCGAAGCACCGATCATCTCTATAACATGTTCGGCGCCTTCCACGTCAATCTTTTCAGAGAATAATTCGTTGAACGCTTCTTGGTACACGACCGTGTTCCTGAGCGCCTTTGCCAACCCTTTTGCCCGTCCAGATCTATAATCCGCGTCGTGTTCCACTATCCCAAATCTTTTTGAAACGTTCCAAAGATGCCAAGCAAAAAGAAAGGTTTCACCCAAAGTATTCGTTAATATTGATCGTATATCCCCAGCACTAATCAGTTCTAACTCTTTTCTAATGACTTCGGAGTTGACTTTACTTGGAATTATTAAGGCGATGTGATAAGAGTCGCATCGTATCGCCACGTTAACGCTTAACCTCGCGCTTAACAACGCCGCTAATGTATGTCCAATGGCTTGGTTTATGAGATTACCAAAACAGGCATGAATTACCGTATAATTACCAACCGTTTCGATTAAAATTAGATGATGAGTAGGAATCGGAAACCCTGCTTCAAGTTGCTTCTGAACAGCGTTAACAATCTTCAAGGAAGAATCGTTATCCATCGGATATTTCTGTAAAACCTCAAGAGGATCCTCGTGTCGAATAACTTTCTCAGCTATGATTTTCTTCATCATCCCAACTTCTTGTGCAACTTCAAAAGGCACAGGAATTATTTCCCCCTCCCAGCTTGGTATGGCTCCTAAACTCTGATCAACTGCTTCAACTTGAACGAAATCGTTCTCTTCATCAATAATTAACACTCGCCAAGTTTGACCGTGCATTATAATCTCTTGGCCGGGTTTACCCCTCGTCGCAATGAACTCTTGATCAAGAGACCCAATCCTCTTTTTGCTCAAAAAATCCTGAACAGAGAACCTCTTTACATTAGGAATCGTAGAAAGATTTGTAAAATAATAATTGAAACATCGCCCGCGTCTCTTCTTGACATATTCTCCATCAAACCAAATAATGCCCTGCCTATCCAACTGCTCAACGACATCTGTTACTTCATCAATAGTGACGTCCTCGTAGGGCCAAGCGCGTCGAACAATCTCCAGCACATCAACCAGTCTAACTCTGCCATACTCTAAAGTTAATCCCGTGATTTGATGAGCAAGCACATCAAGAGCATTTCTATACTTCCTTAGGGGTTCTAACATCCCTTTAAGCATCAACCGCGAAATTACCGCTGACTCAAGCACATCATCCGGCATCGACGCCAGAACTACACCCCTTGAGACCGCTCCAAGAACGTGGCCACCTCTACCGAGGCGCTGTATCAGCCGGGTGCTCTGCCTTGGCGACATGTACTGAACAATAAAATCGATGTTTCCAACGTCAATTCCCAGCTCCAAAGAGGATGTGCAAACAACACCCTTAAGCAACCCTGACTTTAAATTCTGCTCAGCCTCAACTCTCACACGCTTAGAGAGAGAACCGTGATGTACACCAATTTCTAGATCGGGTTCTAAGAGACGAATACGGGATGCTAAAGCTTCAGCGTGCTCTCTTGTGTTTGTGAACACTAATGTTGTATTATTTTCTCCAATTAATTCGAGTAATCTTCTGATTCTCCGAATGCTGCCAGCGGAGATCATGAGCTTCTTAGAAAGCTTCACGTCTTCTGGAGTTGTAACCGGGCTTTCAACGCGGACCTCATAATCCTTTACAGCTACGGCTTTAATTATCTTCACTTCTCTATTCGATCCGCCTAGGAACTTCGCTATAAGCTTGGGACTACCCACAGTCGCGGAAAGCCCAATCCGCTGAAAACCACTTTCTGCTATTTTTCCCAGTCGTTCAAGACCGAGCGAAAGCTGAATACCGCGTTTATCAGCTGCAATTTCATGGATTTCGTCTACGATAACCCATTTTACATGTTTAAGATGTTTTCTTATCTTACGCCCCGGAAGAATCGCTTGCAACGTTTCAGGGGTAGTGATCAACATTTTAGGCGCTTTCAAAGCCTGTTGCCTTCTAATTTTCGACGGCGTGTCTCCGTGTCTAACCTGTACATCAATTCCCAGTCTCTCACCGATCTCAACAAGCCTTCTAAAAACGTCTCTATTCAACGCACGAAGCGGAGTAATGTACACTATCGATGTGCCAATCATCTCCATTCTATTTCGCAATTTAATGAATTGTTCAAATATTGGAAAGACAGCTGCCTCGGTTTTTCCAGTACCCGTTGGAGCGATAAGTAAAACGTTTTCTCCATTTAGAATCGGTGGAATGGCTAGTCTTTGGGCTGCTGTTGGTCTACGCCAGCCTAGTTTTTCCACTTCTCTTTGTAAAGGTTTTGAAAGAAGCGAAAACACACCGTAGCTAGCCTTTTTTATACCGGACGCCATCTGTCTAAAACCCTAGGTGAAAAGAGTACAATTTTACTATAAAATAAAATCACTCTTCGCGTTCTCTTCCATATATTAAGTATAGGAAAGCTAAGGCTAATGTGACAATTACCATGACTACTAAGAGGTTGGAAAGAAGACCAAAAAACTCGCTTGACAACGCGTTCCACCCACTTTCTTTTGAAATAATAAATCATTGATATTTAAGATGCATCTTTCTTATAGCGATTAATCAATGTTTTCGCCCTGAAAAACTCCATTATAAACCTCTGACGTTGGATTTGATAATTTTAAAAACACAATCTGTACAACCCGCGCGTTTTTTTTAATTTTAAGCCCTGAGGGATTGAAAACACTCAATAACGCTTCACTGCGCCCACGATACCCCGCATCCCAAATCGCCGTCTCTATAGAAGCACCGCTTCGTAGTATGCTCGATCGGGGTCTGGCAAAAGCGACGAGATCCGTTGGCATATTAATTATCTCATTGAACATTATTTTATAAGAGCCCTGCTCCAAAGATAACCAGCCATCTTTCTGAAACTGCAACTCTTGAATATTTGAGATAACTCTTTCTTGGTTGAAAAAAGCAGCTGCTCCTTTGGAAACAAACTTCGCTAGTTTGTTTACAGTAAGATCAACACCGTTTGAACCGATCTGTCTCTCCTCGTCAATTAAGCCTTCAATTAAAGGAGGTTGCGTTCTTAATCTCTGAATGATATCTTGCTTCCCTAGAATTGCACCAAATAGTGCTTTCTCTCTTATCCTTATAGAGTCAGTGTTCAATGTTTTTCAAACTTCAAATACGTGTTACTTGGAGCCGGGGACCGGATTTGAACCGGTGTGAAGCCGGTCTGCAGCCGGCTGCCTCAACCGCTCAGCCACCCCGGCCCTCATGGTTTAACTTAATTTTATTTTTTTAATGGATTTAATCTTAGTGATGTAAAAACCTGAAGTTCATTACAACTAATTTACGAAATAAAAAGTTATCCTAGATTGTGGTTGCCTCTTTATCTAATGATTTTTAGATGGATCCTCAGGTTGTTTCTACTCAAACATTTTTCCAACATCGCTCTGCGTTTACGCCTTTAGTAACTATCTCAAAGTGATGATATCTATGTTCCATGGTCCTCTCTTTACTGAAACACAGATAAAACAGGAAAAAGATACGCTTAATGTGTTGTACGTGGAAAAAATTTTGTATTGCTTTTTAAACACTCTTCAAATACCTAACCACCCTCTTTGTCTCAAGTCTAATATTATATGGTGGTCGGGGGACTACCATTCAATACCACAGAATTTATACCACTTCTTTTTTTGGTTGACTAATATAAGATCTGATAGCCCGAGGAGACCTGCCCTCAAGGGCGAATTTATACTCTATCCCTCTTTTTTTATAAAAGGGGTAAAGACATAATAGACACGCTCCAATGTTCATGTGCAGAAAAAAAATTCGTATTTTAATGTAAATACGATTGAAATACCGAATATTCCTTTAACCAATAAGTTGTGTTTCTGTATTCGAATCTTCGGGGCATACTAGCGCACTTGCACGAATTTATACTAAACCCTCTATTTTTTAGGATTTTTCATCACAAATAGAATTGATGTTAATAAAAACTGCTATATTTTTGATTAAACAATTGTTTAACGAATTTCTCGTTGAGTTTTATTCAAGCTATAGAGGGTGTTAAGAGCGTTAAGAGCGAGTTAGATGCTTTAGTCAAGCGTAAAAAGAGCATCTTTCGGAGAATACTCCGGAAAATAGATTCTTCTATAGATCAGAATATTGACGATGAAATTTCTAGCGTTTCCATTGAACTTGATTCCCTGATTAACAACGTTAAACAGAATTTTCACAAAGTTGATGACGTTGAACGTGATTGTTTAGAAGTAAAAAACAGCGGAATCTATCTCTGTCAAGAGCATGAAGACGCTCTTCTATCACAATTATCTGAAATTGAAGCAGCCTTGATGTATCTTGCAAAGGAAAGGCTCTTCGAAAAAGAGTTCCTAATCGATAAACAACGAGCAATTCAGAATAATTTGTTGAATATTGAGAATTATAACAGAAATCTGATTGAACGTCTGAAAAAAAAGTATAACCCTCTTTTTGAGATAAATCGAAAGGACGTATCAAAGTATAATCTTGATGAAGAGCAGAAAGAAGCGGTTCTGAAAGATGATAAGTGCAACTTGGTAGTTGCTGGGGCTGGGACAGGAAAAACTGAAGTGCTGATCACACGAATCAGGTACCTGTGTGAAAGAGAATCCCATAGGATTCAACCCACGAGAATTTTAGCATTAGCATATACCAATAATGCAGTGGATGAAATTAAGATTCGACTCCACAATTATGGTATTGATAATGTCAATGTAGAAACGTTCCACCGATTAGCCAATGCCGTTCTTCATAGAGCTAATAAGCGTTTACGAGTTTTGGGTGAGAATAAACCAGAAGATTTTGTAAAAGAGATCATTAAGCAGAAGAGTGTAAAAGATGAGCGGTTTCAGAGGGCGTTTCTAGAGTTTGTGAAATGTTATCGAGATTCCAGCTCGGACATCAGATTTGATAAGGTAGAGGAGAAATATGATGAAAGAAGACATTCACCATACGTCTCGATCAATGGATGGCATGTAAAGAGTATAGCAGAAAAGGATATTGTAGATTTCTTTCTGACACACAAACTGAATGGGGAACGAATCAAGATCAAATACGAACCTATCGTCCAATTGTCTTCTGATAAGCTTGGACACGATTTTGAACCTGATATCTACTTAGTTGATTACAATTTGTTTCTAGAGCACTGGGCTCTCGATGCCAATGGTAAGGTTCCAAAAGCGATCAAAGAAACAACGTTAGAATGGAGCAGAGAGGAGTTAGAACGATACAGACGCAACATGCGATTCAAACAGAACTGGTTCAGAGAAAACAACAAACTGCTAATAGAAACCTACAGCAACGAGTTTTACCCAGATAACTCTGAAATATTTCTCAACAATCTAGAAGAGAGAATTACAACAGCGCTGAAGAAAAAATTTGGTAGAAACTTCAAGTTCAAACTTATGACATATAGAGAGATTATACAATCTATCTGGGGAAATCAAGATCCAATACCGAATAATGTTTACCAATTTATTCGAAACGCAAAGGTCTATGCTCTAACCCCGATAGATATCAAAAAGAGGTTAATCACAGAATCATGGTCAAGCAGACAGAAAGCATTCGGGAAACTTGCTCTCATAGTGTATGAAGCCTACGAAGAGATGCTTGATGAATTGAAACGTAATGACTTTGAGGACCTTATCAATAAAGCAGTCACAGAATTACGAAGTAGCCCCTCTCTCTTCAAGGATTGTTACGATCATATTCTGATCGATGAGTATCAAGACATTAGCCAACAAAGACACGATCTGATCATTGAGTTATTAAAACAGAACTCTAACTGTAAACTCTTCTGTGTAGGGGATGATTGGCAAAGTATCATGGGTTTTGCTGGATCGGATCTCGACTACTTTGTAGATTTTGAAAAATATATGGACATTAAACCTGCGACCACCTGGATTCAAACTAACTACCGGAGCACTAAAACGATCGTTGAAGCAGGAAACGATATCATTAAGAATAATATAAAACAGATATCGAAAAATCCAATATCCAACAATAGAAAAGAGAAGAAAATCCAGATCGTTTTGATACAATGTGCAACGGAAGAACAATACCACCAATTAATGATCGACGACTGTATAGCACGAATCAAGAATGCTCTGAACAAGGATTATGGTCAAAATGACATCTTGATTCTTAGCAGGTATAACCACACGTTCAACCACTTCCATCGAGAAAGCTATCAAAAGAAATTAAAGAAAAATAGCATACAAATCTCTGAACGTGGATATATAAAAGATAAAATCAGGTTAGTGTCTGTTCACAGAAGCAAGGGATTAGAAGCAAGAAGGGTGATCTTATTAGATTTAGTTGAAGGGGATTATGGCTTCCCATCGAGAATCGAAGACCCAGCAATACTGGAACCTGCGAAAGGAAAAAAAACATACGGAATAGAAGAAGAAAGACGACTATTCTATGTCGCAATAAACAGGGCAAAAGAAGACCTCATCATATACACGTGGAACAAAGCGCCAAGCAGATTTCTGAATGAGATCACACGATTCGTTACTGTTGAACAAATTTTCGGAACAGTACTATGCCAAATCTGTAAAAGCAATTATCACTCTGCTAAGTACAAGATGTGCTGGGACTGCGCCCAAAAACTCAAAGGAAGAAGATACTATCGAAGACGCCAAAAAATCGGGTATATAGTATAATTATCACGACTGAAACGGAATTGCCTTAGTGTAACACTGCTCTGGGGCAAAAACTATACCACTTTTTTATGATGAAAAATTCATCAGATTATGTTTCTTCAAGACATAGCAACCAGCAAGTTTTACGTCCACTAATGTTACAGTTATGGAACCATTGTATTTCTAGTTCATCGACTGTCATACACTGGTTTGCTTGAGTTTGTGGGTCGTGGTATTGAACTCCGTTTTTGGTATATTCAAAGATGAATAGATAATGGCCAAAATAATCTCCTGTTGAATCTTGTATTGTGACAAGGATGATTACTGGTTTTACATTTAGAGTATTGATTAGTTGATTGTAAGCCTCTGTGAAATTTCTATTCTCTGTTGTGCAAACGTCAAAATTCCTGTTTGTAAAGGGTCGAGACATATTATTCGGATGTGTCTCGTTATGTGAGAAACCAGCTTCAATAGCTAATTCATCTTGACTTGGTAACGGAGTCACATTATAATAGGCAATCATCATTTGGATACAAGCTTCACCACAATAGTATTTCTCTTCTTGTGGAAAATATGGAGGGTATACTTCATCAATTGACTCATTTAAAAAATAAGATAATACTCCAATAGAAATAAGAAGTAGAACTATTCCAACGAATCTTTTCTTCATTGAATCGTAATAATAGTCTCATTTTTCGATAAATATTTCGGAATACATCCATTATCACCAATAACTAACATCGAATTTCTTCTCACTCTTCTCATTTTTCTCATTCTTCTCATTGTGTTAGATTGCTTTATAACAGAGTATTTTTACCTGTTCAGCTGATTCAAGGTTGACAAAAATTCCTATTTTTCCTAACAATGAAATCAACTTCAACTCCCTCAAGAAACCTTTACCAAGTCCCAGGATGTGCACATTCGTGGAAGTCTTCAGATTTTTAGGGTGATTTTATGGGTAGAGGTAGACGGTGGTCGCTTGAGGAGAACAACTTAATCATTAGGATGTATGGTGAGGGCTGTTCTGTAAGTGAGATTGCTGGAAAGCTACCTGCGCATAGGTCTTTTGCTGCGGTGAAGCAGCAGATCGTCAGGTTGAGCTTGAGACGAAGCGGAATTGTATCTACAATAGAAAAAAATATTGTACCTCCAATAGTGGCGGAAGAAGCGATGAGCAGAGAAGACGCGTTGAACATCCTCTCAGCTGCGATAAGGCAGTTGCAGAAGGGTGGCAAGTTGACGAATGCAGAGATTCGAAGGTTGAGGTCGATAGCCACAATGATTCGGAGCTACTTTGCGGTGTATGATAGTTACGAGCGGTACACGGAGTTGGAGAAACAGTTGAATGAGCTGGAAGCATTTGTTCGTCAGGAAGCTGAAAGAAATTGCAGATGAAACTTAATGTCATTTAGATTAATTAAAGCTGGTTAGTATTGATTTCACGTCTTTCCTTTATCAGCGATAAAAATTATTTTATCTGTTAAATTCGGATTTAATGCTTTAAAGATACCCTTCTATAAGATTAGTTGGGTGAGAAATTGCTGAAAGAAGCTGAGATTAATCTGGAGAAACTGGGGTCTATTAATATCATGGTCTTCGATGAAACTTTTCAGGATTGGCAGGTTTGGAGACCATTAATAAAGACTTTAGGAAGTAGAAACGATCTTGCGCTCAAGACATACGCGAAAATATTGGAGCTAAGTAAGAAAAGGATGTCAACCCGTGATCTGGCAACGTTACTCAACGAACCATACTATAGCATAAACAAGGTTTGTAACGACCTTAAGAAGATAGGGTTAATTGATGTTGAGAGACAGGTTAAAGGTCCTATTGTCATCAATTATTGGCGTCCAAAAAAGAGGGTTCTTGGCATTCTTCGTTTGATTCCATCTAAATATTTTGAGAAAGGCAAAATACCCCGTTTAAAAATGTGACAAACATCAAGATTTTTTCGCTAACTCTTTTACCTTAGCGAGATTTTCATAGTCGTCTCTTCGTGCGTCTATCGGTGTTTCCAGAATCAGAGGTAGCCTGGTTATTGCTCTATTCTTAAGGATGGTTTGGAATCCGCGTTCACCGATAAAGCCTAATCCTATATGCTCATGTCTATCAATCTTGCTTCCCAGACCGCCTTTAGAATCGTTTAAATGAACGATCTTGACGCGCTCCAAACCAATTACGTCGTCAATTTTTTTCAGTGTGTTCTTCAGCGTTGTTTTCTCTCGAAGTTCATAACCGGCTGCAAAGGCGTGGCAGGTGTCAAAGCACACGCCAACTCTGTCTTTATGTTTGATTCCTTCAATGATCAGTTGTATGTCTTCAAAGGTTCTTCCTATGCTGTTTCTGGTTCCAGCACTATTCTCTAATAAAAGAACAACGTCGTTATCAGCTTTCGAAAGGCAATGGTTACACGCGTCGATGACTCTTTTGCAGCCGTTTCTTCTTCCCGAGCCAAGATGGCTTCCAAGATGTGTCACTAAATATGGTATGTTTAAGACTCCACATCTTTGCATTTCGGTTTTCAAGACATTGACGGATTTTTTGTACACGTCTTTTCTTGGAGATGCAATATTTGGAAGATAGGGCATGTGGGCGACCACTGGCGCTATTTCAGATTGAGCCAATTTTGAAGTAAACTTCTCCACTTCTATGTGGGTGAGGTTCCGGGGAGCCCATTGCCTTGGATTTCGAGTAAATATTTGAAACGTGTCGCACCCGAGTTCTAATGCTCTTTCTATTGAGCGATCGAGTGAACCTGAAATCGAGACGTGGACTCCAAGTTTCATGAAAACCTCTTCCACGGTTAAGATTAAAGGTAATAATCTTTAATGTTGGGTGAAGAATAGGCGGGTTCTTCCGAGTGTTTTTTCACTTAAGTGATCTACTTTTAAGATGAAGGGAAAGTCCTTTAGAACTTTTCCAAGCACTAAGCAGTGACGCGGTGGAAGCTGACGGGCGATTATGTTAACTGTCTCTGCATCGACCATTGATGCCCTCGACACTATTTCTAAATCACGTTCGTTAGTGAAGTTGAAAAGGAAGACGTTGTCCGCTTGTCTATAGACGCTTCCACCGACGCTGTCCGGCTGATTTGTTATGAATGTTGTGAACATTCCTATGTGTCGCATTCTTGTAACCACATCGTTCCAATACGTGTCTCGAAGGTATAGGTGTGCTTCCTCAGCGAATAAGAAAACGGCTCTTATCTTCCAAGATTCAAGCAGTTGTGATAATTTACTTAATGTAAATTCCACGACGATTTGTCTAAATTTGGATGTGGTGTTTTGAAGGTTTATGATAATAGCTCCTCCCTCATTCAACCTTTGAACAATGGTCTCTATCTCTATAGCTTCTGTTGGTTCATCTGTGAAAAAATTGGTGTTCACTAAATTTTCAAACCTTCTTAGAAGAGCATCTTGGATGTAATTGTTTGAGATTGATCGAATAGCTTTGTGTATGTTATCGATTGTAAGCGCTTTATTATCTCTGAGAACGCGCCAAATTCTGCGGAATTCCCATGATGAAGTTGAAGGCAGATCGAGCACATTCTCCATTATTCTGATTAAAACACCCAGTCCTGCGTATCTTGGTGTGACTCTGAAGTTCTTCCCTGGTGTCAATGTAATGAACCGTTGGTGTAGCTTGGTCTTCTCTTCGTTCTTTTTGTATCCAAGGTTAATGTACTCTCCATTTATGTCAAATACTACGCATTCTCCGCCCTTGGAGACTAGGCGTAAAAGAAGAAGTTTAGCTAGATGGGATTTCCCGGTTCCCTTCTTTCCGGTAATTATATTTAATTTACCATCGATTGAATTTATGTCGATTTTGACTTTGCTTCCGTCATTCGAAACACCCATTAATATGCTGTTTTTTTCGTCCACTTCTAGAATTTCAAGCAATTTTGAATCAGAGATTTTTTTTAGCTTTGATGCAGTGCGAGGGGGTATCCACGAGGTGTCGATGCTTAGCTTGCCCTCTTTTATGGCCCCTCTGATTTTACATGTTAGGAGTTCCGCGTCTTTGATGATGTTCACAAATGATTTCATTTCAAGAGGATCTAAATCAACGCCTTCAAGATTTTCCGTTGAAGATGTGCGTAAAATTTCTTCCAATATCCCTGGAACATTTGCGTATCCTGAGTTGATGACTTGAAGGATCAAAGCCTTGTTATTTTCAATGTCTTCCGCGAGGAGATAATCGCCTCTGCCAACTTTTTCTGAGGGATAAGATACGATGTTGACTGTGTTTCCATCGATTTTATAGAGCTGCATCATGAAATCCCTGCTCTGTTGTTGCTTGCTCCTCCTCCGTAGGGTCCGAAAAGGATTTGGCGGAGGTTGGGTCTTGTAACTATTTTTATTCCAAAATTCTCGGAGATGAACCGTTGCATGCCGATTACCTCGCTAGCGCTGAATCGCGAGAGGATGTGAGCTATTCGAAGAGTTTCTGGGTAGCTGTCTGCGACCAGATCGTTGCCGATTAGTCTCTGAACTGCTTCTACCCCTGCGTCGTTGGGTATTTCTCTGTCCACATCTAGACGGAAGGTGAACTGGCTGGGCACAAATTTTGCTGCGTATACTCTTCCAAAGAAGCAAAGATAGTTTCCATATTGTTGGCGAATAAGCTCATCTAAATCTAACAGGCAGGGTGCATCGCGGTTTTCAATTAGATCTGTGACTCTTTGACCGAAGACTCTGAACTTCGTCTTTTTTGAAAGCGCTAAAACGACGTTTTCTCTTTTCCGCGCAGTTCTTAGCACATCGCTGATTAAATCGATTGGGCTGTCAATTGTCCAAGCAGTTAATGACCCGTCCCAAAGAATGATTGAGTCTCTACACGATTGTGATAGTTGTCTTTGTAGCCAGCGTTCTAAAACATTTCTTATGCGGCCGGGCATCCACCAGACACTTGGCGTCGGTGCAGGTTGTTTGGCATCAAAGTACATTTGGCGAAGTTTGTTGTAAAGAAAGTGTTTGTTACTTTCTGTAATGTGAAAGACAAATGGCCCGTGGCGGGTATAATTGTATTTTTCGCAATCTCTCCATACTATGGTTCCCCTCACAGCACAAAGCAATCCATTATCTGTTTCTCCGAGGTCGATGCTGGATGTGTCTAAACCGAAGATCCTTGTTGTTACTTTGCTTTGCGATAGTCTTATCATATTCAGGTTGTGCTGGTTCACATCAGCAACAATATCGTCGTCATTTAACCAATTATGTGGCAGAACATCGTTCTTTGGTAAGTCGATTCCTTTTGGTTGATAATCTGATTCAACTATGTTCTTCAAAGAGGTGCTGCCTAACTCTATGAGATCTTGGGGAGTATTCTGACTGAAATCAAGAGTTTGCATAACTGTCCCTCCAGAAGTTTGGGAAATTGGCTGATATTTTGGCGGTTCTTAACCAAAGTAAACTAAATATACAGACTTGTATAGTGTTAATATTGGTGTGGCGGGTTAGCGTCAACCGTAATCACCCCCTTTTCGGTTTGTCGCCTAAAGTCTGTTGAGGGCTTTAGATCGACCCGCTGCGCCTTCTTTTTGAAGGCTCATTTTAACTCTTTTACTAATATGTACCCGTAACCCTTGTTGGTGCGTATTCTTCTGAGTATTCCCTTTTTCGTTAAATCTGTGAGTCTTCCTTTAATCGTCCCTTTTGGATAGTGGATGGCGTTGATTTTCATCACTTCTAACAGCTCATTTAATGTTCTGGGTTTTGTTTTTCCCCATTTTGTTGAGAGGATTTTTGTTAATGCCTCGGGGCATGAGGTGTCAGAGGATATGGTGAGTGTCGGGTACGCGTCTTTTTCTTCTGTTTTTGCTTCGACATGCAAGAGCTGTTGCGTTGATGAAGAGTTCAACATGAATGCGGAAGAGACTTTATTTACAATTTTAGGTAGATCTTCTAAAGCTGACATGACTTCTTGTCGAGACCCACTCAACTCAACCTCTTTATCGTCTATTCGGACCCTTAGTTTGAAAGGCTGTGCGCTCAAGCTAATCCCTCATTATTTTTTTTAAAGCCTCTTGTGTTTTGATTATGCCGGTGCTTGTTATTTTGTACTCTCCTCTTTCAGCTCTTTCAACAATGCCGTCGTTCACCATCCACGCTAATTGATTGAATATTGTCTTCAAGGCTTTTCCAGTAATTTTTGACAGTTCGTTGGCGGAGAGTGCTTCTTTTGAGCTTTTGTTTAATTTGTTGCTAACATGTAATGCTGTTAATGTGACACAGATTGCGTCTTCTGATGACATGTCGCTTGGTTTTAATAGTATTATTCCTTCTGGTGCGATCTGAATTACTCCTTTTAACTCTTTCATTATGGCTATGAGATCAGGAGTAAAGATGATGTCTTGAAGAACTTCGTATTCAGGATAGACTTTGTTGAAAAAGTTAATGAAAGCGGAGAAAACAGTCTCTGGAGCGCCTTCGACATCAAACTGTTCTTCGTTAAACTCGGCATGTATTTTTAATGTTCTTATGTCATTCAACTTTTCTTTCCTTCATCGTCTTTTTTATGCGTGGCAGATCGTTTTCTTGGAAGCTAGCTATGCCATAAGTTGTTATTTTGTACTCGCCTCTTCCCACTCTCTCTACCCAACCAACATCTACCAGCTCGCTTAATCTGGCAGCCACTGAGCCAGGTTTTCCTCCTGTTGAAGTTATAATTTCTGCGATGGAAAGAGCGTCTTTGCTTAATTTTCCTAAACGAAAACCGATTTTTGCTTTTATAAGGTGGAGAAGAATGTTCTCCCGTTCACCCGTCTGTTCTTTTGGAACGGTGACGACTAACCCCTCGGGAGTTAATAGCAATATTTTCTCTAGATCTTTAAGAAGGTTCTCGAAGTCTACTGTGAGTGTTAATTTTGATATTAATTTGTAGTTCGGGTAAATCTCCACCATGAATTTTAGAAAGGCACTAATTACTTCGTTTGCAGAACCGTGAAATTTTGTTTCTAAATCATTAATCTTTACAACCACTTCAAGCTCTCTCTCTTTGCCGCTCATTTTGTTTAACCTATTTTGTAATTCTTGATATCAGTTCATCTATCCACTTTTTACCTAAGACAGTTAATCGGTAGCCGCCTTCGTCTCTAAGTGCAAGCCCCTCTCTTCTCATCTCGCTAAGCCTGGAACCGAATCCGGTGGCTGGTCTTCCACTTAGGCTTAAAAGGCGACTTACTTCTTTTGGTTCAACAGTGTTTGGGTCATGTGCATATAATAATAGACCTATGGCCTCTTTGTTTGTCAACTCATCCTTGGGAACAATAATTAATGCTCCGTCCTGCGAATACTCAATTAAGCCTGAAAGCATCATTTTCGTCTCTGATGGCACCATTTCTGGTCCTGTGACCAAATCATCTATGGTTGCTAACCACTCTGGAAAAGTTTCTAGTGACGATACTATTTCATCGAAGCTCTCGCCTTCGATCTCGATGTTACCAAATGGCCTCTTAACTACAACTCGAATCTTCAAAGGGCAATCTTTTTTGACTACGTCTATGTTAAATTTAAATCTTTCTAATAACACGTTAACATAACGTATTTTAACGTAATATATTAAAAAAAGCGTGATTTTCAATAAACGAATAATCTATTCAATAATACCTTCGCTTTCAAAATATTTGATCATTTCCTGCTCTGTTTTAAAGATCTTTGTAGCGTGATACTCAAAGAACGGACTTAGTCTTTCAGGGAAAAAGGCAAAGACGTTCTTGTTGTTTGTGAAGCCATAGACCATCTCACAAAGAACACCAGCTGACAGAACTGGGACGGGGTAATAAACGATTACAAAGTCACTTTGAGCTATAAGCCGGTAATCTCTATCAACTGTCTGGTCGATTATGTCTTCTCGTGCTTCATCTATTTCGCTTACATCAATTTGGCCTTTTTTACCATTGAGTTTTATTGTTATCTCTTCTTTACCTTTCTTCTTTGCAGTTTCAGCGAATCCGATCAGATCCATTTCTTCGACGTCCGCAGGGTCAAAAATTACGAGCCCGCGTTTCCTAAGATTGTCTCGAAATCTGTTCTTTGCCCTCAATTTAGCAGGATATTGCTTCATGAAAGTCATTGGATAGCTGATATACGCCTTTTTAACATCAGGTTTGAACACTAGATTAAAGGTTTCTTGTGTTGGGTGCTTATTTGTAATGATGTAATTGTGTACTCCTTGATAATTCGCGATCATGTTTGTAATGAAGACCTCTTCGTCTCGCCAGACCAGAAGTTCCTTAAGACTAAATTTTTCTTTCCATGCTGATTGTTTCTCTAATCTTGCTTTGATAGCCTGTACTTCGTCCGTTATTGTCAAGAATATGTCAGGTGATAGCTGATTTAGGTAGTGGAAATCAAATGCCGGTATTAGATTTTTTTTCCACCTGAAACAGGCATGTGTACTTATTATGAGGTTCTCTTGGCTCTTTGCTTCGGCAACTATCTGCTCAAAGACTGTTGCTCTCAGATAATTAAGAGTTGAAGATGACATATCCAATATTTTATTTTCAGGTATTTCTTTTCCAAGCCTTTTAGCTGTTTCAAACATCATTGATCCTACGTGTAACAGTTTAGTTGGCTTATCCGCTTTCGTGGCTTCTGCTGCTAACTTTTCAAGATACTCTTTCCTTTTACTACCGCTTATTCCCGTTCCGATGACAATCATTTGTGGGTCCATCCTTTTAGTATTATACATCCATAGTGCAAAAAGGTAAACCGTCAGTCATTACCTTTTCGGTGAAATTGTCGATGAGCTTTATCTACTTTAAAGGTATCGATATGAAGTAGTTTTGATCTAAAGAGGTTTTTGTGTGTTAAATCCTCAACTTTACCTTTTTATAAAATCTGGAAATATGGAATGTGAAAACGCTAAGAAACTTGTCGAAGACTCCGGTATTCCTTTCGAAATTATCGATGTGGAGAAAAAAAACATAATGTGTAGTATGTGGTTCGATTTTGGCTCGGATAAAGTTCCAATTCTAGCCACGCGTGAACTCGTCGTCTCAGGATTTAACTACATCAAACCGTATGTGCAAAAAATGGGGAGACTATAACAGATCGTTAATTTCAGATGTTTTTCAAATATTTTTTTCCAATTTCTTGAATTGTTGTATTGCATTATTGATCAGTTTTTTTGCCTCTATGGAATTCTTCCATGTCTTAAATTTTGTCCACTTCCTTGGCTCCAACCTCTTGTAGATCTCAAAAAACTCTTGGATTTCCTTCAACATGTTCTTAGAAATATCAGTTATGTCTTTAACATCATCAAATCTTGGATCACTCAATGGAACCGAGAGAATTTTTGGGTCTTCCCCTTGTTCATCCTCCATGATCATGACGCCAATCGGTCTAGTCTTTATCACGCATCCGACCTCGAAGGGTTCCTGGGTTAGTATCATTACATCAAGCGGGTCTTCGTCATCGCACCAGGTTTGAGGCATAAAACCATAATCAACAGGAAAAACGACTGGAGAGTGTAATACTCTGTCCAGTACAAAGGCTTCCCATTTAAGGTGGTACTCGTATTTGTCTCGGGAACCACTAATTACTTCTATTACAACATTTATTTTTTCAGGCGGGTTATCGCCTGCTGGGATATTACGCCAAAGACTCATCGAAGTTTAAGCACCAACATATCTGTGTAATCTCTCTAAAAAGACGAGTTGCATATTGTTTTATTCTTTAAACGATTTAAATGTGATTACGTATGAATTAATCAAGATTTTTTAAATTAAAGGAAGAAAAAGTTATGGCTGATCTGCTCTATTTAGAGGATAGTTATCTTAGAGAATGTGATGCTAAGGTAACCACGGTTTCTAAAGGAAAATACGTTGTCTTAGATCGAACAATTTTCTATCCTAAGGGAGGTGGTCAACCTTATGACACAGGGCAAATTTTGAAAGATGACCACATCTTCAATGTCGTATATGTTGGAAAATTTTCAGGACAGGTCTCTCATGAGGTTGATCATGAAGGCTTAAAGGTTGGTGATGACGTTCACTGTGTTCTTGATTGGGAGCAAAGGTATAGGCTTATGCGTAGTCATACTTCTGCTCACTGCTTCGCCTCACTCTTATGCAATGGTACGGGGGCGCTGGTAACCGGTAATCAGCTTGATGTAGATAAAGTACGTTTTGATTTTAGTTTAGAAAATTTTGATCGAAACATCTTGGAAACATATATTGATAAGGCAAATCAACTTTTCAAAAAAGACATTCCCGTTAAATGGTATGTGTTACCAAGAAAAGAAGCATTGGAAATCCCTGGCGTTATAAAAATGGCTGAAGCTTTTCCACCACATATTCCAAAGCTGAGAATAGTAGAACTTGTTGGCATAGATAAACAAGCTGATGGTGGAACCCATGTAAAAAATTTGAAAGAGGTTGGACAAATTAAATTGATAAAATGTGCAAATAAAGGGAAAAATAATAGAAGAGTTTACTATTCCCTAATACCTTAGAATATGGGTTTAATAAGAAAAATAAAATCAAACAATCAAGAGTGTTTTCTATATTCCTCAATCAAATATGTTTAAATCAGAATCGGTATCGATTTCCGACGCTGTTCCAAACAAAAGCTTGAGGAAAAGCTTTAGCTATTGCACACATTCCTCTCCATCCAGTGCAGTGCGATGGAGCAATTAGCTTTGGACCTAAATCTTCCAATTCATTAATTGTTTTCAAAATTCTTTCCTCATTTTCTTTCCCTGCTAAGTGGAATCCACCGATTACTGCGAAAACATCAGAGACGTCAGTTATCTTCTTTGCGTATAATGCTGTGTTAATTATTCCAGCGTGAGCGCACCCGGAAATAATAACTAAGCCCTTTTTCTTAACATCAATAACTAAAGCGCGGTCATCCCAGATATAGGGGTCTGGTTTCCATTCTCCTTCAACAAAAACTCTGTGCTGTTGATATCCCTTTTCAAAATCTGTGATTCTCGGAATCTCGCCAGTCACAACAACGGTGTTGTCACATAACGAATAAGGGTTTTTTGTCGCAATATATCTGGCTGGTTTTATTTCGTCTTCTCTTGGAAAATCTGGGTACATTTTAATTGTTCCATCAGATCTGATAGAACCTCTAATTTTTAACATATCTTTATGAATAATTATTGGCAGGTTATCCTTGTTTATTGTGCTTGCAATCTTTTTTAAACCACCAAAATGATCCCAATGGCCATGAGAAATAACGATTGCCTCAACTTCTGAAAGGTCAAGCCTCATCATTTTCACGTTTTTTAAAACACCATTTGAACTTCCTCCAGTATCAAACAATACATTATGAGTAGCGTCATCTGAAGAAAGACGTATCAACGTTGAAAAACCGTGTTCAGCAATTGGTTTTAACATTGTTTTTGCTGTCTTTTCTCTCGTGCACCACTCTCTAATGTTAAACACGTCTTTTCTACCAATCGACGAAAGGAAATCTACAGAATTGTCCATAAGACTAATAACTTCTAAATCATCGGTTTTTTTAAGTAGCGATGTACTTTTATCCAATTCTAAAGCCTCTCAGATGAAATAATAAAAACAGGATAAATTATTGTTAGAGCCACTCAATTTTTAAATGAATAGCTGATTGAAATGACCAAAATCGAAAAAACGCGAGCATATTTTCGAGGATTTTTCGATTTTGATCTCGATATTCAACTAGTCTTATTTTCAAATTTATTTAGTTGCATTCAAATAGGCATCTTCATAGTCGTTCAGCCACTCTATTTCGTCAAAATAGGCTTCTCCTCTTCAACGATCGGTTTTCTTTTAGGATTAACATCAGTATTCTCAACTATTTTCCTCATTCCCTCAGGCATTGTTGCTGATCGGCTTGGAAAAAAATTAGTCCTCATATCTAGCAGTATAGCTTACCTGTTGTCTTTTTTAATATACGCCCTTTTCGATTCATTTAGCTTCCTTATTTTAGCATCACTTTTATCAGGTTTCAGCTGGGGTGCCTGGGCAGCACCATATAATGCCTTAATAGCAGATAAGGTTGAACAAAATAAAAGAAGCCATGCGTTTAGCTTCAGTGCTTTTCTTTATACATTAGGGTCAATAATTGGATCAATCATTGCTGGAAGTAAAGAGCTCATTGAAGCCATTTTTCACTTTGATCCCATATCTTCCTATAAACTAATTTTTTGGCTCTCAATCGCTCTTGGTGTATTAGCAGTTATCCCCCTTTTTCTAATAAAGGAAGAGGAAAAAAGTACCATAAACCTAAAAAAATATTTACAGCTGAAATCTTGGAACCCCATCATAAAGTTTAGTATAGTAAACGCGTTCATTGGACTGGGCGCTGGATTATTTATAACTCTTGTTCCTCTTTACATGAATATTAAATTTGTAGCATCAGAAGCTGAGATTGGTGCCCTTTTCGCTGCATCGAATACAATAATGGCGCTCTCTTTTTTTGTTGCACCAAAGCTTATGGAGGTCTTTGGTGCAGTAAAAGCGACAGTATACGCTCAAAGCCTCGCAATAATCCTGTTATTTCTGATTCCCTTTGCGCCCTCTTTCTTTATTGGCGCATTTCTCTATGTACTTAGAACGATACTGATGAATTTTGCACAGCCAATTTTCGTAACTTATGCGATGGATCTAGTAAATAAGGAGGAGCGATCCATAGCAACGAGTATAACAACAATAGCATGGAATGGCACCTCTGCTTTAGGAACTATGTTGGGAGGGCAAATAATGGAGGCGCACTTGGAGTTTCCAGTATTTCTGTGCGGAATTTCTTACACGTTTTCAACCATCCTTTATTATCTATTTTTTAAAGAAAAATAATTTTGAGATGAAAAATAATTATTAATTAACCTTGATAAACACCTGTGCATCAATAAATGTAAAAAGAAGAGCGTTTGAATTGTATCCCTCTGTCCCTTGGAGCTTTCTTGGCTTAGATAATACAGAAGTAAGTTATGATAAAGCAAAATTTATCGTAGTTCCAGTACCCTACGATTCCACAGAAAGCTACCGTGCAGGAAGTCGAAACGGTCCACATCAAGTTATCGATGCGTCACGTTATATTGAACTTTTTGACCTTGAGTCCCAAAGCGAACCATACAAAAAAGGCATCTACACACTAGAAGAGATGGAGGTTATAAAAGGAAACCCTTTAGAAATGTTAGATCGTATTCGTAACGTCGTCAAAAAGCTACTCAATGAAAACAAAACTCCAATATTAATTGGCGGAGAACATACAATTTCTCTGGGAGCAATTATGGCCTTCGATAAAGATGTTGTCGTTATAGATCTAGATGCACACTCAGATCTAAGAAACTCCTATGAGGGAAGCCAATATTCCCACGCTTGCGTAATGAGGCGAATATTTGAAAGCGGAAGAAGCCTTATTGAGGTTGGAGTCCGTGCAATGAGCCAGGAAGAATTCGACTTTGCAAAAGAAAAGAACATTCCAATATATTTCAGGACTATGCTAAAAAAGAATTTTAGAAAATTCTTGGCAAAAATAAATGAACAGATTAAAGGAAAAAATGTTTATCTAAGTATAGATGTAGACGTCTTTGATCCATCTGAAGCCCCTGGCGTTTCAACCCCTGAACCAGATGGCTTAACGTTTAGTGAAGTAAAAGAAATAATTAAGACAATTTGCAACTCAGCAGTCATTAAAGGTATAGATCTAGTAGAGGTCACGCCTATTCCAGGAAATACAATCACTGAATTCTTATCTGCGAGAATTTTGTATAAAACAATTTGCTACATTACTTATTAAATAGTCATGCTCATCCATTTTGAGGCTTTTAAAATATTTTAGAAAAGGTTAAAGATTAACACAGCGGTTTCGAACTAAATAGTTGCACAATTTTTGAAAATGTTTCTAAAAAAATGCAATGAATTTTTATTTTTGATAAATCTTTAAAACGATTTTAGTAATCAGGATAAAATATCAGCGTCGCTATTACACAGCCATAATTATCCGTAGGAACCTTCAAAACTTGAAGTTCGAAATTTATTTCTCCAACATCTATTTCTCTTATCTTAGCCATCTCTTTAATTTTCCACACTGCATTTTCAATTAGAGCCTCTTGACCCATGAAACCGTATGCCTCAGCGACAAGCCCAAATTCATTATTCTTTTCAAAAGCCCATGCAATAGCAGCCCCTATTTTCTGTCCTGCAATTCCATCCTTCCTAGCAATAACGGCGTGAGTTACTGCTCCAATAGGAATGACCATTTTTTCTGTCTTAAGGCAATTTTTTGGTATTATTGATGTAACTGGAACTAAATTGCATTGAGCGATTCCCGCGTTTTTTAATGCTTTATCTAAAGCATTCAATTCGGATATAGGACTAAAAGCCTTCCCACTAGTAACAAAAAATCTGCGTGGAATCATTTAAGTCGACTTTTAAACGAGTAAGTTAGATGAAATATAAATTTTCTATAAAAAAGTTGATGTAAGAATCGATTATATCAACGATTTCAAAGATCTTGCAATTATGGGTATGCATATTTAACTTTTACATGGTGTTGGCTACCTTAGAAGTATGTCTAATTAATATCTCTTAAAATTATTATTCATCATCATAAAACATAATGGTGTTTTTTTCAGTGTTCTTGAAACAAATAAAAATGCGCGGAGACAATTTTTCCTATATTATAGCTGACGAAGAAGTCGGAGAAGCAATTGTAGTAGATCCAAGTTTCAACTCAAGCATCATAATGAAGATTTTGGCAGAACATGGTTGGAAGTTGAAGTATGTTATAAACACTCATTCTCATTGGGATCACGTTGCGGGTAATAGTGACCTTTTAAGAAATTTTGAAGCAAAAATCGTGGGCCACAAATTATCCGACCTGAAAAAATCGGTGAGTGTTGTTGATGGCGATACGCTAAAAATAGGCAAAATACTGATACAAATCATCCATACGCCAGGTCACACTCCAGACAGTATTTGTTTACTAGTTGATAACATACTTCTTACAGGTGACACCCTCTTCATCGGGGCGTGTGGAAGAACCGATCTTCCAGGGGGGAGTTCAAAAGAAATGTATTATAGTTTATTCCATAAATTGCTACAACTTAATAATGACATTAAAGTATATCCTGGGCATGATTATGGCACGACTCCTAACTCAACGATTGGACGAGAAAAACAGACTAATTACACATTGAAAAAGCGTACTTTACGGGAATTTATTGAATTTATGAGCGAACCTTAATTAAACTGATATTATTACCCATTTTCTAAACCCCGCCTTTTAAAAAAAGTCTAGACTGTAATGGTGCTTACATGAACAACGATGCGAAATCAAACGAACCAAAAATTTCCAATCCGTTAAAAAATTTCCTTACGGTGCTGTCGCTGTCACATTTTTCTCAACATCTATACGTGTCAAGATCAGTCTTGTACACATTCATTCTCAACTCATTAGGGCTGAATTATACCCAGATTGGGTTCGCTGTGGGTGGTTCACATACTCTGGGGGGTCTTCTACAGATGTTTTTCAGTATAGCTGGTCGCTTTGTCCCGAAAAAAATACTTCTCTCCCTGTCAAACATCTCCCTGTCACTGGCATTATTCTGCGTAGGATTATCGGAAAAGTTTCTAACCTTCTTTTCATCTCAAGTAGTAGGTGAAATCGGTGCAGCTGCGATTCATCCAATCAGTGTAGATTTAATCTCAACGAAATATGAAAATAAAGGAGTATCCACTTACATTGGTTTATTTTATGGTTTGGGTTATGTTGGGAATATAATTGGACCTCTAGCTCTGTCTTATCTTGCTCTTTCTTATGGATGGCGTTATGCTTTTTTCATCTCAGCTATTATCCCAATTTTAACAGCCATTCTAATATTCCTGTTTTTACACGAAGATCGGAAATTGGAAAAACATCAAAAACACGGTGTAAAAGGCAATGTCTTGCTTGATTTAAAATCAATTATTCGTGAAAAAAAAATTATAGCTATGATTGTTTCACAAGCATTTCTTGCAGGAGGTACAGGTCAGGGAGTTATCGCCACGTTTATTCCTCTCTTTCTAAGTAATGGTCTAAACTTGGAACAAATCCACGCTAGCGCGATTTTCTCTATAGCTATGTTAGGCGGTGTTGTTGGGACAATTATCTTTGGAAAATATGCAAATAAAATAGGTTATTTGAGAACAACCATGTTTTGTACCTGCATAGCTTCGTTATCTACATTTTTTTTGACATTACAAGAAGGCTACTTCGTTTCATTAATACTCAATCTAATAGTTCTGTCTCTAACTACATTTCCGATCACTAGTCTCATGCAATCCTCTCTCTCAAAGATATCCACAACAAATCAAAGAGACCTAGTACTTGGTCTTTATTTAACAGTTGGTTTTGGTGTGAGTTCAGCATGGTCTACTCTCATAGGCTATCTAATTGACTTGTGGGGAAGTTTTTCACCTGCTTGGTACGTTATGTCGGGTTTAGGTTTAGTCGCTTTATTATTCCAATTTTTTGCTTTTAATCAGATGAAAGAGGGATAATTTTAAACAGATTTATTTAAATTAGGTTGAATTAAATTTTGTTGAAGCAAAGATTTTATATTGAAATCTGATTAATTTCTGGGCTTGTGCTTGAGAATGATTGATTATAAAAAAACAGGAATTAAAATTATTGAAGCGTGTAAGGCTCACGAAAAATATCGTACTAAAGAATGTGTGAATCTGATAGCCAGTGAAGGTTTAAAGTCACCTGCCGTCAACGAACTTTTGGGATTAGCGCAGGACTTGGGGTCAAGATACTGTGAAGGTGAGAATGACTTGGAGGGACGTGTTGAAGCACGTCATTATCAGGGTCTACGCTACATAATGCAAATCGAGAACTGTGCTACGGATTTAATGAAAGAAGTGTTGAGTTGTGATTGGGTTGATATTAGGCCTCTTTCTGGAACACAGGCGAACCAAGTTACGTTCTTTGGTTTATCCGCAATATCGAACAATAATAAAATGGCTGTTGCCCCGCTGAGTTCAGGAGCTCACATCTCTCACGATTATACGGGTCTTGCTGGTCAATTAGCAAAACTTGAGATAGTTAATCTGATTTTCAACTTAGATGAGTCAAATATTGATCCTGATGAATCCGCTAAGATCATCAGAGCAGCAAGACCAGGTATTGTAACATTCGGCGGAAGCCTCTTTCAATTCCCACATCCTGTCAAACAATTAGTTGGGGTGGCTAAGGAGGTTGGTGCTTATGTTGTTTATGATGCTGCTCACGTCCTCGGTTTAATAGCCTCAGGCCAATTTCAAGACCCGCTCAAGGAGGGAGCAGACTTTGTTACGGCTTCTACTCACAAGACTTTTCCAGGACCACAAGGCGGATTAGTGTTCTCTAACTTGAGGAATCGAGGAAAAAGAGATGAAAGAAAAACGGTCGCTGCGAAGTCGATTCAACATGCAATACACCCGCTTTCAACTTCAAATACACATCCAGGTAGATTTCCAGCATTAGGCCTCACCGCATTGGAAATAAAGCTATGGGGAGAAAAATTGGCTAAACAGACGATCAAAAACGCTCAAGTCGCAGGTAACCACTTATTTGAAAAAGGGGTGAACGTGTTGGGAGCAAAACACGGTTTTACAAAATCACACCAAATAGCAGTAAATGTTAAAGCTTTCGGAGGTGGGAAAAAAGTAGCTCAAAAACTTGAAAAAGCTAATATTATTGTAAACAAAAACCTTCTACCCTTCGAAAATGAAAAGAACAAAGATAACCCATCAGGGATACGAATTGGATTTCAAGACGTCACCAGACGAGGATACAAAGAGGATGGCATCAGATATTTATGTGATTTAATTGTAAGTGTCATAAAGGACACAACCCCTCCATTAAAAATTCGAACCAACGTGGTCGCTCTAGCACAAAAATTCCAAAGGATTAATTATGGCTTTCATAGTTTAGATGAGGCTATTCGTTACCTTGAAAAATGACCCACTTACCTAAGGTGTGACAATGAATTAGTTTTTCAAGTGTATTAAAAGATATTATTTTAACAAGCTTCACATTATTCATAATGGATTGTTGAATTATACTCATAATCTAACAATGTGAAAAAAGGGATTATATGAGATATCTAAAGGTAAAAGTGAATTACATTACCTCCCGCTTAAGGGAACAATTGAATGTTCCAAATGAAGAAGTTTTTCGTCTTCCTGAAGGGTCCACCTACGAAGATTTTTTTAAAATCTTCTCTGAGAAATATAACTTAAAGGGAACAGATATTGGCGTTTTTTCTGAAGGGCAAAATATTCTATTGAAATTAAGAGACCCCATATCAAATCTGACTATTGATGTTATGCCTTTGGTTTCTGGTGGATGATAGTTACTACTGATGAATTTTATAGTTCGAACTTTGTGATTATTTTCGGCTCCTTCTCCCCAATGATTTCAGCAACAACACGAATATAATCCTCAATACCCGAATTCTGGATTTTTTTCCTTAATAATTCGTCTACTTGAAATATCCCCGCGGAGTTTGACATTTTTATTTTAATTATAACTGGTTTTTCGCTTCCTTTTTCTATGCTTACGTTCTCTATTGAAAACGCGGAAACAGAATGAATGTTAATCTTACCTGCTTCAAAGGGTATTCGTGCTCTTCCTTTCTCCATGTCCAAAGCATCTCCCACTCGAACAACACCCCCCTCAATTGTAAGTGGTCTTTGTTGTCGATGATGAGCTAATATTGCATGCAATATTTCAGACGTTAACACCGCGGCTTCTTCCTCCTTGTATACTATGGGAAGATATTTCTTCAAAAATTCTAAAGCTAAAAGAAAACTGAAAACCTCATGTTCCTCTCTTAGAACAGCCATTCCCAAGTCGTGAAGAATAGAGGCTAAAACTACAACGACTTCAGCATCATCGTTAGTCATAGCGTAATCTTTCACTATGCTTGGTGTTACTCCTGCTTCGATTAGTATCCGAAGCATTCTCAGGGAGGAGTTAGCAATAATCTTAACATGGGTCGGTCCGTGATCCGAAAACCCCATACGATCTATAGCAGTTATATTTGAACACTTCCAATATGTATGAAGCACTTCATCTCTTCGCACTTCATACATAATTGCTTGAAGTTTCTTATTCCCTTTAATGGGCAACCGGAAGGTTTCAGACATTTATTCACCAGAAATACTACTGATATCGGCTTATTTTAAATATAATTAAGCGACCAAAAAAGTGGCTATGAATATATTTACGAAAAAAATGCTAAATAATTAAAGGAAAATTTGTTGAGTAAGCCTATTGTAATCGAAAATTTTAAAAAACTTTGTAAAATTTTAAGCCCTAAATCTTAAAATATGATAAGGAATTAATGTGTCATTTTCAGTCAAAAGGGTTAACAATGAAAGAATTAATTCACAACGGCGTCCTAATTCCAATGCTCTATGAACCTGCAGGATTACAGATTTCATATAGAGGAAAAAAGATCAAATTAGACCCACAAGAAGAAGAGATGGCTTACGCTTGGGTAAAAAAGCTTGGAACCGATTATGTTAATGATAATGTCTTCGTAAGAAACTTCTTTAAAGACTTCGCAGACGCATTGGGGATCAAAGAAGATGTAGAGCCAAAGGACTTCGATTTTTCTGAGATAGAGACGCGTGTCGAAGAAGAGAAAGAAAGAAAGAGCTCTTTTACAAAAGAGGAGAAGAAGAAACTTGCACAGGATAGAAAATTTGTTAGAGAAGCAAATAAAGAAAAATATGGATATGCTGTCATAGATGGTGTAAAAACAGAGATCAGTAATTACTTAGTTGAGCCCTCAGCCATCTTCATGGGCAGAGGGAAACATCCCCTTCGTGGTCGATGGAAGCAAGGAGCTAAGGCGGATGATGTTGTTCTCAATCTTTCACCCAAGGCTTCTAGACCTCCCGGTAATTGGAAGAAGATTGTATGGGAACCAGAATGCATGTGGGTAGCAAAATGGAAAGATAAACTGACAGGCAAGATGAAATATGTCTGGCTCGCTGATTCTTCATTCATTAAACAAAAAAAAGATATTGAAAAGTATGATCTAGCCAAAGAACTTGATAAGAGAATAGATAAAGTTAGGAGTCATATAGAAAACAATCTGAACAGTGAAAATGAAAAAAGACGGAAGTTGGCTTCTGTATCTTACCTTATAGATCGGTTTCAACTTAGAGTTGGCGACGAAAAAGATAAAGACGAAGCTAACACTGTTGGGGCAACAACATTATTACCTCGTCATATGGCTTTTGGTAAAGATAACCACTTAACTCTTAGGTTTATTGGAAAAGATTATGTGAAATGGCATAAGGAAGGGCAAGTTCTTGATAGTATTGTAAATAATTTGAAGGATTTGACTTCGAATGCAAAATCACCAATATTTCGTGGTGTGAGGTCTGAAGATGTAAACACGTTCCTGAGCGAAGCTATGCCAGAGCTTACCGCTAAAGTTTTTAGAACTTACCATGCTTCAAAAGTTGTTGAAGAGCATTTAAATAGATCAAAAATCTCTGTGACTGTTCCTGACTACAAAAAGAAATACGTGGCCAAGATGGCAAATCTACATGCTGCTATTACCTGTAATCACAAACGAAAAACTCCCAAAAATTGGTCCGAATCTTACAGGAAGAAAAAAGAACGAATAGAAATGTTAGAGTTAGGAGTCAAGAAAAAGAAGACTCCAAAGTCAAAAAGAAGAGCAAGAGAATCACTAAAAAAAGCAAAATTAAACTTGAACTTATTCAAAGAGACGAGAGATTATAATCTTGGAACCTCGCTCAAGAGCTACATAGATCCTCGAGTCTATTACGCGTGGGGTAAAAAAGTAAATTTTGATTGGAAATCTTACTATCCAAAAGCGCTGAGGAACAAATTTAGCTGGGTTGAAGATTAGGTTAGCACGGCTTTAAGGAAGAGATTAAAAACTCCCTCAGCTCTTTCATTCTCTCTCTTTTATGTGGAAATCTAAGGGTGATTGGTGTGATGGAAATGGCACGTTCGTTGTTTATTGTGTATACATCAGTTTCCGGGTCTTCATCCTGAAATCTTCCTCCGTTACACTTTACTATATAACCGTCCTTATGTTCCAAATAAATATCTGAATATCCTAAATAGGAGATGTTCGTTATCTTGATTTTTTTATCATCAGCATTTTCTGGGATATTTATTGAAATAACATCGACATCCTTGGGCATCCCGTTTTTCAGAATATAATCTGATGCTTTACTGGCTATTTTGGCTGACATTTTTAACTCTTCTAAGGCTACTCTCCCGTCGCTTTCTAACGATGGGACTTCATGAACAAAACTCGAAACCGCTAGTGATGGAACGTTGTGAATGGCGCCTTCAAAAGCCGCGCCAAGAGTTCCGGATGAAAATATGTCGTCAATATTCATGTTATGCCCCAGATTTATGCCCGAAACAAGGAGATCTGGAGGTTTCTTCGACAATTTATGCAACCCTAGCATAACCGCATCCGCAGGTGTACCGTCTATCGAGTATCCTTTGGATCCGTCGGATAGAACAGTTTTTTCGACTTTAATTATGTTGTGAAATGTCAAAGATTTTCCAGCGCCACTCATTTTGTCTCTTGGTGCTACGACAAGTATTTCACCGATTTTTTCCAACTCTTTTTTAAGAGTTAAAAGACCAATTGATTTTATGCCATCATCATTGACAAGAAGTATCCGCGACATTTTAATTCTTTCACGCCTAAATTATTAATTACCTTTTGAAGTAGAAGACTTTAGGTATTCACATTCGCTCTTAAGGTTTGGGGTAGATGAAATGCTTGTTGGTTTAATTTCAGATACGCACGATAATTTAGTGATGATTGATGAGGTGATTAAAGAATTAAATAACAAAGGTGTTGAGCTTGTTTTGCATGCCGGTGACTACATAAGTCCCTTTGTCCCTCCTCACTTCAAATCTTTAAATTGTAAACTTATTGGGGTTTATGGAAACAACTGTGCTGAAAGAGAAAAATTGAGGAAAAACTTTGAAGCTATCGGCGCTGACATCAAAGGATTCTTTACCGTATTAGAATTAGATGGAGTTAAAATCGCTTTACTGCACGGTCATGAGTGTGAATTACTCGATTCTGTTATCGCTTCTGGAGCGTTTAACGTGGTCGTTCATGGGCATACTCATAAGCAGGAAGTTCGTAGAGTTGATGAGACTCTGGTTATAAATCCAGGTGAAGTGTGTGGATATCTGAGTGGAGAAGCTACTTACGCCTTGTTCGAAACAAAAGGTATGAAAGTGGAGATAGGTAATATAGGTTGATGATAAAGCGATCTACATCATCTATACTTTTTAATTAGAAAGAAATGTGATTTTTTTTATTTGAATGAGAAGTATAGTGCTGGTTTCATCAAATATTAATGTCTGTTGAAAAAAGGGTTATTTACCGTGTTTTATGAACATTGTTGATTATTCAACTCTGAAGACTTTCTTCATGTTATAATCAATAATTACTTCGATTTCCCCCCTCATTTCTTCATCCAAATGATCATCGCTTGTATCCACTCTCAACTGCTTCAACCCTTTCATCTTAAATCTTGTTGCGATGACGATTATGTTCTCTAACCCAACTCTTTCTATTACTGAAGAACTTATCTGCTGATTACCTCTACCAAAAATGAACCCCTGCCCTCCTATGGGGGTGACAATAATCTTAGCCTCTTTTGCTGCGATTGCATTTAAGATCTGCTTTTCATTCACGTCATGCGCGATAATCTTCTTGTTTAAGAAGATATCGACGCCCAAAAGAGTCTTTTTCTCATCCAATAGGTCCGCTACTGTGCGGGTTGTTGTTCCTGGACCAAGAATATAAGGTATGTCTGGCTCCATCTCTTCAATAATATACAGTGCGATTGCTGCTTGGTTTCGTATTTCGGTCGCAACAGATGGAGTAGCTATCTTGGATGATTGTACCAATTCAGGAACATAAGGAGTTAATATATAACCGTACAGCTGAGAAGAGATTTTACCTCTTCTAAACGCTTCCTCGTCAATGTCCATGACCTCTGATTCTCTTAGGGCTACTCTGTTCTTTAGCATTTGAGAGACTATTCTAGCAGCGGCTTTAGGATTAACCGCGAAGACTGCGCTTTGCATCTTTACGCCGGTTGGGACCCCTAACACAGGAAGCGCAGCATCCACAGCATCATGAACATCACGAGCGGTTCCGTCGCCGCCACAAAAAATGAGAAGGTCAATATTTGCTTCAAGCGCTTTTTTGGCAAATGCTTTGGTATCGTCTGCTGTAGTTTCAATATTTCGTATACCAATAATTAAATATGCAAAACCTAACTTTTTAACAACATCTTCTCCCATCTTGCCTGCTCCGGTTACTAGTTTAAGCTCACTCTTCATGGGTTTTAATACTGATAGAAACTCTGCAGCTCTCTTAGGTGCTATTGGTTCAGCTCCAAGCGCTATCGCTTTTTTTAAAATTTCTCGTCCGTCCGTCCCTTTTAAACCAACAGCGCCACCCATTCCTGCAATTGGGTTAATTATGAAACCCATTGTTTTCAATTAATCAGCTCCATTTTCTTTACTAGTTGGTTTTACCTCTCATTTTATCGCCAACGCTCTTTTATTTTACATCTCTTACAAAGCAACTTTATATACATATATGGTCTTTTTTATGCCCATAAGTTTTAAATATAACTTAATTCGTCAATAATGAACTTAACTATTTAAAATGGTATTTCCAATGCCCAAACACAAAATTGTATTAACAGAAGACGAAGTTCCTAAACAATGGTATTGTATTAATCCTGATCTTCCAGAACCTTTGCCACCATCAATAGATCCACAAACGAGGGAACCAGCAAAACCGGATGTGTTGGTTCCAGTATTTGGAATGGAGCTCCTAAAACAAGAAATGAGTCAAGAACGTTACATAGATATACCTGAAGAAGTACAAGAAGCCTATCGATTATGGAGACCAACCCCTCTCTACAGGGCTATTAACCTCGAAAAAGCCCTCAAAACACCAGCAAAAATCTACTATAAATATGAGGGTGTAAGTCCTTCGGGAAGCCACAAACCGAACACAGCGGTTCCACAAGTTTTCTATAATATGAAAGAAGGCAGAGAACGATTAACTACAGAAACAGGAGCGGGACAATGGGGTTCCGCACTAGCATTTGCATGTTCATACTTTAATGTTAAATCGACAGTTTATATGGTGAGAGCAAGCTACGACCAAAAACCCTACAGAAGAGTAATGATGGAGACTTGGGGAGCAGAAGTCTATTCGAGCCCAAGCAAACAAACGGAGAGCGGTAGAAAAATCCTGAAAGAAGACCCTGATAACTCAGGAAGCCTTGGTATCGCCATAAGCGAAGCAGTGGAAGACGCAATTACCCACGAAGAAGCAAAATACACGATTGGAAGTGTGCTAGGCCACGTTCTTACACACCAAACAGTGATAGGTCAAGAAACTAAGAAACAGCTTGAATCAATAGAAGACTATCCAGATATGATAGTAGGATGTATTGGTGGAGGTAGTAGCTACTCCGGGCTTTACTGGCCTTTCTACCATGACACAGTATCAGGAAAAGCCCCTAAAGACATCGAATTCTTAGCAACTGAATCTACTGCGTGTCCAAAGGTCACAAAAGGATATTATACCTACGATCATCCTGACACAGCACATGTTCTACAGTTCTTAGTAAAGATGCATACAATAGGTCATACATTCATACCACCACCAATTCACGCTGGAGGCCTAAGATATCATGGAATGGCACCAACACTCTGTTTACTAAAGAAGAATGGAATCGTAAAAACTAAAGCATACAATCAAGTGGATGTATTTGAAGCAGGCATGCTGTTCGCTAAAACCGAAGGTATTATCCCTGCCCCAGAACCCATGCACGCAATAAAGGGAATAATTGACGAGGCAATAAGATGCAAAGAAACTGGCGAGAAAAAGACACTGCTGTTTCTACTATGTGGTCACGGTCACTTTGACATGCAAGGCTACGATGACTATCTAAGTGGTAAGCTTCTACCCTACGAGTACCCACAGAGAAAAGTAGATGAGGCAATGCATAAATTAGTAAAGATGTATCCCTGGTTAAAGGACGACATTAAAAACTTCAAATAAAGAATGCCCCATCTATTTTTTCCTTTTTATCAACGTAAATTTGATCATTTTTTAAAAATTATTAGTTATGAATGGGGAATCAAGCTCTAAGTCCCCCAAAATACTTCAAATTTTTCTCCATCTTTCTTCTTCAGACATAATGTGCTAGAAAATGTAAAATAGACCATTCGAATTTTCATCGTCAATTATTCGATGGTTTTCTACAAGAACACGCATCTACTATTTATATAAGGAATGTACATAAATGTGCTTGAGAGGAATTTTATGTGGAAAAAGGTAGTGGAATGTTTAAAAGGTCACCCAGAACGGCTTTCCGTCGCAAAAGTTCTAGTCGAGAATGGGTTTAACGTAAGGAACTCAAAAATATTCTGTAATGACATCATCGAAATTCCCCCAGTAAGAATTGGCAGAGTTGCAGATGTAGATAGAAGAACGGTGAATGAAACCGTCAAATCTATCGAAGAGAATAAAGAGTTAAAGACAATTTTCACAAACATACGGTCAGCGGGTCATTCATTGAAGGAGGTCGCACGGCATCTCGGGATGGGCGTTATGGAGATCACCCCCGAGAATGCAAAAACCCCAGGTATTTTAGCAAAATCTGCTTCCCTTCTCGCGGATATGGATATAAGCATACGCCAAGCGATAGTCGATGATCCAGAGCTTTCGCCTGAACCCAAGCTTACATTAATAGCAGAGACCAAAATTCCAGGGACTTTAATAAATGAGGTGTTGAAAGTAAGAGGCGTGAAAAAGGTATCGGTTTATTAACTTTTTTCACTAGTGATAATGCCCTATGATAATTCAAGTGAGAGCAAATCCAGATTCAAAAGCAATTAAAATCGAGAAGCTTGAAGATAAAGAGTATAGCGTAAATCTTAAGTCATCTGCAAGGAAAGGTAAGGCTAATTCTGAATTAGTGAAAATATTGTCAAATTATTTTGGTTGCAGAGTAAGGATAGTTTCTGGTTTTAAATCAAAGAATAAAATAGTTGAGGTCTGTGATTAAAAAATATTTTCCATCAAATTCAATGAAAACAATAGTTGGCGTTTAAAATAAGTGGCGGAAAATTGCTTTGATTTGAATTTACATTCTTTTAAATGATGCATTTTCTCCTAAAACTTCACTACGCTGGTGACATCACCCGACTATCTTACCCCCACAAACCCCTACTTTTTTTCTTATAGAAAATATTAAATTCAAAAATTAGAATAACTCAATTATATTTTTACCCAAAGAGGCTATTTTTTGAATAGAAAAGGTCTTTTTGTTCTGGTTATAATGCTGTCAACTTTTCTTACCGTTTCTCTCTCTTCAAGTGTCTTTGCTGCGGAATGGTTGTTCTATGATGATGGAGATTGTAATGGGGGTTGTAGTATTGATGCGGGGGATTATTTCGCAGTTAGGTTCACACCGACCTGTTCAAATGCCAAGATCTTAACCGTCCAATTCTATGTTCGTGGTAGAATTACGGCTGACGTTATACTTCATATTCTTGCAGACGATTGGAGCACTGAGCTGTTGACTCCGAATCCCACAATCACTCTTACAAGTGGGGATGACTATTGGGTTGAATACGATGTGTCGGTTGCTGACGTGTATGTTTCAGATGATTTCTATGTCGCACTTGAACTGATCGTTGATAAGGATCCTTACATTGGTTACGACGTGGGTAATATTGATGAACGATCATACCATTTTTTTTCGACTGGCGGAAGGGTTCAATATACTGATAGGGACTTAATGATCAGAGCAGAAATAGTCTGTCCGTCTTCAGAAGTTGGCGGAGATGTTTTCTCTATCGATAAATTTTCAATCCTAACTCCATATCTTATAATAGCAATCATAATCATAACTGCTACTTCATTTCTGGTCAAGAAACGAAAACAATAAATTCATTTTTTCTGGTGCGGGGAGTGGGGTTTGAACCTCCCAATGCTGGGGACGTCTCCCGCAAACCCCTCTACTTTTTTAATATTTAATAAACAATCAATTATAAGACGGTTTTGAGAAAGATTATCTGGTATAATACCATCAATCAAGAACATCATTATTGAGAGAAAATGTGTATTTTTTTCAAATAAAAATTGTATAAAATATGAACAGGATTGAAAATTATCAAGAGTAATTATTAATCTAGAAAAAGGAGCATTCTAGATTAAAGCTGATAGAAATGAAAAAAAGAAAAATTTTATTTTTTGCACTTTTAATCCCACTTGAAGAACGATTTACTCTTCTTTAGAAAAAGAAAATAGTAAGACTGAAAATAGTGTTACATTTAACCGAAAAATATGAGGTTTCTCCTAAAATATTATATTTGAGAATATGTATTTTCGCTGGAGATCATTATGCAGTTTCCTGATGAAGTGAAAGAACTATTCAAGACAAGAGGCTTGAAAAAAATAAAGATCGAAGAAAAAGACGGTGTTTTCGATGTATACGCTATTAACCAAGATACAAAAGAGGAGCTTCTAGTTCGGGTTGTCGTTGAAACAAGATTCAAGTCAGATAGAGTAAGTGTGGAACAAGTCCGTAAAATGCGTAAAACTCTGAAAGAAAAGAACATTAAGCGAAGCATCCTGATCGGTAAAGGCTTAACATCTTCCGGAAAGAAAGAACTTGAGAAGAGCAGGATTGAATGGATTAGTCTAGGTTCTTTGAGAACATTCAAAATTTTTGATCATTTCCTTGTACCAAATCATGAAGTGCTTTCAAAGGAAGAATCTGAAAAGCTATTACAGAAGTACCATATTGAGAAGTATCACCTTCCATTAATAAAAAGATCAGATCCAGCGGTCAAAGCAATTGGAGGAAAAGCCGGGGACATAATTAAAATAACCCGAAAAAGCCCAACAGCAGGAGAAACCATAGTTTATAGATACGTGGTAAAATAACACCACTCAATAATGGAAATTTTTAATATAAAAAAGAGTGGTGAAACTTTTCACCATTCCATTAGCTTATAATGTATTGTACGTACAATATTTTTTTCTATTGTCCAGACAATGAGACATCTTCTCAATTGCACACACAAGATAAAAACCACAAAAACATACAAAAACAACAGAAATCAGTAGTAGTTTAACGACCGTTGATTTTCTTGTTTTGAAGGATTGGGACTGGCTTGAAAAATCTGAAATTTGGTTGTTGTCTTGGTGGTGGAGATTTTGATAAGTTACTCATGGAAGCTAAGCGAATAGAAGAGAGTGAGTTTGACTCTATTTGGGTTACAGATCACATTACTTCAGCTAACTTAAAGAAAGACTATCTGAATGTCTGGTGCTACTTAACCGCTTATGCCAATGTGACAAATAGGGTTGGTTTAGGCACTCTGGTCACCGACCCATGTAGGATGAACCCTGCTGTTCTAGCTCAAATCGTAGCCACTATAGACCAGATCTCTAAGGGGCGTATGATATTGGGTATAGGGGCTGGGGAAGCGATGAACCTCGTGCCATTCGGGATTCCAGCTAATAATAGAGTGCAAAGAATGAAGGAAAGCATACAAATTATAAAGGGTTTGTGGACTACCAAATTCTTCGATTATAAAGGGCAGTTCTTCAATTTTAACAGAGCCCACCTCCAAGCTCCGCCATACCAGAACCCTCATCCTCCGATTTTTGTATCAGCTTTTTCCCCGAAGAGCAGAAAGATTGCTGCTTTGGAGGGGGATGGGTGGCTTTCTCTTGCAGCTTCTCCAAGTATAATAAAACAAGGTCTTGCTGAAATCCGAGAGATCGCTGAAAAAGCAGGGAGGAATATAAGTGGTTTGGAAGTTGTGTACTTCGCAGAATTTTCTGTTGCAGAAGATTATGAGAAAGCTGAGAAAACAATCGAAGCAGGTGCGAGGCGTGGACTGGCAGTCTGGCCAAAGAACCTGAGAAGACTAGGATATGATGCAATCGACGAGTTCGATTATTCGCGGTTAATTCCTGATGAAACAACAGAGTCCAAGATAAAGAAATTCTCAGAAACGGTTCCGTTAGAAGCTGTTAGAGTTACCGCGATATATGGAACGCCGCAGGACTGCATCAAAAAGATCGAAGAGTTTCGTGCAGCAGGGGTCACATACTTAATTCTCAGACCTCCTGAACTAGAGAATAATCTACGTCTTTTTAATGGGGATATCAGACCTAACCTCATTTAAAAACATGGGTCTCAATAAAAACATTGAATAAAAATTAACCATTTTCGCTTGTTTTGTTGATTTGAATCTCGGATATTTCCATTTTCTGGTTTTTTTTGTCTACTTCTTACTGTTTTGTAAACTAAGAAGGCCACTACCAAAATAAACACTATCACCATCATGTTTTGAAGTAGCTTTTCTTGATGAGCTTGGTTGAATTTATCCTCGATTTCTTGTATCATTTGAGTGCATATGTCTTTAGCTTGATTTGCGAGTCGAGTTGCTTCTTCGTACTCTTCTTCGAGTTGTAATAGGCTCGCTAAATTCCTGAGATTAATTGCATCATTAATGAGGGAGATGTATTTTTCAACATCAAAGCCTTCTTCTTCAGCTCTTGTAATGGCTGCATATGCATCGTTAATTAACTGATCAACTTTCGAGATATCTTGGAAGGAATCAGCTTCTATTCTATTATACACTTGCATCGTAAAAATAAGAAGGAGAACCGTCAGAGAGATGAGGATAATTGAGTTTTTCTTCATACTTGTGTTTCCTCAAGCAACATTGGGATAAGATACGACATGCTTGTTTACGTAAACAATTATATTGTGACTCAATAAAAAAATGAATGGGCGATACCTGATTGTCTCTTGACGAGTTGGCGTTACAATATGAGAAACTGAACACCCGAATCTCAAAGCAGTATTACAACCAATATGCGGGACTTACTTATGACCGTGATTTGATGAAGAAGCTATCTCAACAACTTGTCGGAATAAGTAAAGATTTCCTTACCAAATATTCTGAACCTAGAAGTATGTATCTTGCATCGGTCTGGACGATTGCTGATGCTGAGAGGCTTGAGGTTGATCTGGACTTTCATGATCAACGGATGGAAAAAATCTCAACTACCAGATATAGCATCGCAGATAAAAAGGTGAACTGGGGAAACTGGAGGCAATTCAACTCTCAGACCGATGACCCAAAAAAACGCAAAGAGGTCTTCGATGAGTTTGTCTCCAAAGCCCCATCTATCTCAAACTTTGTAGATAAGCGGGTAAGTGTAGCGAAGGAAGTCTACCAGCGGTATGGTCTAACGCCACTCGAGAGTTATCTTGAGCTTGAACAGCTCTCATACCAGGAATTATTGAATCTACTGCAGAAGCTAGGAGATGAAGCAAAAGAGACCTTTCTGGCTGCTGCGAAGTATTTCGCTAATGAAGTTCTTCGTAAAGAAGTCGTGGAGTATTATGATGATTTTTACACTTGGCGCGGGCGCATCTTTAAGCCTCTCAACAGATACTTTGAAGGGAAAAACCCGCTAGTGGGGATTAGAAATGTTTTAAGAGGAATGCGGTTCGATCCTGCGAAGATAAAGGTTGACGACAAAGACAGACTTAACAAGAGCCCGAGTGCTTCTTGCTGGGGTATTCAGATTCCAAATGATGTGAGAATACTCTATAGAAAAGTCACTCCTTACAGCGACTTCACCATGCTCTTTCATGAGTTTGGTCATGGCATCCACGGCAGAAGCGCTAACCCTGACGATTCCGTTTGGAAGAGATACATTATTCCCAGAAGCGTTGCTGAAACATTCAGTATTCTCATAGAGAGTATTGTTGGCAACCCCGTGTTCCTCTTAGATGATTTGAAACTTGAGGGTAAAGCTGTTACCGAGATATTGGACAGGGTGAGGTTCATGAACTTAGCATTTCTCACGTTCTATGCAGCTAACAGCATAATGAAGTTGGAGTTATGGAAAAAGAACTACACAATAGAAGAAGCAGCAGATAGATGGCAAGAACTCACCAAGCGCTTCTTCATAGAGACACCTGGATATTACTGGCTTCTTCACCATGTGATGCCAAACTATGACTTGTACTCTCCAAGCTACATGGTTGCAGCAGTCAGGGTCTCAACAATCAAGGATTATATAGCACGTGAATACGGGGAGGCCTGGTGGCGAAGCAAAGATGCAGGTGAATTCATCAAGAGCCTTGCAGAAACAAGAGGGGAATTCGAGGTGAAGGCTTGGAAGCTGAGTCCTGACAAATACGCAAGTGAACAGAAATCTCTCAGCTTTCTCAACTGACAGCTACATAGATGATAAGTCTTATGCTGTTTTCGATTACGATATCAATTTGATGGCTCGCACCGGACACGCATCGATACACAGAGCGCACGTGCTACCAAGACACCTCTCCTCGTCGAAGATAACAACATAATTCTCGTCGTAAGTAGTGACATCAACGGGGCAAAGAGAGATGCATCCTCCACAGTCGAAACATTTCTCCTTGTCAACTTCAATTAATCTTCGGAGTTCAACCTTAACGCCTTTCGAGCGGAACGCTTCGATTACTCCCTCCGCTTCCTCCTGTGGTATCTCTATGAGCATCTCACCGCCTTGCTGATCGACATGCGCGCTCAGGATGTTAATGGTCACGTCCTTCTCCTTTATCACCTGCGATGTTATTGGTTGATCTGTCACTTCTTCAGAGAATTTTAGCAGAACCTTGACCAAACACTTCACCTCTTATATAACTTAGCTAAGTCCTCAGTGGTGATGATTCCTATTACCTTCTTTTCTCTGTTAATTACTGGTAACGCGGAAATGTTGTGTTGAGCCAGTTTTCGTGAAGCCGCGTCTACAGATTCGTTTAGTGTTGTTGTGTAGACTCGTCTCGTTATTATGTTCGACAGCTCTTTTTTTCCTTCAGCCACCGCTCTTGTTATGTCCCAAGATGTTACTATGCCTTTCAACTTACCATCACTGTCAACGACAACGATGTGATTAACTGAATGCTTTATCAGTCTCTCTGCAACCGATTTAACCTCCTCGTCTTCTCTGCATGTGATTGCGGGATGGATGATGCTCTCCACGAAAGGCGCTTCAACCACGTGTTTCACGGGTTTAAAGACGGTATCTCTTGGCAGCCGCTCAACAGGGGTAGAAATATAGAACATCGATTCCTCGATCCACGTCTTCAGTGTCTCCGCGACATGTTTTGCACCCTTCAAACTTGAAAGCGAGCTAACCTTTACCTCTTTATCGTTTATAGTTATCTTTCCCGATTTCAGCTGCTTGTAGTTGACTTCTTTTATTGTTGGCCTGTCACGGCGGGGCACTCCGTAGTCGACCACTTCAGTATTGATGTCTTCGTCTTTGACGCCTGTTTTTTGTGCCAATCCCTCATTGAGTATTGGGATGGGGATTCCTATTCCAATGTAGAGCGTTGTACCGTAGTTAGTGACTGCTGCTCCATGAATAAACCCGGGGGACATCAATTTACAGTCTCCCCACGTCATAATAGTTCCGAAGCGGTTTCTTGGGTTATGCTGTGTTCCCTCACCAATAACGTATCCTTGCCCGCCGCCCAGAAAGATACGTGTGCCTATGCCTATGGTCTCGTAATCTGGGTCGTTTGCGAGGGGGCTCAGCTCACCAGCACCTGAGAAGGTAGCATTGCCAAAGTGGGGAAGAAGTTTACCCATGTAGGTGTAAATAATCTCATCTCGACTGTTTGTAGCACAAACATAACGCTGATAACAGTTGCGGAAGTTGATCATGTGAAACTGGTTCAGATCGTCCTTCGTTAACATTGTTTCCAATCTCGTTCTCGGGTAGCAGTCTGTTCCAGGTGATATAGCTCTAAGTTCAACCTCCTCTCCTTTGACTAAATCTTCTATTACATGTCCACCTCCATATTCAAAGGGTTTTGTCTCAGACATCTGTGTTGCTCCAATGTAGAGGTCAACAGCCGCACCTGTATGGGAAACCTCAACATCGTTCATCCAAGCCCTGTTAATTTTTATTGGCGGATCTGAATGACCGATATTGATTACCGCTCCTGAAGAGCACATTGCACCAAGGGTTCCTGTTGTAACTACGTCGATCTCTTTGGCTGCTACCTCTACTCCTCTGCTCTCTACTACTTTTACCATCTCCTCAGCTGTGATGACGACTGCTTCGCCCTTTCTGATCTTTTTATTAATTTCTTCAATGGTTCTAATTTTCTTATTTTTCGTTTTCAAGCACCCCTGTTTCTAGATTTGAATCTGCTAAAATTGGGCTCATATATAAAATATGGTATATTCTTAATTTGAAATATTACCATAGATCATTTCTGGCTATTCTATAAGAAAATCCTTCGTCAAGAATCCTTTCACAGATTTTACAGTACTTAGGTGAATAACCTCGTTTATGAACCTTAAAGCAAATATATTCACTATTCTACGTAATTTTTTGAACGTAAACTTCTCAATTCCCGTCGTCTCCTTAGGATTACACTATGTCTTGAACAGTCGAAAGCAACTTTTCAACTTCATTCTCTGTGTTGTAAAGGTATAAAGACGCGCGTACACATCCTTCTGGTTTTTTGAGAAGTTCATTCATCAAGGGCATTGCACAGTGATGGCCTGATCTGACTATGATGTTCGCTGAAGCATCGAGCGCTAGCGCGACATCATGGGGGCTCATTTTATCGATGTTGAATGGTGCTATTCCTATTCTCTTCTCATCATCGTTCGGACCATAGACCTCTACACCTGCAATCCGCCTAAGGCCGCTACACATTTTTCTTGTGAGAACTTTTTCATAGGACACGATGTCTTGAAAACCAATTCTCTCCAGATATTCTACAGCACAGCTTAGACCAACTGCTTCTGCGATGGCAGGAGTCCCTGCTTCAAATTTACCAGAGCCGCCCCTTAACTTATAATATTTGCTTGTAACCTTTGATATTGTTCCTCCCCCAATACAATGAGGCTCAACCCTTTCAATAACATCACTCTTAAGATAGAGGACGCCTATACCTGTCGGTCCCAGCATCTTGTGACCTGAAAAAGCCAGAAAATCACAGCCCACATCTTTAACATCAACCTTCATGTGAGGAACAGACTGGGCACCATCCACAAGAAAGAGCGCGTTATAATCGTGGGCAAGTTTGGCAACCTTCTGTACAGGCGTTATCACTCCAAGACCATTTGATACGTGGGTCATAGCAACAAGCTTGGTTCTATCATCTATGACTTCTTCAAAGCTTCTCAGATCGAATATACCATCATAATCTGGCTTAACAACCTCAACTTCAACTCCAAACTTCTCTCTCAGCCGCAGCCAAACTATGAAGTTGGAGTGATGCTCTATGAGTGACGTCACTATCTTGTCTCCTCTCTTCCAATCCAACCCATTAGCGATTATATTGATGCTTTCTGTCGTATTTTTTGTAAAAGCGATTTCCTCAAATTCAGCGTTTATGAAATTCGCGATCTTACGATGAGCATCATCATATTCCTCACTAGCCTTTTTAGAAAGCTTGTGCACACCTCGCTCAACGTTAGCCCGGTAATTATGGTAGAACTCTGACATCTTCTCTAAAACAGGCTCAGGCGTTAAACTGCTAGCAGCACTATCAAGATATATTATGCCTGTCTTAAGAATAGGAAAATCGAGCCTGATCTCTGAGCAGTCGAACATTTACCATCAATACCTAGTTGCCCTAGGAATTATATCTTAATATTGCTTAAGATGACAAGAGTGTAAATATTTTAGTCATTGATTTATAATTTTTCGTTATGAAGATTCAATCTATTAAATGTCCTGAATGCGGCGCAAAAATCTCCGAAGATTCTTTGAAACCAAATCGAACAGCTGTCTGTGAGTATTGTGGTAATCTGATAACTTTTTCTTCAGATGCTGATGGGGAGCTCACAGCCATTAAGATTCCGAGCGTCTCGAAGATTACGACGACAAAGACCTCCGCCGATCTTGATGTTCACCAAATTTCTAGTAAAGAATGGCTTGATTGATGAAGGGAAGTTTCGAAGAAGAGTCAGGAATAATATTAGACTGGGTACTCCACGTTTGATAGCTGTTCGTCGCACTATTAGAGATATGCTTCGAAGCGGCGAGATCGAGAAGACTCAAGTCTCCAAAGCTTTGGATGCCCTGGTTCAAGAGAAACAGATTCCGCCGAAGACCATTCAGAACATTAAACGCCTGTTACAAGAGACTTAGAACTATGTTATCGGAGTTCGCTTCTAAGCCTCATTATAGCCTCGTCTATCGATCTCTGAGCGTCATTTGATCTTTTTTCATACTCCTCGCGAAGATCTTCATAGGCTTTCCTTGAGATGCGGCCTGAGTGATATTGCATCTTTATTTTCTGCACATTAGAATGCATAGTCTCTAACTCTGCTTCTGCAACCTCTATCTGATTAACGGTATCCTTCAAGCGAGGATCTAGCATCACTACCTCTTTCTTTAGACTTTGTAGCTCTCTACTTGAATTATGAAGTTGTTGCTGCAAGGTTCTTCTTCTTCGTCTGTAAAGCTTCTTACGAATTCTCTTTTGATCATATTCTTCCTCCAAGGACTTCATTTCAGTTCTCAAAGCTGAGATTTCGCTGCTGACATCTGTAAAAGCTTGTAAGACTCTCACATCCTTTACAGGGAGGGGTGGGGCTGCGCGTTCACCGCTTCTTCTAAGTATTACTACCGCCCCTATAATCGCAATTGCAAGTCCTAGCCAAAGCACTGGCCGGTAAGCTGCCCAGAAGATCATATACTTATACTCAATAACTGTGTTCAAATTGTCGAAGGGTGTTACATCTTGGAAATCATAAGTTAGAGTCTGCTTGTTGCCTTCTTTGGTAACCTCGCCATTGAGATTAGAATAACTTATGAACTCAGCTCCCTCTGGAGGTGATATATTCACTGTCAAATCTCTGATGACGTATTCAAAGTTTTCAAAGAGGAGTACCTCCAATCTGTAGTTCCACATGCCAGTTTGGGTAAGATGAGATATTGCAGGTAGGTTGTAACTTAAGGTGAAGGTGTAATTGCCTGGTGGTGTTAATCCCAGATAGCTTGGTGTTATACCAGGGTGGCGGAAGGTTACTTTAGTAAGAGTTCGTTCAGAGCTCTTTTGGGATGTCGCTGTGATTTCACCAAAGAACTTGTCGTAGGCGACTATATCCTCTGCATCCTTAGGCAGAATGAATGTAAGCGATGAAAGAACGTTTCTACCCATGTTTGTTAGATGATAGGTGTCTTTGAAGTTTATCTTCGCTGAAGAATCGATTATTATTTCACGTGTAGCCCACTCGCACTCGATGAGGTGTATGGGCTCTGAGAAACTGACAAATCCAGTTTCGTTATTTAGTGCTGGTAAAGGGCTGGTAACATTTGATCTTAGTCCGCCCCAAATGCTGTCGTAAACTGTCACCTCCTCAGGTACAATGATTGTCGAGTTACATTTTACAGCGGGAAGTTGAAGGGACGGATACTTTGGGAATATAGCAATGTAAATTTGGTATTCAGCTTCTGACCATATAGTGGCAGAGTAAACACAAGTCATAGTGAATACGTATGTTTTCCCGACGTTCACAGGCTCAGGAAACTCCACCTCGAAACCGTATATGCCTTCATCACTAAAACTGACATCTTCAAGTAAATTGAGAACCTCTCCTTTTTGCGAGCGAATGGAGATGTGATTAAGATTTTCTTTAAAGCCTGAAGGTATTCCAATCTTGAATGATAAAATAGGTTCGTTACCAGTATTTTCAATTGTCACCGTGTCGTTGATAACCATTAATCCTCCATTCTTGATTTCTATAACATGAACTAAGTTGACTGATGGAGTTGATGAGTTAGAGGACACAGGGAATAATAGTTGTGTGAAAGTGATTAAGAAGAGTACAGAGAGACACCGGGTAGTTCTTTTCAAGGCTTTTAATTCAACTCTTCAACATAACTTCTGAAAATTGCGTATAATCTTGTTTGGGTTAATATGTGTTTATTTATTGAGGTATATGCCAATTGTCAGGAACATTTTTTAGCTTTTTCGCTGGAACACCAACAAAAACGGTCTTAGCTGGCACGTCATCTCTCACAACTGAGCCAGCTCCTATCACAGCGCCACGGCCAACAGTCACAGCTGGGAAGATTGTTGCGTTTGCGCCGATACTAACTCCAGACTTTATTGTAGGGCCTTTAAGATCAAATTTTTTCTGCTTCATGTAAAGATCGTTCGTTAATACACAGTTTGGGCCTAGAAAAACATTGTCTTCTATAATTGAGTTGGTTGGTATATATGCACCTGACTGAATGGAGACTGAACGCCCAATCTTACAACATCCATCAATTATAACATTCGTCCCGATCAGTGTTCCTGTTCCAACATTAACATTCTCCCTTATGATAACGTTATGTCCGAAACTGACGTCGTCGCTGATGTTGACACTGGAGTATATAACACAGTTAGTACGGATTAAGACGTTTGATCCAATCTTGGTTATTTTGCCCTTCTTTAGTTTCGGTTTTTGACTCTTCTTTTCACGAATTCCAGCCAGCTCTCGCATAGATGGAAATCCAATCAAAGAATTTGAACCTATATAACATTTCTCACCAATCTTGACTGGACCATAAATAATTACATTCGGTTCAATTAGCGCACCTTTAGAAAAAGAAACTTCACCGTATAACCGCACATTGGGTCCTACTACACAGTCCTCTTCAAGTTTAACTTTAGAATCTAGATAAGATGTTGGATCCACTTGCCACTTTTCATAAGTCACATGCTTCATCTCCATCTAAACATGTTCTCTTTTCATCTTTCTACCATTTAACTCTACACATCATCATTTTAAAGTAGAGCTGAATGAATATTCTTCGTCGTCTATCTCGGACATATGTTAATATTTTATTGGCTCGAATCTAAAGGAAGATGATTCCGCTTTTACACGTCATAAATGGTTGAATAGACCTTTGATTAACCGGGTTTATATTGAAACTCATGGATGCTCCACCAATTTTGCGGATGGGGAAGTAATAATAGGTTGCGTATCAAAAGCTGGATACAAAATAGTGGACAAGCCGGAAACAGCGGATGCTCTCATTTTTAACACTTGTGCTGTGAAGTCTCCGACTGAGAACCGGATGATAAGCCTACTGAAGAAAGTTCCGAATAGGAAAAAAATGATCGTAACAGGCTGTCTCCCACTAATTAACTTCAAACGTTTGTCTGAAGAAGTATCCTTTGATGC
>Ga0209636_10000218_pt1 | contig 50834 bp, 45 predicted proteins | sample DeeMarSWOR152_54_FD_187464 | JGI IMG/M metagenome (GOLD analysis project Ga0209636, IMG submission 187464) | Marine sediment microbial communities from White Oak River estuary, North Carolina - WOR-1-52-54 (SPAdes) (version 2) | ecosystem: Environmental > Aquatic > Marine > Intertidal zone >...
TCCTTCTTTCTTGGCATATTCTAACCCAGCCTTCAACAGCTCTGTTCCATAACCTCTGTTCCAATAGTCTGGGTGAATTGAAATGCCAATAGTCCCAATGTGCTTCATGCGTTTGCCTCTGCGATGAATCCCGAGAAAGCCAATAACCTTCCCATCCAACTTTCCTACAAGAAAGATTTGATTCTTGTTACAAGGCAGCTTCTTAAGAAATCTTTCAAATAAATCGTGCATTTCCTTTAGGTTCTTCGTGTGAATATCAACATCCCATTCCATAACTTTGGGATGAGTTTCAATCTCTGCAAGCACCCAGACTTCATCGTCCTTCAGAGGACACTCTTTCACATCAACTATTTGAAAAGGCATCTAAACCGCCATCATCAGACGAACGACAAATCTCAGAGAACATTTAAGCCTTCCGCAGAACAAGTTTCCTATTCTATTTAACGAAAACTACTCTATTTACTTCTTTCAGTCCATCATAGCCCTTGCATCTCTAAGAATAATGACTTGACATTTAGCTGGAAGTTTAGACGTTACTAAAATAGTGTCTATCTGCGTTCTAACCATATAATTTAAGAAAGTAAAGAAGAGCAAACCCAACATAGTAGAGAAATTTGTGGGTTCAAAACTCACTCCGCCTCTTATTTATTGTTCTATGTTGTGCATATGAACTGTGACACACCAAATTTTATCGACAATGTCAAAACTAGCAAAGCTAAAGGTGGCATTATTGAGAATCGGATTCTTTGTCTGGGAGTATCCGCCAAAGCTAGTTGGGGGACTAGGAACCTACGCTGAGCACATCACCCGCGAATTTGTTAAACTCGGACACGACGTCACAGTTTTCACACTTAACCCTGGAAAATTAAAAACAAAAGAAATCATAAAAGGAGTTGAGGTCCACCGCCCCATGATAGCAAACGCAAGCAACGTTTTCCCAATGTTCGTCACTGACGACTTGAAAAAGTGGGGCACCAACATCCACTTCTTCAGCGACCTATTCATCTCTAACGTTCTAAGCGCCACCAAATTCGTCAACGGGCTAATCAGAAGAGAAAGTTACAACTTTGACATAGTATGCGTTCACGACTGGCTGAGCAGCATCTCCGGGATAATGGTGAAAAACGAGACAAAAATGCCATTGGTATTTCATGTTCACAGCACAGAATTTGGTCGCAGCGGCGGTCAAGGCTCGCAAGTAGTCTCCCATCTTGAATGGGCAACTGCCCAAGCAGCGGACAGAATAATTACCGTTAGTCATGTAATGAAAGAAGACTTAATCCGGCATGGATGGCCAGGCTCAAAGATCAGCGTGGTTTGGAACGGAGTAGATCCTGAAAAGTACGGTCAGGAAAAATGCGCAAAAGAAGACGTAGAAAGGATTCGGCAAAGATATGGCATAGAAAACGGTGAGTCCATGCTTCTTTTCCTTGGAAGACTCACATGGGTTAAGGGAGTAAGAAATCTCCTTCAAGCCATGCCTCTTATCCTGGAAGAGTACCCTCAAACCAAACTGGTTATTCTAGGCAAAGGAGAGGAGCAAAGAGATGTTCTCGAAACCGCAACAAGACTCGGAATCCCTCACAAGGTTGCTTGCCGTTTCGAGTTTGTCTCCGAAAAAGAAAGGATACTGCATTACGCTGCCGCAGATGTGTGTGTTTTTCCATCAATTTACGAGCCTTTCGGAATAGTAAGCCTAGAAGCCATGTCGATGGCAAAACCTCTAGTGGTTGGCGCCAGAGAAGTGGTAGGTTTCCGCGAGCAAGTCATATCTTCTGGGCCAGACCAAAACGGCGTCCATGTAAATGGAGAAAACCCAACAGACATCGCCTGGGGCATAAAACATGTATTAAGTGACCCTGAAAGAGCAAAACTCTGGGGTGAAAGTGGACGCAAAAGAGTCTTGCAATACTTTACATGGAAAAAGGCAGCCGAGCAAACCATTCAAATATACGAGACCGTTTCATCTAGCTTAGAAAAGCCAACAACAGTAGAAACACGTGCGGCCGCAATTCATTAGCGAAAAAACTCGAATATAATAAACGAAATTTTTCACTGTTCAAGTGAACACTGTTAGAAATCAAAAGACCTGTCATTTTCAGAGAGATGTTTGGATGAAGGGAAGCCAGACACTGAAGAGAGAGAAAGGAGTTCCAAAAATACCAGTGTAGTAATATTTTCTAGCTTCCCTTCTCTATCCCCACGAGTTTTATTGTTTAAGTTCATTGCTTAAAAGCTTTTTTGTCGAAATCTTCAATAAGCACGATTTTCTTGCAAAAAAGAAAACATGAATCCTGTGTTCAATTGGACGAAACTTTCTCAGTTGCCCATGATTTCTCCTAATCTTTTGAGCTTCTCCCTATAGTTAAAAGTCCAAGACTTATCCCTGAAAAATTCGTAGGACACAGTTTGACGTTTAAATGACGGAATGTTTAGATTCACGTAAAAGAAGTCGTTGATTAGGTTTCTTTTGATCAAATTATTTAACGCATTGATGAAATTTGGAAACTCTGTCTTTGGAGTGTAGGAATGCATCAACAGCGAGTTTCGACCAATGATTTTTCCATAGTTTAGGATGAAAGGCTTATTCATCAAAGTGTTGCTGAACTTAGCTAAGGCTTTCTCATTTTGAAAATGAATAATGAAGCTGCACATATCTGAAACCAAAAGGGGATAAGGAAATATTGCTATTTCGTAATCTGCAATCAAATCATTCTTCATAACATGTTTATTATATCTATATCGGACGCCTTGCGGCGACATCTTTAAAACATCGGCGAGTTTGGTAAACTCTAAAAACGCATCCTTTTCTAACTCTTTTAGGAGAAATAGATCAGTTTCGTCAACCATGATTTGATATTTTGCTGGTTCCATAAGCCTCTCAGAAGGTATTTCTGAAGCTTTGAAAATCTCACTAATCCACTGGCGCCACTGAAATTCCCATCCTTTGCTCCCAAAATTAAACCAATCAAAATTTGGTGGCACTTCACAAAGGTTGGTTACCCAAAAGAAAACGTGGTGAGACATCGCCTTATGACGAATCGCCTCTTTCAAATAGGCTTCCATCTTGTCTTTATGTTCGGCGGGAAAAGCAAACAGAGCGTAAATCCCGTTGAATTTGCCGTAACATTTTGTGGTGTAAGTCCAATATTCAGTGCTTTCAACAACCTCCCTCAACTTTTCTTCAAGTCCTCCTGTTGTTTCGGCTATTAAGACAGCCTTCATCAAACCAAGCTTGGAATAGTCCAAATTTGTTCGCACTTGAAGATTCCATTTCTTTATTAACTTTCTAATTCTAAAAGCAACAGTTGTTGCTGGAAGCTTCACAGACCTAGCCAAAAACGATATATTTCTCGGCCCAAACCTACTCAGTCCAGAAAGTATCTTAGCATTTATAGGATCTAACACTTTCAGGTAGTGAAGCATCCATTCAAAGTCTTCAAGACGACTCATGAAATATCCCCTGGAGTACTATTTCTTTACGAGAGGACTGAGATTAGCCCTGATGAGGTGTTGGATCGTATACAGGATCCCCTAAAGTGATTAGACTTGGCTTTCCTTTTGGTGGGACTTTTGGCGAAATTTGCAAACCGGTTTTTTCCCTGCGTATGATATTATCTTGTTGAGCCAAAGGTCCAGGCATGGCAGCGGTGAAGTTAAAGATAGCAACAACTATCAGGCAAATTAATACAATATGTAAGGCTTTCATTTTTTCACTTCGACAATCTATATGTTAGAACAAGTATTTTTCTTTTTCACAATTATTTATGAATTTCGCAGAGATTTTGAAGCAGTTTACTGAAGTTAAAATCTGTCTTAACATATAGTTAGCGTTATTAGCCACTCGCTAGGCTATAAGTTGTCGAAGTGTTCAATTTGATATCTAAAATCTTCAAAACGCTAATGATAGCTTTTGTTCTTGTTCTTGTTGCCTCTTATTTGCTCGCCATGCTTTTGGGACTGGAGCTCTTCTTTTTCACTTTAGAAGGACGCGCTTTAAGCGTACGTGTTTATCGCTTGCCAGTCTTGCTGTTCCTATTATTTCAGGTTGAAACTCCATCAGTACTAAATTCGGGACATATCTTCCTTTTTGTTTGGAGCGTTTACACTTTTTGCTTTTTGGCTGCTTGGATTTGGAGGGAGAGTTTTCATAAAGTGATTGGGAATGCCTTTTCGCGACCTGTAAGCCAGCTTTTCAACAACTTTTTGTTTGTTTTACCCATTCTCGCAAGCATACTACTGTTAGCTGTCATTGGCATACACTATTTTCAAGAGTCAGCTTTGGGTGTTCCTACTGGCGAACCAGCCCTTCCGGAAAATCCTTTTGAAACATTTTTCTTGCTAGCATATTCCCCTTTAATTGAAGAGATCGGTTTTCGACTAAGTCCAATAGGCTTGTTCCTGATTTTCTACGTCTTTTGGGCAGGAAGAAGGATTGTTGCACAGTTGTCTTCAAAGCAGTTGCTTAGGCTCTTCCTCGCTGCTCCTATCTATCCAGAAGAAGCAAAGAGGATGGTTGGCTTAAAAAACATAGGTGCCAATGGTTTTAGAGGCATAAGTATCTCCGAATGGATTATGGTTTTTACTACCGCACTTGTCTTTGGGTTGGCCCATATTCTTTCCCCTATTGGTTGGGATGTTGGAAAGGTAACATCCACGTTTATGGTAGGATTTGTCTGGGGTCTCGCCTATCTAGCGTACGGGTTTCAGGCACCCATACTTCTGCACTGGTATACCAACTATTACTTCTACGCCTATGAACTTGCCTCAAATTTGTATCCGAGCACATTTTCCATCGAAGTTCTAATTTCATTTTTAACCATAGTTGTAGGCATACTTGGATCGTTAGCATTGTTGACTATGGGATTAAGTGGAATATTTGGCAGAAGAAAAGTGAGAGAGCAGTCTTCTATTTCGCTGCTTTGATTTTCTTGACGAGTTCCTTAATGTCAACAGTTTTCTGTTTCCGTGTTGTCAAATAGCGTAATACGATTTTTTCCTCTTCAAGTTCTTCAGGTCCAACTAGCACTGCGTAAGCGACTTTTCGCCTATTTGCATCAGATAAAGCCTTAGAAACACTGCGTCCTACGACTTCCATTTCCGTAGGTATCTTGGCATTTCTTAGCATTGATGAAATTTCAAAAGCCTTAGTCTTCATCTCGGCGGTGACAGGAATAACAACAGCCCTTTTTTCCTCTTGGATTTTAAACTTGGCCTTTTGCTTTTTCATGGCAAGAACGATACGATCTATTCCCTGCGCAACTCCCACTGCAGGTGTAGATTCGCCTCCAAACAGTTCAATTAACTTGTCATAGCGTCCCCCACCACCCAATGCTATTTCCAGTTCAGGAACATACGGCTCAAAGATTATCCCAGTATAGTATTCGAGCCCTCGCGCAAAACCGGGCTCTATGAGTGTTTCGAATTTGTTTTCGCCTGCTTTTGCAACCACGAGGATCTGTCGAAGATTCTCTACGGCAGCCACTGCGTTTCGATAGTTCTGAACGGTATCCTCGGTTTCTTTGAGAATATCAAATGCTGCTTTTCCTTTGGTTTCAGAGATTTTTTTCAATGTTGTCAGGCATTGTCTTGAGGCGCCAAGCTGTTTTATCGTTGTTAACGCGTTTTTCCAGCGTTTTTTGTCTAACATCTGCATAATCTGATTTTGCTGCTCTTCCATGATGCCTTCTTGGTTTAGTATTCCTCGTAGTATTCCTACGTGTCCGATTTTGAAGTAGTAATTGCGGATTCCAAGCTTTTTGAGTAAATGATTGCTTATTGTTAGAATTTCTGCATCAGCTTCAGGCTGATCAGAGCCTATAAGCTCATAGTTAGCCTGCCAGAACTCTCTGAATCGTCCGTACTGAGGCTCATCGTAACGGTAGAGACTGCCAACACTAAAAAGTTTAAGTGGTTTAGGCGCATTTCTTAATTTGGTAGCTATCAATCGAGCAACAGAGGCAGTAAATTCTGGTCTTAAGCCAACTTTTCGACCACCAATGTCTGTAAAAACATACATGCGTTGTCGAATTTCTTCACCGGATTTCGCGGCTAAGAGCTCATAAGATTCCACGGCTGGCGTCAAGATTTCTTCATAACCGTACAGAACAGCGAGTTCTCTTGTAACCTGCTCGACGTATATCAGCTCTTTTGCATCTCTGGGTAGAAAGTCTCTCATTCCGCGAACTGTTTTGAACATGGACATTCCATCAGCCTCGTCTATAGCACTCCTGCAGTAAACCGAACAAGCCTATAAACATCAATATCTGTACTATATTCTTAACGTTTCTTGCATTTTCTTAAGAATAGTTCTGTGTAAATACGCGCGCGTTTGCACGAAAAGCAAAAAGCGTGAACTAATTGCTGATCATTTCATTTTAGGGTTAGTTGTGAAATGGAATAATAAACAACTTCTCCTCTTCGATTGAGAACCGCAAGCACCAACTTCTTTTTTAGGCTCTGAACATACTTCAAGGCTCTGGCAAGTTCTTTAACCGATACTGGCTGTCCCTCTTGAATCCCGAATATCAGGTAGGTTGCGGTTTCTTTTCCATATTCGCCTCGTTCATAAACGCGGAAGTCTATGCCTAAACCAAAGCCTTCCCTCGCTACGTATCCTCTGCTTCGGAGGTCGCGGTAAATCAGATATTTTACCCAAGCATTCTTTTCAGAAGACTGGTAGCGCTGAAGAAGGGTTTGAAAATAGATTTTTTTCCTAGTTTTCTTGTCTTTGATTTCAATTATCTCTTTGCTAAGTAGAAACAGGGCTTCGTAAAAGGAAAGTGTTAAGTTTTGATCTTCCGAGACACCGTAACCGCGAGAAGACAGCCTTTCAATGGCTTCTTTTTCTTCTGAAGAAATAAGAATGTCTTTCTCCCGCAGAAGAGCCTTCGTTTTTTTGAGTTCAGTGTTACGATTTACGTTGGTCTCGCGCCGAGGTTGAGCCAAGTCCTTAACCTTCCAACTTAGTAATGATAGCATGTTGTTAAGATTTAAACTCTCCCAACAAAGCCCTTACTAAAAGGGTCTTGGTGGGCGGTTCAAGGTGGACGTGCACCAAAACTTAGCTTAACTCGCGCATTAATGTATCTCTTAACTCCTTTGGTTGAGTTATCACGATGCTAACTTGAGATACATCATGGAATTCAAGGAATCTTTGCAGGGTTTCGGCGAGTTCACTTATGAAACCTTTATCGAAATCTTTCTCTTCCAAAAGTAGAGAATTGATAATCATTTTCTTGTTTTTTCTGTCAAGCTTTGGGTCGAGTCTTCCGATAAAGCGTGTGCCATGCAGAAGCGGCATAACATAATAGCCGTACACTCTCTTCTCTGGAACTTTGTACACTTCCCAAGCATAGTTGAAGTCGAAGATTTCGGAAATCATTCGACGATTCCATAAAAGATTGTCTAATGGTGCAACGAAATGAACCTTTTCGCTTGTTGACGTATCAGAATTTTCAAGAAGACTCAAATGTTCCTCCAAAACATAGTATACGTGCTTAACGCCTTCAATCTTAATTGGACACAGTCTATTGTCTTCAACCATTTTTTGACTATGGTTTTTCTTTGAGAAGCTTTTAATGGCAGCCAGCCAAACCTCCAGTTGCGTGTGTCTATGAGTCCGTAGGCTCTCACGTATTTCTGAATCATGAATCGTTCGTATTCTTCTTTGCTAAGAGCTTTCACATCGATATCTGGTGGAAGTACACGCTCTGTTAGATCGTAATATCGTCTGTTTCCTTCTACATGATGAATCATAAGGTCGCCGCAGTCCCAGAGCAGGTTTAAAACCCTAGTTGCCACCTTGCCGTTAATCTTTGACTTCTGCTGAAATTCTCGCCCAGAGAGTGAGCCATGCTCTCTGATTTCCGACAGAACATGAGAGATTTCATCTTTCAATTCCTTTCTTCTGGCCTTGATGCGTTCATAAAAGGGAGAGTGAAACTGTGATGGATATTGCATTCGGTAGCGAAAGTAGGGGAAGTCTTCAACCGGGATTATGGATTTTTCATTGCACCAATACTCGAACAAGTGCTTGTCTTTGTAAAGCAACTCGTCCAAGTAAGAAGGCTTGTAATCAACAACTCTGCTGTGAAGAACCAAGTGCTGGTTGTGATGTACAACATTAATTGGGTCTTTTTGGACACATTCAAGTCTTTTAATTGCTTCTAACGCTCCGCTTTTACCTCTTTTTCTTTGAAGAAAACTTTGTCTCAAAATGAGAAACCGTCTAGCAGCCTCTTTTGAAACCTCTCTCGGCCTTGTGTTTTTCATTTGGCATATATCTCCAAATCTTTTGGAGTTAAGACTCCTGTTTCGCAGATGATAGCGGCTACATAACGCATAGGAGTGATGTCAAACGCGGGGTTAAGCACCTTCACTCCGTTTGGGGCAATTTTCTGAGTGCCAAAATGCGTAATCTCCATTGGGTTCCTTTCTTCAATGACAGCTTCGCTTGCTGAGTGAGCTAAGTCAAACGTGGAAGTGGGTGCGGCTACATAAAATGGAATTTTATGCTCACGGGCTAGCACGGCAATTCCGAAAGTGCCGATTTTATTAATCACCGCATCTCGAACTATTCTATCTGCGCCTACAATGACTTTGTTAACAAGCCGCTTTTGCATAACGTAGCCAACCATGCCGTCTGTAATCAACGTGGCCGGTATGCCGTCGCGCTTCAACTCGTAGGCTGTAAGTCTAGCGCCTTGCAGTTTAGGTCTCGTTTCAGTTGCAATCACGCTAACTTTCTTGCCTCTTTCCCATGCCACGCGTATAACGCCTAGCGCGGTGCCGTAATCAACGGTTGCCAAACTACCAGCGTTACAATGAGTTAGAATGACGTCACCGTCGTTGAGCAAAACGGAGCCGTGCTCACCCATTTTGCGGTTGACTTTCACATCTTCATCAGCCATCTTATTAGCTTCTTTAATCACAGCCTTGGCGACAGCCTTTGCCGTGCCCACGATTTTAAGGGCTTTGCGCGTTATTCGATCTACTGCCCAAAATAGATTCACAGCAGTTGGTCTCGTCCTCTTTAGAAGACCCGCTGATTCTTCGATTTCTTTTGTCAGTTCTTTTTTGGTTTTTGCTTTTGAGTGATAGGCTGTGAGAGCCAGGCCGTATGCTGCGGCTACTCCTATGAGGGGGGCTCCTCGAATTTTCATGCCTCTAATTGCAGAAGCTACTTGGCGGCATTCTTTCATTTTCAGGAAAACAACTTTGCCAGGTAGCTTAGTTTGGTCTATTGTTGTGACAACGCCGTTTTTCCATTCTATGGTTTTCGTTTTGAAGCCTCCGCTTGAACTTCTTTATAGGCGCTTTTTATCTATGAATTTTGTCTTAAGGATGTGATCTACTATGGAGAGGAAAGTCTTAGAATCCTTAGTTAAAAATCTTGGCGAGAAGTATTCCCAAGTTTTAAAGATCAAACTGGTCAACAAAGACGACAAGGAGATATTCAAATGGTTTCTGGCATCAATTCTGTTTGGAGCACCTATAACTGAGACCTCTGTGATTGAGACCTACAGATGCTTCAAGAAGCGAGGAGTCCTGATGCCAAACAAGATTCTTGACACAGGTTGGAAGGGACTTGTTGAAATACTCGACGAAGGAAACTACACGCGATACGACTTCAAAACAGCCACCAAACTCCTACAAGTCATGGGAAACCTAAACGCAAAATATGAAGGAAGCCTAAACAAACTTCACGACGAAGCAGCGGACTCTCTTGACCTAGAAAAGCGATTAAAAAAGTTAGGAAAAGGCATAGGAGACGTAACCGTCAGCATTTTCCTACGTGACCTACGAGGCGTATGGCGCAAAGCAGACCCGAAACCGACTCCGCTTGTCATTCTGGCAGCTAAGGGACTGGAAATCATAGAAACGGAAAATCCAGAACAAGCATTAATAGAACTGAAAGCATTCTGGGGACAAAACAAGATTGCTGGAAAGTCCTTTGTGAATTTTGAAACAGCCTTGTTGCGATATGGTAAAGACCTTCGTAGAAAAGAGAGGCGTTGTCTGCGCAAATAACTGGTTTTTGAAGAGTTTATCTAGCTCTTCTCTCTTAAGCTCAGCTTTGTTACTACTTCAACAGGACATCCTCTGGGGAGACTTATCTTCCTCTGCCATTCGTTGCCAACGGCAATAAGCGCATAAACTCCAGAGATTTCAGCTCTCGCCTTATGAACAAGATTAACGAGTGCGGCTTGAGTTTCCCCCGTCTTAATCATATCATCTACGATGAGTATGCTGTCTCTCCTTTTTACTGTATCTTTAGGCAGGTAAAGTGTCATAGTTATGCCTGAATCTCTCAACACATAAGTTTCTTCTAGGAAAGCAGGCACCCCCACTTCCTTATTTCTCTTTGCGATTACCAAATTGACGCCAAGCGAGTTAGCCACCATAGTAGCGAGGGGTATGCCATCAACCGCCGCCGTTAAGACTCTGGTCACGCGTTTTCCTGCGAAGGTTGCAAGAGCATGATGCGCCGCCTGTCTCAAAAGATTGAAGTCGCCTATAATGTTAGTATTATCAAAGTAGCCATCCTTGTTGAATACTATTCTGCGTCTCAACTCCACATGCAAGCCAACCATCTTGGATAGGGTTCGCCATAAAAGGCGGGCACGTTCAGTGTTGGGCAAAACGTGACCTTTAGCGTAGCGACTTAGAACAGTTACAGGTAAGCTCGTCTTGCTTGACAACTCTCGATACGTATACTGCTTCTTCGCTGTTCGAAGCAGCTCGATTGTCATCAACCGCAATTTAAGATCTTCTGCGTGGGTACTCATAGCACCATCTCATTTATACAACAACATAGCAATATTGAAGAACAGTAGTTGTATTTTATCTTCAAGGATTTATAATTTTTCATTGAAATCCACAAAAATGGGAGAAACTGTAGAGAGACCTGTGGGAAGCGGGCCCGCTGGGATTTGAACCCAGGATCTTCGGCTCACCTCGTTCTCGCTTAGAAGGCCGACGCGCTATCCAAACTGCGCCACGGGCCCCGTCTCTTTAGTGAACCGCGTTAGTCATGGGATAGCTAAGATATAATTCTTTCATCTATTCAATGTAGATGGCCGGGCGGTAAGGTCTAGCCAGCTGAGCCCTTTTCTTCGGATCATAACAATAAGGGTCTTTTTCGCTGTAAACACAGATCTCTGCATCAAATTCTCGTCTAAAGAAAACTTCCGCCTCTTTCAAAGTTCTATCTTCGTCTATGACTTCAACCTTTAGTTGTCTACGCTTCTTCTCACTCGGCATCCGATTGACTTCATCGATGATTTGACTCACGAATTTTGCAGCTTGGTTAGTTGCTTTTCCCATATCAGCCTCCTTCATCAGCTCCTTCATTAATTCGCCTTGTACAATCTTGCCAGAAAACGACTTTTCTAACGCCTTCAGATACACTTTCCACTTCCATGGCGCCGCAGTGTAATAACATATCCTCGTTGGCGCAATGCTTGTAGCCCTGAAAATGTTCAGCGTGTCCTCCAACATGTTTTGTATTAAGGCTTCGCTTTCCTCCGCAGAGATGTCAACCTTTGCCTCGTCTGGTTTTGGCCAAGTGGCCAATGAAACAAAGCCTTTTCTGCCCATTTTTTCCCATATCTCTTCGCATATATGAGGAGTGACTGGAGCAAGCATTCTCACCTGAGCGTCTAAAACCTCGCTGAACACATTGGCTATCGCAGCTCTCCTGTTGGGGCTTTCTCTTTCTTCGGCTATTCGACGTAGGTACCATTGAAAGTCTTGTTCTAGGTCGTATATAGCGCTGTGAATAGCCTTACGCACAGCAAGTTTGTCCATAGCTTCGGTTGCCCTTCTTATGTGATACTGTAATCGGCTAAGCATCCATCTGTCAGTTTTAGTTAACATTGAAACCTTCTGAGTTCCACGAGATACCATTTTTGTGGTTTCACCGCCAAATCGGTACAGACGTTCAAGCCTGTCCCGCACAGATTTTGCCAAGGTTGAGCTGAAATCAGCATCCTGAAGTAGTTCTGCTGAGGTCAGTACAGCCAACCTCAGGGGGTCTGCTCCAAACATCTCAATGGCTTCTCGTAAGGGAATAATATTTGCGTAAGACTTGCTCATTTTTTGGCCTTCCATTAGCACGAAGGCGTTTACCGCTATTTGGCGCGGCCACAGTTTTTCTGGAAAGATGGCGATGTGATTGAAAATCATGAAGGTTAAATGGTTAGGAACTAAGTCGCGTCCAGAGTGTCGACTGTCTAAAGGATAGAAGTAAAAAAACTCTTCCCGCATTAGCTCCAAAACGCTTTGTTCTAAGCCTGCTTTTCCTGCTACATCATTGACGTTTCCAGTGCCTAGAAATATGTAGTCGAAAACGGCGTCAGTTAACTGGTCTGGTCGTATTTTGTGCTCTTTTAAGCTGCGAACAATTGTGTAGTATGCCATGTAAATGACTGAGTCAGATAGTGACTCAATTATCCATTCTGGATCCCAAGGAAGTCTAGTGCCCAGTCCTGTTTTCCGGGCGCACGCTTTCCCATGTAGCCAGTCGATGACATAGTTGAACTCTGCACGTAATTCTTCTGGAAAGATCTGCATTTTGTCAAGCCATTTATGCGTCAGTTTTTTCCATTCAAGTTGTCCGTAGTCTATAAACCACTGGTCTTCAAAGATTTTGATGACACACTCGGTTCCACATCTGCAGAAAACTGGCTTGTTCATGAGCTCATACATACTCTCTGCTTTATTGTCTTCGATTAAATCTTTTTTAACTTTGTCTTTGGCTTCAGCAACCGCAAGACCAGTATACTTGCCAGTGTTAGGCTTCATCTTGCCCGTGTGAAATTCATGTCTATAGACTTCTTTTGTTGCGTCTTCTAATTTAGAGTCCATCTGACTTACAATGCCCATTTTTCGGACAACATCGCCTGCCGGAAATTCACCATACTCTGAAACTGTGATCATAGAAATCGGCTTTATCGCAGCGACAATTTCTGGAGATAATCCGAATTCTTTGAGTTGTGCTTCGGCCAAGCTTAAGTTTTCTAACGCGATATAATCGTAGGGTGCATGTCCAGGAACGGACATGACCACTCCTGTTGCATTTTTTGGGTCGACGAATTCTGCTGGTAGAATTGGGACTTTTTGGTCTGTTACGGGGTTCTTAACGTGTCTTCCCATCAGTTGACTTCCCAAGAAAGTTTCAACAACTTCGACTTTTCGGTTTAGATAGCGTAACTTCTCAACGCTCTCTTTGCTAACTATCCATTGTTCGTTGCCTACTTTCGCCTTTGCATATTCTACCTTTGGATTTAACCATATGTTGGTTACGCCAAAGATTGTTTCTGGACGCAGAGTAGCTGTAGGCAAAATCCAATTGTTGTACTGGAATTTTATGAGCGTGAACTCTCCGATTTCTGGTTCTACGTCGCCCAGCGTGTCATGTTGCCCCACCGGGTTTCCTTCATTTGGACACCATCCCACGGGGTGGCTTCCTTGGGAAATGTAGCCTTTTTGCCTTAGTTTCTCAAATTGCCATTCGATGAAGCGGTTGTATTGGGGGTCTATGGTTGTGAACTCTCGTCTCCAGTCTATGGAATAGCCTATTTCTTTCATTCCGGCTTTGAGTTCTTTGTGAAAGTATCGCGCCATGTTGAGGGGTTCATAGAAATCTTTTAACAGCTTTTTGGGCACTTTGTAGATTCGCACAAATGTGTCGATTAAGTCTTCATCGTTTGCGGCAAGACGTTTCGACATGGCAAAGACTGGTGTTCCGGTGTAGTGGAAAGCCATTGGCAAGAGCACGTTGTAGCCTTGCATGCGCATGTATCGGGCGTGTACGTCGGCTAGTGTATAGGTTCGGCCGTGACCTATGTGTTGGGGAGAGTTAGGGTATGGATAGGCAACGGTTATGAAGTACTTCGGCTTGTTCGGATCTGGGTTGCTCTCGAAGATCTTGGCTTCTTCCCATTTCTTCTGCCATTTGCGTTCAATCTGTTTCAAAAATTCCATAAAGGTTTCTGGATTGGGCAATGTGCTATTAAGTGTTTTGTCAGCTATTGAGGTATCGATCCCTCATTTGTAGCACCGACATGTAAATAACAGAACTTGCTTTAATCTGTTTCTGTTTGTTTTCTTATGATTTCTTCTGCTCTTTGCAAGGCATCTGTCACTTTGTTAGTTTGGGTTCCGCCTCCTTGTGCAAAGTCTGGTCTGCCGCTTCCTCCTCCGCCAAGCAGTGATGCTGCTTCATCAGCGATTTGACGCGAGTTTACGCCACGCTTTAGGGCTTCTTTTCCAGCCATAACTACGATTCTCACGGTTTTGTTAGATGTACAGAGCACCATAACGCCCTTGGGTTCGATTTTAACTGTTTCGCTGGCGATTTGAATCAGGTTGTCTACGCTAACTTCTTTAACCGCGTGAATAATGGTTTTCAGCCCATGAACTTCTTTGGCTGTTTCCAGATATTCCTTAGCCTTGTACTCTGCAAGTTCTTTGATGAGATGTTCTATTTCCCGTCGAGTTTGCTTCCATTCTGTTACAACACGCTCGGCGGTGGTTTCAAGTTTTTCGAGGGGTGCATTCAGTTTTTCCGAGATCTTCCACAGCAACGCTTCTTTCTGCTGAACTGCTCTCAAGGCCGGAAGACCAGCGCTGAAAACAATCCTTTCTACGCCATCCTGAATGCGCTCTGTGCGAAGAATTTTTATGAATCCGATTTCGCCCGTGTTTTTTACTTGGATTCCTCCGCAGGCTTCAACATCCCAGTCTTTGACGTTCACTATGCGGATTTCTTTGCCTGGCACGACTCCGCCTTGGTAAAGGCGGAAGCCATATTGTTTTTCTGCTTCAGTTCTGGGTTTAAATGAAGCTTCAACTGGAATGTTGCGTATCACAGCCTTATTGGCCAACTCCTCGATCTTATGTGTTTCTTCAAGAGTTAGTCTTCTAAAATGGGAAAAGTCGACTCGTGATTTGTCCACGTCTTTTTGTGCGCCTGCTTGCCAGACATGTTGCCCTAGTACTCGCCTTGCGGCCCCCATGAGAACATGAGTTGCCGTGTGTTGTTTCATTAAGCTGTTTCTTCGCTCCCAGTTTATGGTTGCAGCTACTGCGCTTCCTTGCTGAGGAACAGTGTCTTTCACAACATGAACGATGATGTTGCCGACTTTTTGAACATCTATGACTTCGGTTTGTCCGCCGTTAAACTTCAAGAACCCTTGGTCTGACGGTTGTCCTCCTCCTTCGGGATAGAAGGCTGTTTGGTCTAGCACCACGTATTTGTCGTTTAGCACCTGGAGGACACGGGCGACGAATTCGCGGAGGTATGGGTCCTCGTAATAAAGCATCCTTGTTGGCTGAAGACCCAAAAGTTTAGGCTCAAGCTCCTTTAGGGGAGTTTCTACTTCCTTGACAGGCGTTTGAATATGGCTTTTTGCTATCATTCCGTAGAAGTCTTCAGGTAGATGGACTGTGATTTCTTCTTCTTTGGCTGTCTCTGCCACCACTTCAGGTGGAAGACCATGCGAATCGTAAAGTTGCATCAGCTTATCTATTGGAATTTGGTTTATTCCCTTCATTTTTAGTTCTTGGGCCGTTCGCCTAACAAGAGAACTTCCTCTTTTTAGGGTTTGTTTGAACTTTTGTTGTTCCACTGTGAGTATTTCCAGTATTTCGTCTCTCATCTCCTTTAAGTGCGGGTAGTCTTTGGACCAATACGTTATTTGCATGTCAACAATGTCAAGCAATTTTCTCTCTATACAAAGCGTTCTAAGTAGCCGATGGGTTCGTCGTAACATTAGTCTGGCTAAATATCCTTCACGGACGTTTGATGGAACCACTCCTTCAGCAAGCATAAAAGCTAAGCATTTTGTGTGATCAACAACTGCAAAGACGTTTTCGATGGGAAGTATAGTCTTGTTTAATTTTTCAAGGCTCATGACAAGTTGTTCGGCAATCTTCTGTCGCGCTTCCCTACGGTTTGAGGTTTTTTCAATGCTCATAATACCCGAAACTTCTGCTACCTTTGCTAACAGTTTTGCATCGATTTGACTCATCCCAGCCATTTTCAAGATTTCATCTAGAAGTGTGTCATACACCGCGTGAAAACAGCTCACTGAGCCTTGTGATAGCCATGCATATCTTTCGATTCCATAACCAGTGTCAACGGTTCTGATGGGCAGTTCAACAAATTCGCCGTTGGCAACCTTAAATTTCATGAACACCAAGGTGGCAAGCTCAAGTCCCCGAACAATTGTTTCAAGGTCGGGTCCAGCGTTTCCTCCGCCTGACCACACATCTTCTTTGTAGATAACCTCTTCAGACTTAACCCCTAAGTCCTCTATGACAAACTTATGATGGTACCGAACGGTCTGGTCTTTCCAGTAAACTTCTTTGTCCGAATAATTGAAGGCGTGATGCCCGCCCATTTCAAAAATGGTTAAGTGCCTTCCAAATGTTGGGCCAACGTTGTCTATGTCAACTAACCGAATGCAAGGTTGACTAATAACAAGGGGGTTAGCAGGCGGAGGAACAACCCCATTCGTGACGTAAGGCTGAAAGTCTACAATGCTGGCGCTGGTAAGGTAGAGGTCGTCTCTCCATCTGGCAACAACTGGGTAGGGCTTGATTCTTTCATGACCCTGCTTCTCAAAAAATGAGAGAAAAGCCTCCCTCATTTCACGAAGACTAAGACGATTGCGAGTTGGCGGATTGTTTATGAAACTGAGAGATGCACAACCCTGATGAGTCGCTTCTCCACAAGTTGTTTGATCTGGATTCTGAGTCCAAAAATATACCTTACAGACTGGACACAGCTTTCGAATGTATCCGCTTTCATCAAAAAAGGGAATGTGATACTCGCTTTCCGGAAAAGTTTTCAAGTCATATCCTCCAGGTGTACAGATGAAACTATGCGACTTCAGAAGTTAAAGTTTAAGGGCAAACATAAGGATTTCCAGACCATAAATTGAAAACTCCTAAACTTCATTGTCCACAAGAAAATGTCTACTCAGCAACACAAAACAGGCAGGCAAAATGGTTGAAACTCAAAGAAAAAAATTTACCGTCATGTTTATATGCACCCAAAATGCTCGTGATATTTCGGGTTGCCGGCCATAGGGCGCGGGATCCACCTGAACCCGTTCCGAACTCAGAAGTTAAACTGCGCTCCGTTTTCGGCGGTAGTGCGGTCTTCGGCCGTGCAAAACCGGAAAAGCTGGCAGCCCCACTGAAACCCAGAAATCTGACATCAAAATTCAATGTGGAGGGAAAATCCTCAAAGTTTATTACCCTCTCTTTACAGTTTTTCATAGAGTGATTTCCATTGATAATGCCGCAGGTTTCGCAGTTATTTCCAACAGGGGACAACCTTCTAGGTTGGATTTTCCAGCTAGCTTTCTTCGTCTTTTTCATAGTATTCATGTTTTATGGGCAGCGAATTCAGATTTATATTATAATAAGAGAAGTTGAAGGCTCCCTGATGAGATTAAAGTTCATGCGCGATGAAGGCAGAAAAGTAGCTATAAAAACTGTTAAAGAAATAGGTAAGCCTTCAAGCGATCCAACACAACGCGTTGACCAGTTTCTTGAGTATTTTGCCATATCACCAGTGAATCTTGACCCATCTGGTATCATTTTGAGATTGGAGCATCTTTTAGACGTAAGAGAGATCCGCTTCATGGATGACGTACACCTTATGGCCCCTCAAGCAGATGAAACCCAGACAAACAATCTAGAGAACATGCTTGAGGCAGCATTGGCTTTAAACATAATCTACAAAATAATGAGACACTACTATATCCTAGGCAAGAAAACTTTCAGCCTATACATCATCATGCAACTCCAAATGGTACTACCCCTAATAATGCGCGAAGCAAAAGCCTACGCCAGCGCCTTAAAAGCTTTCACCCAAGGCCAGCCCATAGGCGACGGAGCAGGCGCACTGGTGGCTGCCACACTAATGCGTAAGCATGAAAAAACCCAAATCGCCAAAGATGTGGTCATGGCCAAGGTACCTATGGAAGGACGAACCACTTATGTCATAAAGGCCAAGGGCCCAGGAGGAAACGTAGGAAAGCCTGGTGAAGCAATAAAGCGTATAATTGAAGAAAACGACGGAAAAATTGCTTTAGCTATTGTCATAGATGCGGGATTAAAGCTTGAAGGCGAGAAACCAGGCGAAGTGGCCGAAGGTGTCGGTGTCGCGATAGGTGGACCCGGAGTAGAGAAATATAAAGTTGAAGAAGGCGCCCTCAAACATAAGGTTCCAGTTAACGCAATTATCATTAAAGAAGATGTGGGAGACGCCGTTTCGCCGATGCGAAAAGAAATCGTCGATGCCGTAGACAATGCAATTCAACGAATCAAACGGTTGATTTTAGAGCGAAGCAAAGAGGGCGATAACGTGATAATTGCCGGAATCGGCAACACAATAGGCATAGGACAATAGGTGAAAATCAATGAGTGACCCCTTTACCACACAAAAAAAGACTTCTCCAATTCTTATCGCAATTCTGCTGGTAACTTTCCTATTGTCTATTTTCTCCATTTTCCTAGGATTCAATTCCTATGTAGAGGGAGAGGCTGAAAGTGGCAGCACATACATGATTCTGGGAGCCACAACCTTGGCTTTATCAGGTTACGTGTTGTTCCAAACAAGAAAAAGGATTTTTAAACTTGCCTTAGAAACTCAGCCTCTAGCCACAACAATGCTTTGCGAAAAATGTAGCCTAAAAAACGTTCGAGATTTCCAGCGAGGAGATTACATATTTAAAGAAGTAGAACCCTGCCCAAAATGTAATGAAAAAATGGTAATCTCATCAATTTACAGGGAAGTTAAAGAGAAAGGAAAAGAAGAAACCTAACTAGGTTAACACATGACAACCGTCTTTTGTTATGACAACTGTGTGTTCTGCTTGTGCCACTGGTTTTCCACTCGCTTCGATAAACACAGGATAAGCCATCAGACTTCTTGAAGAGAGAAGCTCTGAAAACGCAGCAGAATAATGGCTAGTAGGCACGCATCCTTCGAGCCAACGCTCTGAGAAGGGCAATGTTCGAAAATTCCTCTCGATGTAATTTAGAAGTCGCTTTGCATAATCGTTTCTCAAAGACTTACGTTTCCTAAGGCGGAAAATATGAGCTTCCTTTCCACTTATAACCTTGCCAGCCGCGTCGGGAATAGTTACAAACGGTTCAACAGCGTAGACTTCTCCAATTTGTACTCTAGATAGAGACAGCTGAAACACATTTGGCAAAGCCTTACCAGCATGCACTAAATACCGGCCGACCTGATGTCCAGTCAAATTTGAAATTGGTTTAAACCCTTGCCTTTCAATCGATTTCTGAATTGTTGAGCCAAGTCTTGTTGCCGATAACCCAGGACGAAGCAGTTTTAGGGCGGTTTCCAGCGCCACTTCTGCTGAATGTACAAGGCTTTCATATTCTGTATTAAAGCACACAGTTACGGCAGTGTCAGCAATATATCCATCAATGTGCACACCTATATCCACTTTGACAATAGAGTTTTCTGGAACAGATCGCTTATCTTGCGGGGGCGAAGTAGAGTGAGCAGCAACCTCATTGATAGAAACATTGCATGGGAATGCTGGCTTTCCTCCGCTTTCTCGGATCAATGATTCAGCTTTCTCGCAGATGTCAATTATGCGCATGCCTTCTGAAACTGTCCGTTGCATCTTTTTGCGAACTTTAGCTGCGATTCTTCCCGCTTCCACGTATTTTTGAAAAACCTCTTCGGGGACGGTCATAGCTAGCACGAGTTTCCTTAGAGAAGTTTAAGGTTAAAAGAGTTTGGAACACAATGAATTCTAAAGGTGTGGAATGACAACCTATGAGGATAAGGTAATAAGCCCATCTCATCCAAGATAATAAATCGGATTCGCTTTGGAAATATCAAATTTGTTGTCAAAAGCTCCCTCCAAACTTTAGCGCAAAAATGCATGTTTAGTCATGTGGGATTATTAAAGTTCAGTATAAACCTTAAGTAGATACCTCTATATTTCAATAGCAAGGTGAATGCCTTGGACTGGTGTTAAGCACGAAAAGGGTATTCAACGACGATTTTCTAGTTGTCACCATTTTCTTGACAAATAAGCTTTTCAGTAATATTCAAACATCAGATTTAGGAGGCATTCGAAATTGACCAAGTCGTCTGCTGGTAAAACAACAATTGACCCGTTCGGAATGACAATAGTGGAAAACTACGAACGTCTATACGAAGAGTTCGGAATTCAACCCTTCAAGCCTTTGTTGCCAAAGTTACCTAATCCCTACATGTCTATGAGAAGAGGCGTAATCTTCGGACACAGAGACTTTGAACGCATTCTAGGCGCCATAAAGAACCACGAAGAATTCGCCGTAATGAGCGGCATCAAGCCGACTGGAGAATTCCACCTTGGAACATTAACGACAGCCCGAGAGGTCATATATTTCCAACAGCAGGGTGCTATTGCTTTCTACTGCATAGCCGATGTTGAAGCCTACGAGGATAACAAAATTTCCTTCGAAAGAAGCGAAAAATATGCCGTGGCCAATGTTGCCGACCTTCTGGCTCGAGGATTCGATCCTAAACGAGGCTACATTTATCGGCAGTCAAAAGAGAACAGGGTAAAGGATTTAGCCATAATTTTTGGCAGAAACGTAACCTTGGCTACCATGAAGGCCATTTATGGAGAACGCCACATGGGACTTTATATATCCGCCCTGATACAGGCAGGGGACATACTTCTGCCTCAACTTGAAGATTTCGGCGGACCAAAACCAACTGTAGTGCCAGTTGGCGTTGACCAAGACCCCCACCTCCGCCTAACCAGAGATCTAGCCTTCAAGTTTCACAGAAAATACGGCTTCATTTTGCCCTCCTCTACATATCACAAACTAATAAAATGTTTAGATGGTTCCCCCAAAATGAGTAAACGAGACCCTATGAGCTACTTCACCTTTCAAGAGAGCCCCAAAAGCATCGCGAAAAAGATCTCTAATGCCTTCACCGGTGGGAGACCCACAGCGCAGGAACAACGTAAACTCGGTGGAGTACCAGAGATTTGCCCTATCTATGAAATGTACATGTTTCATCTCTTCGAAGGGGACAAAGATGTTGTCCAACTATATCACGATTGCAAAAGCGGAAAAATCCTATGTGGAGAAGACAAGGAACGACTCATCAATATTGTGTTAAACTTTGTGAAGGAACATCGAAGAAAAAGGCGTCAAAACATTGACAAGGCAAGAGAAATACTGGAAGTTGAATAATTATCACAAAACAGATAAGCATAAATAAGATTGTTACGTAACCCCTTTGCGTTGGTGAAGGGATGCCCTACCAATTTCCAAAATTCAGCTTTTGAACGTTTGTTTGATTAGCGAAGGGCATTTTCCATTAGCAGAAACTTCTATACGGTGTGACTGCAACACTATACGGCATTATGCTTCTCCTAGAATTGCGTTTATCATAAAATATGTAGGAAGATGTATACATGGTCTATCTGAGAGAGCATGAACAGAAAACCCTGTTTGCCCTACAAAGGCTGAAAGGGAGAGCAAGAGTTGCTCAGATAATAGAGACTAGCGGCTTAGCACATGCAGCGGTCATGCGAGCGGCGCTAACACTTGTCGAAAGTAAACTGGTGACATTGCACGAACAAAGACAGACAATTGTCACTCTAACTCAAGAAGGAAAACTCTACGCAGAAAAAGGGTTACCAGAACGTGGAACTCTTGAAATGACTTACAGAAGAGGAGGCGAAATTCCAATTTCAGACATCCCGCATGAAGTAGACATATCACCGGGCGCTATTCCTGTTGCGCTGGCTTGGCTAACTCGAAAGCATTGGGCAACAATAAACAGAGAAAAAGGCACTATTGCCGTCGCACAAGAAGAAAAACCTCCACTTGGAGACGATGAACGGCTCTTAAGAATTCTAGCCAAAAAAGGCTCAGCAATAGTTCAAGAATTTGACAAAAGCCTACAACGAGCCGCTATCACACTAAAGAGACGCAAACTCGCAAGAATGAGAGAAAAAACTCTGCAGGAAATGGAACTTACCGACACGGGCTGGCAGGTAGTTAAGAAAGGACTCCGATTTGTTTCAGAGATAAGTCAACTAACACCTGAACTTATCGTAAGTGGAAAGTGGAGAGAAGTCAAACTCAGAAAGTTCGATGTGACTGTGGCAGGACCAGAAACCTATCCAGCAAAGGTTCACCCTCTACAACAAGCCATTCAACGAGCCCGAGAGATTTTCCTAGAGATGGGCTTCACCGAAATCAGAGGACCATTGGTTGAAACAGCCTTCTGGAACTTTGACGCCTTGTTCCAACCGCAGGACCATCCAGCACGAGAGATGATGGACACATTCTATCTGTTGAACCCGAAGGCTGGCGGACTGCCAAAGAAGAGCGTGGTTGAAGCAGTTGCAAAAACTCATGAAAACGGGTGGATCACAGGATCGAAGGGTTGGGGTTACAAGTGGAGTCCAGAAGAAGCGAAAAGACTGGTCATGCGGACGCACACCACCGCCGAGACAATTAAATACCTTTCTGAGCACAAGAAGCCGCCCATCAAAGTCTTCTCAGTGGACCGAGTCTATCGAAACGAACAGGTCACCTACAAGAACACTGCGGAATTCCACCAGATAGAGGGTATAGTGGTAGGAAAAGGCGTGACCTTACGCGATCTCATGGGAACGCTAAAAACGTTTTACGCAAGGTTCGGGTTGAAGAAGGTGAAGTTCTGGCCGTGCTACTTCCCTTACACTGAACCATCAGCCGAAGCCACGGTCTATGTTCCCAAACTGAAACGTTGGATAGAACTCTGCGGAATGGGCATGTTTAGACCTGAAGTGTTGGCACCGATGAGAATAAAATATCCAGTGTTGGCCTGGGGGGGCGGTTTAGAACGCCTTGCTATGCTTGAACTGGGCTTAGACGACATTCGGTTGCTGTATGGCAACCGCTTAAGCTGGATTAGGAGGACCCCCATATGCCAGTAATAACGTTGCAACAAGAGCGTTTCATCAAGTTTGTTAAGCGCCAACTCACTGTTGAAGACATGACGAAGTGGCTGCCCTGGCTAGGCTTCGATATAGAAGAAATCGGCTCAGACTATGTCAAAGTAGAGTTCAACCCTAACCGCGTCGATTTCTGCAGTTACGCCGGCGTAGCACGAGCCTTTCGAGGATTAATGGGATGGGAAAGTGGGTTGCCAAGGTACAAGGTCAAAGGTGGAAAGACTGTACTAAAGATCGACAAGAATGTTACAAAAATCAGATCTTACATGCTGGCTGCGGTTGTACGCAACATAAAGCTTGACGAAGAATCAATTGTAGACTTGATGGAGATACAGGAAGACTTGCACTGGGGAATCGGGCGAAACCGCAAAAAGGCTTCAATTGGTGTGCACAACATGGATGTTATCGAACCGCCGTTCACGTTCACGGCTGCTGAACCCGACAAGGCAAGGTTTGTTCCGTTGGACAGAACAGACGAGATGAGTTTGAGAGAAATTTTGGAAAAGCACGATAAGGGTGTGGCTTTCAGACACCTAGTAGATTGGGCTCCAAGATATCCGTTGCTGATAGACAAGAATGGTCAAGTTCTCTCTATGCCGCCTATCATCAACGGCGAGCTGACTCGAATCACGAGTAAAACAACCAACTTGTTCTTAGATGTTACAGGAACCGACTACTTGGCTGTTGAAAAAAGCCTAAACATTTTGGCCACCGCGCTGGCAGACATGGGCGGCAGGATAGAAAAAGTGCACGTGAAATATCCCAACCGTACAGTTGATTCACCAGATTTGATGCCTCAGAAGATGAAACTCAGAATAAACTATGCTAACGAATTGTTGGGGCTCAAACTCTCAGAGTCTCAAGTTGTTGAAAGCTTGAGGAAGTGCAGGCTAGATGTCAAAACACTGAGAAATGGCATTGTGGAAGTGGCAATTCCAGCCTATCGAATCGACGTTTTGCACGAGGTGGATTTGGTTGAAGAAGTGGCAATTGGCTACGGGTATTATAGGCTTAAACCTACTATACCTGAAACCTTAACCATTGGAGAGCAACATCCAGCGCAAAGAACTGCAAACGTTGTAAGACAGATTATGACGGGTTTGGACTTCACTGAAGTCATGAATTTCACTTTGATAAACGAGGTTTTTCACTATGAAAAGATGCGCCTAAAAGCCCGCAAGACGATCAAGCTCGCCAACCCGGTCTCAGCTGAATACACTATCTTGCGGGAAAGCTTGCTTCCCGGTTTGATGAAGAACCTCATGGAAAACAAACACGAAAGCTTCCCACAACGTCTATTCGAGGTCTCAGATGTTGGACGAATAAATCAACGAGTGGAGACGCGCTGCGAGAGACGACTTCACGTAGCTGGAGTTTCCTCGCATTCAACCGCAAGCTTCACAGAAATAAAATCTACCATCGAAGCGCTGTTACACAACATGGGGTTGAAGCGCTGGGAAATCAAACCAACAACTCACTCAAGTTTCATAGAGGGTAGAGAGGCGGCTGTCTATCTGAAACACAAGGAGATAGGTGTGTTAGGAGAAATACATCCCGAAGTGTTAAACAATTTTGAACTGGAGAATCCGACGTGTGCCTTTGAGATAGACATCGAAGAGATCTCATAAACAAGAGGAGGAGTAATTGTGGAGATACCTAAATGTGAGAATTGTGGTAAGATAGCCCAATACAAGTGTGCCGTTGACGGAAACTATGTGTGCTGCGAATGCGCAAGGTTCGTACCAGTTGGCAAACATCATATGGCAGAGCCAAAACGACCAAAAATCAAAATTGAAGTCCTCGACAAGATGAAACAAGACCCAAAAGAAAGAACAATCCTAGAAGCCTTAGAAGACCTAACAGGATGTCCACCAGCAGAGAAAATCGACCTAGAAACAGAATGGAAGCCGCGGCCTAGATAAGTGTATGGACATAAAGAGTACAAGGTCAAAACCATGGCAGTCTGCGCAAACGGCGAGCCAGCCGGCTACCTCGACTTTCTTTTCACCATGGATCCAGAAGAAGACATGAGCATCCAATTCTGGGAAATGGCAATACACCCAAGATTTCAAAGTTTAGGACTATTCTCAGCTATGATAATGAAGTTGAAGCAGATTGCAAAGGAAAACAACGTGAAGAGGCTGTATGTTTCCCATGAAAACGACAACCTGCCAGCAATAATCGCCCAATACATGCTTGGCGGCAAAATACTCTACGTGAGAGAGTGCGGCAAAGAAGAAATTGGCAGATTCGGCATTCCAAGACGAAACGACCTGATCTTCCAATACGAACTCGAAACAAAGAAAGCCTAGCAGAAAGGAAAGTTTTATCTCAACTCATCTTCATTATGAATAATTAGCGATGACTTTTCGGAGCATCCCACCGGAACCCTAAACAGGGCTCATGCAGACGGACCTAACGGAGAAAGGTGAGTTTTCACTTGCCAATGAGGAAGGGTTTACCCAGACATGGGACACGGTGGGCGCGGGCGAAATGACATCCCACGTCAGAGAGAGCTCAACAGAGAGGAGCGACATGCTCCAACTATGAAGTTGTGTGTTAGTTACGCTGGGAGACAACGCCCGCGATAAACACTTTTAAGTCTGTCGTTTACGAAACATTTGGAAGCGAGGTACATACCTTGGACCTAGAAAAGCGGCTGAATCTTGTTACAAGAAACACAAAAGAGGTAGTGACTCTTCAAGAGTTACGTACACTGCTGGAAACAGAGACTAAGCCCAAAGCATATTGGGGATTTGAATCCAGCGGTCTCATGCACATTGGAATGAGTTTGATCTGCGGTTCTAAAATCAAAGATATGATAAAGGCCGGGTTCGATTTCGTAATTTTCCTCGCAGATTGGCACTCATGGATAAACAACAAGTTAAGCGGCAACATGGAAAACATTCATCTCTGCGGTGAATACTTTAAAGACTGCTTCACCGCGTTAGGAATCAAACCTGAAAGTGTTCGTTACATACTAGCCTCTGACCTAGCTGAAGATGTTGAGTACTGGGAGAAAGTGGTTCGAATAGCCAAAAGCGTTTCTCTTCAGAGAACATGGCGGGCTCTTCCCATCATGGGGCGGGAAATGAGCCTAAAGGACATGGAAACCGCCTGGGTTTATTATCCATGTATGCAAGCGGCTGACATCTTTCATATGCAACTTGACATGGCTTGCGCAAGCATGGACCAACGAAAGGCTCATATGTTAGCCAGAGATTCCGCCGAGAAACTGGGCTGGAGAAAGCCAGTAATCGTACATACACCACTGCTGATTGGATTGCAAGGTCCTCAGAAAAGTCAGACACAGTTCGATGAAAATGTGGAATTAAACTTCCAAATCAGTTCAAAGATGTCGAAGAGTGTGCCCAAAGGATGTATATTCGTGCATGATTCTCCAGAGGAAATCGAGACGAAAATCAAGGAAGCATACTGTCCACCGAGGGAGATCAAAGGCAATCCGGTGATAGAGACAGCTAAATTGACCGTTTTCACCGAGAGAGAAAGCCTAACCATTCCACGCGCACCCAAGTATGGAGGACCAAAAAAGTTCGATAGTTACGAAAAACTGGAAGAAGCATACATGAAGGGTGAGCTTCACCCCCTCGACCTCAAAGAAGCCATAGCCGAAGCCCTCATTGAGATTCTCAGACCAGTTAGAGGGTACTTCCACAAGCACCCGCAGAGACTGGAAAAGATGATGAAGATAGAAGTCTCAAGGTAGAATCAATGTCAACAAGCCTGCAAAGGAAAGCCGAAAAGCTTGCAAAACTTCTAGAAAGGCTTGTAGCAGAGGCAACCAAGAGCACTTTAATCGCTGTGGAAGGACAAAATGACATAGAAGCCTTAAAAGAACTAGCCATCCAAGGCAACATAATTTCAGTCAAAACCGGCGGAAAGTCGTTCCTCGACATCCTAACCGAAATTGAAGAGCAGAACATAAGTAAGGTTATTCTCCTTTTAGATTTTGACAGACGAGGAAAAGAATTGGCAAAAAGCCTTAAGCAACGCTTAGAAGAGGAGAGAATAAAGGTTGACATCAACTTCTGGAATAAACTGCGCACTTTAGTCGGGCATGACATCAAAGATATAGAGGGTCTACCAGCTTACCTAAAAACACTGAAGAAACGAATTGGTAATTAGCAAAGTATAATAGTGGGAAACTGCGTTAAAGCCGTAACGGGTAAGTCACGCTTACGGCGTTATAGGAATTCACCCATAAAACATCTTAATTGGAGGTGACGCTCACGGGATCATCCCAGACCGTTACAGTAAAGTATGTAGTCCGCGCCAAATTCGAAGTTGACGGGGTTGTGGAAAAACCAGACGTTATCGGCGCCGTTTTCGGTCAAACCGAAGGCTTATTTGGTTCAGAGCTTGACCTACGTGAACTGCAAAAGTCAGGGCGCATAGGAAGAATAGAAATAGAACTGCAATCGAAGCAGGATAAAACTAACGGCTCAATTATCATTCCAACAAGCTTAGACAGGGTTTCAACAGCCATTATCGCAGCCAGTTTAGAAAGCATAAACAGAGTTGGACCGTGCGACGCTAAAGTTGTTTTGGAAAACGTAGAAGACATACGAAATGCTAGACGAAGAGCCATAATCGACAGAGCCAAACAAATCCTTCATGAATGGACTATCCGAAGTCTCCCAAGCACAGAAGAGATCTTCCGAGAAGTTGCCAAGACCCTTAAGGCGCCAAAGGTCGAAAAATACGGACCAGAAAAGCTATCTGCAGGACCCCGCATCGACGACGCAAAGGAAATGATCATAGTCGAAGGCAGAGCAGACGTAATCAACCTACTGAAATGTGGAATCGGAAACGTCATCGCCCTAGAAGGCGCCAAAATCCCCGAAACCATCATAAAACTAAGCAAAGAAAAAGATGCCACAGCCTTTTTGGACGGAGACCGCGGAGGCGACCTCATCCTGAAAGAACTGCTGCAGGTGGCTAACCTCAAATATGTTGCTAGAGCCCCCAAAGGCAAAGAAGTTGAGGAATTAACTTCAAAAGACGTTCTAACAATACTCCAACAAAGAGTGCCAATTGAGACGATCAAACCACGCAAAGCCAAAGAGCGACGAAAAGTGATTGTTCCAAAAAAGATTGTTGAAACCGCAAAGGAATTAAAGGGAACGTTAGAAGCAGTGCTTTTCAATGGAAAAATTGAGCAGATCAAGCGGCTTCCAGTAAGCGAACTCGCCGAAAAGCTTCAAAAAATCAATGATGTAGACACTGTGGTTTTCGACGGCGTGATAACCAAGAGACTTGTAGACATTGCTGATGAGAAGAAAATCAAACACCTTGTAGCCGCTCGTGTTTCAAGCGCAGTCAAACAACCATTAAATATCAGCCTATTGACATTCGCAGACATCGAGAGATAAAATCACCTGAATCCAGCTGACTATGGTTTAATTTGGTTGCTGTCCTACAACGCAGAGTGACTTTTGCGTTTGTGATCCACAGGGTCTGGAGACATCTCTAGCAGATCCCATTTTTCGGGACTCTGTTGATGATCTCTGCTTGAAGCAAACCAAGCTTATGTAAGCATACTGAATCAAAGGAAAGTGAGCCACACTGGGCATGAAATGGTAATGTACGCTCCGAGATGACCATAAGTCATGAGATCGTACATTAACGGTACTATAGACTGACGATAATCCAAGCTTTTTTCATGAATTCCTTGTACCTGTTTCTTAGGGTGACCTCTGTGATCTGCGCGATTTCTGCTACTTCTCTCTGAGTTCTATAATCCCTTGAGATTTTGGAAGCGATGTAACAAGCTGCAGCGGCGATGCCTTTGGCTGCCCTACCATAGGTTAGTCTGAGCTCTTTTGCTATTTGAATGATATCATAGGCTGTGTCTTCTATCTCTCCACTCAGACCAAGTTCGGTGCAAAATTTGGTTATGTAATTGTTTGCCTTTTGAGGCGACACAAAAAAACCGAGATTTTTAACCAATAATCGGTAGTAGCGCGCAACTTCTACTTTGCTGATACCCGCGGATTGGGACAACTCCTCGATGGTTCTTAAGACTCTGCACTGCCGGCAAGCCACGTATATGGCGGCGACTGCCATTGCTCGAACTGACCTGCCACGTGTTAGACGTTTCTTAATGGCCTTCCGATACATAATGGCAGCGGTTTCGAGAACATTTTTTGGAAGTTCGAGTGAATCAGCAACTCTATGCATCTCCGTCAGGGCTGAGGCGAGGTTTCTTTCTGAATAACCGGAGAAGCGAGTTCGCCTTTGCCATCGACGAAGGCGATGTAGTTGTGCCCGTTTTTCTGAAGGATAGCCGCGTATGTCACGTTTCTCGATGTTTGTTGAAAGACCTTTGTCGTGAATTACAAACGTGGAGGGAGCTCCAACTCGAATTTTTTTTGCTTGCTGTTCAGGGGTGAAAGCTCGCCATTCAGGTCCTCTATCTGGTAGTTTCGTGGTGATGACGAAGCCACAGCTTGTGCATACAACTTCTGCGGTTGATTTGTCGTGCACGAGCGACGAACTACCACATTCAGGGCAGGTTTTAGATGGAAGCGATTTTAATCTGACTCTTTCCTCAGTTATTGTCATAATAGCTTACACTTTTCCATTTTATACGAACATTTGTTGGGGAGGTTTTCCTATGATTTCTCTAATGTATCCTAAGACTTCCCCTGACGGTCTCTTAGGTACAAGGCTCAGCTCTATAAACCCTCTGGATAATGCTTCGCTAACTGACTTTCGGGTATATCCTAATCTTAGTGCTTGGTCAACCGAAACCGTTCCGTTCATAGTAACCAGATGTAACAGTAGCTGGTATAACTTCGTCAAGTTGGAAGGTACACATTTAAGCGTGCCAAACCACGTTTCGATGAGTTCCAATCCTTCGGCTTTCAGCACTAGATATTGTCTTCTAATAGAGAACTGGTATCTTCTTGGCATTGTAAGCATACAGTTGGCTTGGAGGTTTAAAAGATTTTCGATTTAAATGGAAAATAGTAATGCTTATATATCCACTCTCACAAATAGAGGGCTAAATTAATGAGGTAGAAGAAATTGTCTACACCAACACCTTCTGTTCAGAAGATAGAGCTTAGCTTGGATGCAGATTTAATGAGTAAGCTGAAGACGAAAGCGGACGCGGCAAACAAAACACCATCAGAAATGGTCGCTGAAATCCTTAGAGCGCAGTTGAAGTAGTGCAAGAATCTTAAGAGAGAGAAAGGAGAAGTAAGAGGGAGATGAAGGAAATTTTCCTTTTTCTAAGAATCTCTTGCTTTACTTCGACCTCTATTTCCCCTTTTTTGATTGATTGTCTAGGGTCTGTTTGCTGTGTTGTTGGTCATGAAAGTAGCTTCATATGCTGCTCAAGAAGTATGGCTAGCTTGGTCGAGGCGTTATCCGCGAGTGTGTTGCTCCCTTGAGGATCAAAAGTGTTGAGGAAAGAAAGGCACTAAGCCTTATTAAGCTCAGGGGCTACAAACCGATCAAACGTGAGAAGCAAGAGGACGCTATCCGGTTTATAGCCAGGATTCCTCGAAAGAAAACTCGTATAGTTATTTTATGCTTATTAGAGGTTAAAGTTGTGGGCGTCGCTTACGTTAGGAAAATGGCAAAGGCAATGGAAGCGGTTCAGGCTGAAGAGGGAATCATAGTTGCTAATGCACGATACACCTACGCGGCCAGGAGAGACGCAAAAAAGTACCACATTGAATTGATTCCAAGGACGTTTCCGTCTTTTAACATATTTGAGCATAAATTGGTGCCAAAACATGAGGTGGTTTCACCAGAGGAAACAAAGAAATTATTAAAGAAGTATCGTGTAGAAGGGCATCAACTCCCTCGAATTAAAGCATCTGATGTCGCTGTGATTGCAATAGGTGCGAAGCCTGGAGGCATCATTAAGATTACTAGAAACAGCCCTACAGCTGGAAAACATGTTACATACAGATATGTTATTCCTGGATAACACGTAAATCCGAAAGAGAATGTTCAAATTAGGCAAATGAAATGTGAATAACAAAATGCAAAAGGACTGGCGAAAACGGAGCAAGCGCGGCTATTTCGTTAGCACTACTCCTGAATATAAACCGCTGCTGAAAGATGAAAGCGTCCAAAAATGGATTTCGAATCTAAAAAAGAAAGCTGGATGGAGAACAACCATTCCCAACTTTCTCAGAACCTTGCACAAATTCACTGAATATTCACGCAAGAATCCGAACGAGTTGATCACTATCGCATCAAGCACTGAAGAAAATAACCAGCGAGAAGAAATGACTTCTGCAACCTCTTCAATCATGAAACTTGTGCAAGAGTTTATAAACGAACTGCTTAGTTCCGGCAAACAAGAAAAGGCAAGACATGTGAGAACCTGCCTAATGTCCTTCTTCAAAGCGAACGGCATCTCTTTAGAACTTGACACTATCCCTAGAGTAGCCAAAAAAGAAGAGATTATTCCTAGCAAAGAGCAGATTTACACTATGGCAGACTATGCCGGTTCTCCACGAAACCGGGCCATAATCCTGTCTATGTATCAGAGTGGACTTGGAATAACCGCCTTGCGTAATCTCAAGATTGGACATGTCCAAGACCAACTTGAAAAAGGCAAGATTCCTATAAGGATCCGCATCACGTCTCATATCAATAAGAAATCTTCGCAGATGCCTTTCTACGCTTTTTTCGGAGCTGAGACATGTGATGCCTTAAGAGCATATGTTGACGAACGGAAAAGAAAGATTCAGAAAATAATGAAAAAAGGAGGCAACGTGAAAGAACTAACGGAAACCAGTCCTCTATTCGCATCTGAAGGAAAAAACGTGCCCTTTGGAGATAGAATGGCTGTCTCAAGCATCTGGCGCGTCATCAAAGACTCAGCGGAGCGGGCGGGCTTGCAAAAAGAGAAGATTCAACCAAATTCTCTGAAAAAAGCGTTCGAAGCAGAGTTAAACAGGTCACTTGAAGACGAAGAAAAGAGAAAATATTTGATGGGAAGTCCCATTCATGACAAAAAACTTAACGTTGCTGATATCGAGCAAAAATATTTGACATGCAATTTCAGCAGACAGGAGCTTGGCAAGCTGATAATTATCAAAGAGTTTTTGCGATCGCTCGGAATTGAAGAACTTGAAACAAAGATTCAAAAAGTGCGAGAACGGAATCCACAGCTGACGGAGATGGAAGCCATAAGATTCATATTACGTAAAGATTATGTGTCATACTCTAAGCAGAATTAAAAGATGGGTTTGTGCGCACATGTTTGTGACTTTGTGGGATGAAGGGCGAGACGATGCCTAGAGATCCTGTCTGTGGCATGATTCTGGACGAAAGGACATCTAAATTTAAGATCAAGCATGAAGGAGAAACGTATTATTTCTGTAGTGTGAAGTGCAAGAAGAGATTCAAAAGGAATCGAAGGAAATTTGTGAAGTAGACTGGAATGTTTCTCATGTGCTTAGTATGCACGCGCAGGTGAACTAAACGGCCTGAAAGAAGCTTATTTGTGAAGATCTTGGTGATGTAGATTATGGGGTTGAATCGGTTTCTCTCTGGGAAGGAGATTTTGATAGATGATGCTGGATGGGGAGACCTAATTTTAGGCGTGGTTATTGGCACCTTCAAACTTCCAGACCGCAAGTATCTGGAACGCAGGATCCCAGTCTCTTCCTTCCAGCCGCCCAACTTCGAAAATAAGCTGTACTTAGATGACGCCGTGAAGATTGCCGAGGAGATCGTTGAAGTGATGCGGCCTGACAGGAAAACTCGTTTCAAGATCTGCTCAGGATACGTTCTCTCCAGCATTCGCAGACACCTACGAGACCGAGGATTCAATGTGGAAGAAGTGGAAATCACAGGTGAACTCCAAGAGATGGTTGAGAGAAGCTTCGTAAAGTGGTGCAAAGAAGTGGGAGTGTCAGAAGAGAGACTGGAAGACAATAGGAGTTTCTGGATACTTCTGGAATGGGTTGCGGAAAAACCTAGAATCAGAGAGAAGCTCGTAAAGACTGGATGGAAGAGCTGGAAAAAAAGTGGCGAAAAAAAGCATTCAAAAAGAATAGTTCTCAAAAAGACTAAAGAAGTGAGCCAGAGGCACGCATGCGCACACCAATCAGCAATCCTATTGCTTAGTTACCAGAATTTTGCCGCCAGCCTTCTCAATCTTCTCGGCGGCAGATTTGGAATAGGATTTTACTTGTACAATAATCGGGTGAGTAACTTGCCCCTTTCCAAGCAATTTGTCGTAACCAAGACGATTTAGATAAACCTTTATCCCATTCTTTGTTTTTTTGGCTTGCTTGTTGTCTAAAAGACTGTCAATCTGTTCGTCTAGTTTCCCAACGTTGATCGCACACACTTCCTTTCTTTTAGGAGGCTTAAACCCGTGTTTTCTCAAGTGTTCAGGCGCATATTTTATCGTATGGGTCCATTTGTGTTTGCGTAACCCTGCCTTCCCGTGCCCTCCTCTTTGCCCTCCTCCCCTATGTTGACCTATTTGACCGTATCCGTGGGTTCTTGATCCGCGCTTTTTCCTCGTTTTTCTTTTCTTGTGTGGCATTTTTACAACCTTGCCAGCGGTTTTGAGGTTGTCTCGTGCGCAATTAGCTCCCCATTCTGCATGCCTTCTGTCTCTTTCTGTCTACTCATTCTCGGATACAAACGCTATTTATTTGGATCTTTCTCAATCGCCAAAAGCTTTGCCAGATCTTTCTCCAAAAAGCCTATCCAACCCTGCTCCAAATGAAAACTAGCATTATCACTAATCAACCTAACATCACAAGAATAATTACCATCAACATAACCCTTGCAATCAGACTTCTTTACCGGAACGCGACCACACTTCGCCCTACACAAATTCTCAATGCAACCTTCTATTGTCAAGTAAAGCCGCTCCACCTTGAAGTGAGGCGTAATCCTCTCCGAAACCGCCTCAATATCTTCATGCTCCATCTCACTTTTCGCTCCCTCAGTAAACCGCTTCCCAATAAGGATGCCCTTATCATAATTCTGCTTCTTAAGAACTTCACTCATCTTCCTAACAGTATCCACGCCAACATACCCTGACTTTGACTTGGCTTCGGTTATAACACGTATCAATATCTTGTCATCTGATTCCGACGGCGAAACCGTAAGGTCCACCTTCTTTTCCTTTCTTCGAGTTCTCCTATTTTCGTAGTCTCTAACGGCCGAAATCACCTCAGCCTTCTTAACAAGCCCCTCTCCAGTTATTTTGTCACCCATCTACCAACCACAACTCCAAGGAACATTCAATTGGCCCATAACATCCCATTGCATCTTATATATTCTCACGGGACTTTATATATTGTTCAGCAAAATCCATACAAAGAAGACAAAGGTACTGGCAACCACATAGAGATAGCACGCATTGTCACTTGTGCTGGAAGACTTCCGAAAGTTCATAAAAAAGAAGTGAAGCTTGGTCTTTAGGCGTTTTTTCATGTTCTTGTGAAGATGATATTACTGGCTGTATACATAATCTTGTCTATCAAGAACTGTTATTTATGTTTCCTTTGCGCGTATGGAATTAATCCTCAGAAAAACAATGGAACAAGTATACCGTACGCATATACCCCGATGTTTTCAGCGTATTAAATGTAATAATATGTCTAAACGTCCTTTTCTTTCTCGGGTGTAAGTGTTGTCAGAGAAGTTTTCTAGAAAATGGGAAGAAAGAGAAGTGAAACCACCTTTCTACAAGAAGATAAAGGATGCCGTCCTTCCCCCAAGTCCATTGAAACCACGCCTCGAAATCGCGATTAGGCGTATCAAATTGCACGTCCAAAGGTTGGACAAGGCGACGAATCGCTTATCACAACGCGACAAATTCATCTTCAAGCAAGTTGTTGAGGCTTACTCAAGGCGTGACTTGTCGCGTGCTAATGTTTTTGCCAGCGAGCTGGGTGAAATACGGAAAATGGAAAAGATGATCATACACGCAAGACTGGCTTTGGAACAGATTGCCTTGAGGTTAAGGACTGTTTCGGAGCTTGGCGACATTGTTAGCACGCTTTCTCCGACGGTGGGCGTGCTGCGCAGTGTGAGAACAGGGATGGTCGGCGTCTTGCCTGAGGCTGAAAGGGAGCTGGGGCACATTGGAAATTTACTCAGCGAAATAATTATTGAAGCCGGTCAGAGCACAGAGTTGGACATCAACTTTGAGGAAATGAACGAGGACGCCCAAAAGATATTGAAGGACGCGGCATTCGTGGCAGAACAAAAGGTCAAGGAGAGATTTCCGGAGTTGCCCGTTGAAGTACCAGGTACAAGGAAGAAGACTTCTGCCAAGACGTAGCTAAGAATGAAAACTTCTCGGCTGAGAAAAGCTCGAAAACAAATGGACAGCATCCTCAAAAAAGACTCCTTAGCCGGTTTGTATCACCAGTGTTTAGAAGCAATCTCAAAAAGAAAACAGATTTTAACTTCATTGTGGCTACCCGAGGACGTCGTTGGCAACGAGCAGCACCATATCCTTAAACTCTTCTTCACTTTTGACCTTCTTTCTGCCCACTCTTTCACCTCTAATTTTCCATGCATGCACATGCGCGGAATGCTTTGAACGAGGTCTTCAGGTGTCATGCGCCCGCATGCATTTGAGAGAGTTTATTGGACAGTAGTCTCATCTTCTAAGGGGGTTCATCAGTTTTTGGAAGATGCTCTTTTTTGGTGTTCGAAAGAAGCCTTTGTCAAACATAGGATTGAAGTCGGGGTATTCCTTCTTTAATCTATTAATCGCGTCTTTAAGAGATTCTTCTCTCTGCTTTCCCTTCACTAGGCCCCTTCTGCGACATGCATTGTAATAAAATCTAAGCTTGTTTTGAGCAGATCCCTCAGGACCCTTTGGGATATACCCCAGTTCAAACTTTATGATCTTATTCATCTCTTCTCTTTTCACAGCTAGTTCCCTTCTTAAGATCGTTCTAAACTGAGTTGTTTTTGAATAATAAAATATTTTCGATTCCAATGAAAATTAGTAAAGACTTATATTGACTCACTTCACATTTTTCAAGAGATGGAAAACCTATTCGCCTTCTTTGACAGATTCCGCATGACCCCATTAGCGGTGGGTTCTCCACTGACTTGCTTTCTCATGCATGACAAGCATGTCATGTGGATGTAGATGAGCCGTAAGGTACTTAATAACGTGCACCCGGGCTGGGGGGAAGGAGTTCTAGGGGTTGTATCATCCTTGGGAAGAGTAAGATCACATATAATAAAGAATATTGCTAAAGATCTAATGGCTCGATTTCCAAACAAGTTCACCAATGACTTCAGTTCTAACAAGCAGCTTGTGGAAGACTTGACAGATGTTGCTTCGAAAAAGTTGAAAAATAGAATTGCAGGATATTTAACCCGTCTAATCAGATTGTCCCAATATTCTGGAGAAAAATCACAGCGAAAACCATGGGGATATAATAAGAGGACCTAGATTTGTCTAGAGAACTGACTGACCTCGAGAGTAAAGCTTATAGTTTCATCAAAAGGCGTGGAGAGGTGCTGACCACAAGTATTCCCACTAGAATGATGGGTGTCATCCCAACGTTGAGGAACAAGGGCTTGGTTGAAGTATTCAAGAAAAGAACGTCAGAATGGAGTCTTAAGAAGAGGAAATTCGTGAAACTAAAGAAAGATGCCAGTCAAACAGAAGAACGAGCCTGATTCTGGAGCTTTTACTAGGTTAAGCAAGGATATGTTGCGGAGCACCGAAACTGAATCTTAAGAATCAAACTATGGAGTCCGTATGCCGAATATCTTATTCATTTTGCCTCCTCGTTATGTGCCTCAACAAGCCATTCTGATAGCGAGTTCGCCTTTTCCTCAACAAAACGATGCAGAACCCGCCCGATGTCATACACAAATAAAAGTACAATACCTAAGACGACGATAGTAGTGATCGTCTGAAGTGAACTCCCAACGCTATCCAAACTATTAAAGAAAGGAGATATCGCCGCTGAGCACAGAATAGCAGCGATTATGCATATAGAATCCTTCAGGACTCTTCCTCGAGCCTTCCTTTCCTTTATGCCTAGACCTTTCAGAAGAAACCTTACTGTTTTGTCACTTATCTGCACGGCATTGAACAATGCTCTCACCAGAAAAATCCCTGCAACAAACATCGTTGCAAATCCCACCAAGAACCCACTTTGCTGGCTAAAACTACTTAACATAGGTGATGTAATGACACTAATCAGCCAGAAGGTCAAAGCTAGCACTGAGCTAGTAGCCAACTTGGGCATTCTACGCTTGATTTCTTCACTGACAGGATTCACACTCATCCAATCCAAGATGTATTTTGCTTGCCCTATTCTCTCCGACGTCTAATATGCATCTACGACACAATAAAGGGACGTATGCCATGTGTGGTCGACGGTCAAGAGATGCTAAAGCAACGACACTGTCGTCTTCTCTCGAGGTTTTATAAACCTTCTGTCTTTGAGGGATTGCTGATTTTTTCAAGGACGAGTATGATCGCGAGAGAGATGAGGATAGGTAGAAGAATGATTTTTACTGCACTTTGAATGCAACGTAAAGAGTGCTTTTAGAGTAGTAGCTCGCCTATGTCGTATGTAACAACACATACGACCGTATCAGCACCTCCATAATAGATAAGGAGCTTATCATCGATCAGAATCGACCCACAACTGAAAACAACATTGGAAACTCTTCCAAAACGTTCATAGTCTGCTATGGGTTCCAAGATTGGCTTTTCAGAACGGTATAGAATCCGTTCAGGGTCATCTTTATCAATGAGGATGGCACCAAGGCGGTATATTTTCTCAAAGTTTACACCATGATATATGAAGAGCAGTCCTTCGTTGATCTCCATTGGTGGACCAGCTGCACCCACCTTCCAACTGTCCCACTTCTTCAATCTAGGTCCAATTATTGCCTTTATGTCAAACCAATTCCGGAGGTCTTTGGAATATGCGATGCAAATGTCTGGGTCAATTCGATGAAACATAACATAGTGTCCACCAACTTTGCGAGGGAGAATTACTGCATCCTTGTTTCGAACACCTTTGAATGGTGTCATTTTTTCACCCCAATTCCATCGCTTATTGAGCAAATCATCTGTTGCGATGGACGTTAAGGCGATCTGATGTGTGTGTGAAACAAGGTCATGTAACGCTGTGTACGCCATGATACATTGTTTGTTCAGCATGGTCAATCGAGGGTCCTCACAGCCACCTTTTTCAGCATTGTTTGTTGGCTCGAAGACAGGAGACGATAATCGCTCTTCAATGTGATACCCGTCTGACGAGGAGGCGTATCCGAGTCGAGATAATCCATCGTTGCCGACAGCACGATATAGAATGTGGACCCGCCCACCTATGCGAAGAGCCGCGGCATTAAAAACTGCGCGAGCTTCCCAAGTGTTTCCTACGATTGGCCTAAGAATAGGGTTCTCTGGAAATCTCTTCATTAGTGGTCTTCCTATTGGTCATCTTGGAGTCACGTGACTTTTTTTGTTTGTGAATGGAGACTATGGATTTAGGAGTTGTGTCATATACAGACGTTGCTTCCTAACTCCTAAATATTGGCATTCCAACGAGTTCATCCAAAATCTTCCGTATTGTCAGCATTCCCACCAAGTATCCCTTTTCATCTACAACTGGCAGATGCCGTATAGAATGTGAAACCATGAGCCCTTTAGCCTTCGCGAACGAATCTTTCTTCCTCACAGTCAAGACGTTCTTTGACATGACTTCTTTCAAATGCGTGTTTAGGGGTACGCTTTTGGCGACGCTTCTAAGAATGTCTCGTTCTGTGAATATCCCCTTACATTTTCCTTCATCATCTATTATTACCAATGAATCAGCATGTTTTCTGAAGAGTAACTTGACTGCATCTTCAATCGTAGTCTCTTCCTTTGTTGTCACCACGTTTTCCGACATCAGATCTTGAACCTTCAATTTTTGCAGACCACCAAGATCACCTCTAAGCTGTTTTGCACATTGTAATCTCACCAATCTCTTTCAAGTTTCTTTACAGATTATTCATTATGTTCAGCCGACAAACTAAAGGTTTCCCATTCCATCGTTTAGAAGAGATAGACCTTGAGAATCTAACTGATTCGCACAAGAGTCACGTAATATGCCAATCATCCGCTTACTCACTTAGAGTTTCTAGTTCTAGTGAAGCAAGAAGATAAGATGTTGTGGCTTCCGCTCCTTGGTTCAAGTTCACTCCGTGAGGAGTTATCCCGTCATAACAAGCACCCGTGTTGGGGTCACAAACCATTACATTCTTGGAGTTTTTTCCTAAAAACCAGTCAAATGCAGTGTGGGCTACTTTTCGATACCGCTTCTCCTTAGTAACATTAAAGCCAGTTACGGCTGCTTCTACCATACACGACGCCTCAATTGGTTGCTGATCGTACAAAGCTCTATGAGAATCCCGCTTATACCATCCTCTGTTGCCAATTGGGACAAATCTATCATCAATTACCTGAAGTTTCACCAGAAAGTCAAGGCTCTCCTTAGCGATCTGAAGATACTTGTCTTCTCTAACAATATCATACGCACCGAAGAGTGCTTGGGTTAAACGACCGTTGGCATAGGTTAAGTATGGCTCAAACCAACACCATTCAGCAGAAGAAAAATGTTGATAACCTTCTATCAGTTGATTAGTCAAAGACACGATGTTCTTTGGAAGATTTCTGTCTTCCCCAAAAGCCTCATAATAATGGCAAAGACCCAGAATCGTAAAAGCCTTAGTCCTGGGACTCTTAAAGTTGGATACATGTTGAAAGCCTCTGTCAAAAATCTCCCTCGATGTGCACTTAATGCCTTCAGAAAAACCAGTTGAAATCACATACCCGCAAGCCCAGAGAGCCCGTCCCATGCATTCTTCTGACCCCACATCATCGAGGAAAACACGGTCAAAACTGAGCAGATTGTGGAATCTGCCATCTGATCTCTGCATGTGCAATAGGAAGCTCAAATATGTGTTAGCCAGTCTTTTTGCATCGGAATCGTCATGAAGCCTGAGAAATCTCATGCACGCAATTAGTGCTCGTGCGTTATCATCTGTTGTGTAGCCTTCCTTTCTATTTGGAATCGAGAATTTGGTGTGCTGCATTATACCTGTATCGTCAGTTAGAGCCTTCAAACCATCTAACTTGATAGTTGGGTTAATGATCGTCACCTCTTAATCTTCAATGATACGGTTGTACAACTTGGCATATTCTTCTGCAACTTTCGACCAAGTGAAGCCTCTACTGTAAGCATAAGCTTTCTTCTCCAAGTTGAGCCTTAGTTCTTCATCTTCTAGAAGCCTGTCTATGCACTCAGCGATTGAGTCAGGGTTTCTAAACTTGCACAGTAATCCGCGTCCTTCTGCTAAAGCCTCTTCAGCGTGGAGGTATGGAGTCGATATTATGGCCTTGCCTGTTCCCAGAGCATATGTAAGGGTTCCGCTGCTTATCTGATTCCGGTCAACGTATGGAGTAATATAGAAATCTGTTGCTTGCAAATACCTTATGAGTTCCTGTTTTGATAGAAAACGATTGTGAAACCTGACATATTTCCATAGCCTGAGTTCATCAACAAGCTTCATCAATCTCCTCCGATAACGCTCACCCATAGTCTTCCTAACCTCAGGATGTGTCTCTCCGATCACCAGGTAGAGAATTCTCGGTTCTTTTTCAACAAGTGAAGGAAGAGAGCGAATGGCGTATTCGATGCCTTTACCGCGACTTATTAAACCAAAGGTAGACAAAACTATTCTTCCTCTCATACCAAGGGTAGCCTTGGGCTTCTCACTACTGACTAACGGGACATCGGGGCAACCATGAGGAATAATGCTGATTTTTTCACGGTGGGTGTCAGAGTTCTTTAACAGTCTCATAGCTGTTCTCGTCATAACAATGATTGAGGCACTGTGGCGTACAATGCTTTGTAAGACTTTTTGAGCCGTTGACCCAAAGTTTGGCACGATAGTGTGGAGGGTAGTTACTACTGGTTTCTGAATACCCTCGAAGAATGAGTTAATGTATTTTCCCCACTCTCCTCCAAAAAGCCCGAATTCGTGTTGGATGTTAACCAGATTGATTTTGGATAGATTAACGTAGCGAGAAGCTTGGATGTAGTCGTCCACTGAGCTTCGTTCGATTTGGAATCTAACTCTCCTATCATAGTTGTAGATTGCGCCTTCCTCATTTATGGCGATAACTCTTGGTGGTCTGAATTCTTGAAGCTTCTCTATGGCATCGATCAAATCTTTTGTGAAGTTTGCTATGCCACACTCTCTCGGGGGATAAGTGCTTAGATAAGCTATCCTTTTAGCGTCGGCACTGGAAATGGATTGTTTTTTTGTCACTTTGAAGTGTCACCTTCACGTGTGTGCACGTCTAGATTCTTGACTATTGTCGCTCCAATTATGGTTCCGCTTGGTATTAGTATCTCTTTTTTTCCGTCTTTTGTTTGCAGGATTGTGTGCATAAGTTTTATTTCTTTCACGAATCCTGTTTGACCGGACAGAGTAACCATATCGCCATGTTTGAAAGGTCTTGAGATGACCAGAAACATGCCTGCGACTGTGTGGGTTAAGACTGTTTGGGTTGCAAAACCCACTACTAATCCGGCAAAAGATCCTAGTGTCAAGGCGGCTGAAGGGCTTATCCCAAAGATTGAGGACATTAATGTCAGGAGGACAGCGACTCCGCCAATCTTTGAGATCGTCCTGATTGCAGAGGCAGTAGGGTGGTCTGATACCTCCCTCAGACTGTGATATATCACATTGCTTACAGCACCTACTGCTTTGTAGCCAAATGAGAGAATGATTATGGCGTTGATGTATGGAAGATATTGTGCATATGACTGGAAGAGTGAAGTGAAGTTTAGAATGTGATGGATCGCGAAGATGGACAGACTCATGGCAACTATGTATATAACTAGACTTATGGTATCTCTCTTTGCCTTTTTGCGCCATTCATAGGACAATCTTATCACCGAAGTGCTGCGATAGAGCTACACTTATTCAACTTGTTCGAACACTTTTAGTACCAGCATCCCCTGAGATTATTGTCATCTGATACTACCATTCTTGCTTGATGTCGTGTGAAATGACATAAATGCCGTTGTGCATATGTGTGGGGTCACCTACGATGACCATAGCGTCCTCCACCGGGTTGATATTGACCATTTCTGCCCAAGATAATTCGTCTATTGTAGGCCTTGCGGTTGCCAACTCTTGGGTTTGGTGAACTATTATTCTTTGATTCGGTTTTCGGAGTTATGGATCGGACTTTTCCCGCCTTTGTCAGTGAACCATGCGAAGGCAAAATATCACCTCACTCATGTTTTAAGACAGGGTTAAAACAAAAAGAAACCAGAAAGTCTCGCGCAGGCGACGAACTCTCCCGCGAGTTTCCTCTTACCTTTTATCCTGTCTTTTTGCTCCTAATACGTTCCAGCCTATATAAATCGTGTGCATCATCCAGTCTGTAATCGCGTTTACGCGCGAATTTATACTTTTAATAGCACACAAAAGTCTTTTAAATAGAGATTGTCATAAATAAACGGCGCGCGCCACAGGAGGATTTGTATTCGCTGGGGCAGACGTGTGTCGTCGAGAGACTGGAAAAAAGACGACGACAACTGTCATCCTTTTAGGTCTCCTGTCTCGGTTTAGAAGTAGTAGTCTCTAAGGCCTTTAGGACTATCACTTCCGGAATTCAGTTGCGAAGGGCTTACCATACGTGTTGTTGTTAAGAACCGTAGGCAAAAAACAACAACAACTGCAATACGGTTGCCCGAAACACCAGATTGAAGCGTGTGGACGGTTAGAGCTGAGACATTCCAGGTATAGTTTGATGACAACAACTAAAGCCAAAAAATATCTACTAGGGGTTTCTGGGCGTTACCTTAAGAACAATAGTGTTCTATTTTGACTCTTGGCTGTCTCTTGCAAATCACCTTTCTCTCTTCTTTGCTTCTGTCATCTTATAGATACCTTTGGTAATGTACCAACCTTCGTGATGTTTGTTTGAAGTTGTTTGGCTCCATCCATTAGTCTAAAGGGTTTTCGAGCTCTTCTTCTTTTCTCCACTCATTTTCTCATCTCCGCCTTGCTTATCACAGCAGCTTCCTTAATCCGACTCAACGCCTCTTTCAAGCGAAAGTGACAGGTGTAGACGTTTACAGCGTAGGAGTGACCTTTACGTTTGTAAAGTCTTATATTGGAGACTGAAGCCTACATCTAGAGGGACAACGTTGGAAAGCAAAGCAATCGAAGGTTCAAGAGAGCTCAAAGAACAACTCTTAGACATGGAAAAACTGAAATATTGTTTTGAATGCGGCATCTGCACCGCAAGTTGTCCCGTTATTGAGATAATTCCCAACTATTACAATCCAAGAATCCTTCTTGAACAGATTCTTCTGGATTTGGACAAGGTATTAAAAAAAGAGACGCTTTGGTTATGTGCTTGGTGCTACAGATGCCATAAGAGATGTCCACAAAGGTTGAAAGTGCCTGAGATATTTCTTGCCATAAGAAAAATAGCAACTCAGCAAGGGCATTTTGAAGGATTTAGCGAAGCTCTAAGACTTGTTAGCAGGCATGTTCCTTTTCCAGCCACCTATTGCTGGGTCTGTCTTCATCCAGAGCGTGCCATGGTTGACAGACAATTCGTTGAGAAGACCCTTAAAGATGCTGCAAGTCTTTCTGCGAAGAAGAGAAAGGCAGTTTCTACTCAGGAAGCAGAAAAATATGAAGTGGCTGTGATTGGTTCTGGTCCAGCCGGGTTAACTGGGGCTTATGAACTGGCTCAGAAGGGCTTTCCAGTCACGATTTTCGAGTCAATGCCTAAACCAGGCGGAATGCTACAAAAATGCTTGCCTATATATCGTCTGCCTAAAGATGTCTTGGATGCTGAGATTGCACGCATGAAAGATCTGGGAATAGCATTTAGAACAAACGTAACAATTGGCAAGGACTTAACTATTGAAAAGCTGAGGCAAGAGGGGTTTAGAGCCATATTCATTGCTACAGGGGCGCATAAAAGCAGAGAACTAAACGTTAAGGGTTGCAACCTTGAAGGAGTTGTGCGCGCCCTGGAATTTTTGGAAGAAGCAAACGTTGGTAGGGCTAAAGTTGGAGAAAAAGTGGTTGTCATCGGTGGAGGCAACGTTGCAATTGACGCTGCCAGAACAACTCTCCAAATGGGAGCAAACGAAGTTGCTATTCTTTATCGGAGGTCAAGAGAAGAAATGCCTGCAAATCCGTGGGAAGTTAGAGAGGCAGAAGCTGAAGGCGTGGAAATTCAGTTTTTAGTTTCTCCTAAGAGGATTTTGGGTAAAAACGGGCGAGTTACGGGTCTAGAATGTATCAAGATGAATTTAGTAGAGCCAGATGAAAGTGGAAGAAGAGCGCCCGTTCCAGTCGAAGGCTCCGAGTTTACGGTAGAAGCTGACATGGTTGTTCTCGCTATCGGTGAGACGCCGGATCTTGCATTTCTGCCAAAGGAAATCGATATTACCGAAGCTGGTACAATTGCAGTTGACCCTTTTACAATGGAGACCTCTGTGCCCGGTGTTTTTGCTGGAGGTGACGTTGTTTCGGGACCAGCAAGTGTAGTTGAAGCTATAGTGGCAGGTAAAAGGGCGGCTTCTTCCATTGAACGCTACTTGAAAGGTGAAGTCTAATGACAAAGGCTCAATTGCAAGAAACCGAGCAGGTGAAGTCTGGCAAAGACATCCGCATAGGTGTTTACGTATGCCATTGCGGACTAAACATAGCAGGTTCAGTAGACTGTGAAGAGGTAGCCAAGTTCGCAGCAGGTTTGCCCCAAGTTGTTATTTCAAAAGATTACCGTTACACATGTTCCGAACCTGGGCAGGAGTTAATCGAGAACGATATCAAAGAGCACAAACTTAACCGTGTTGTTGTGGCTTCTTGTTCACCAAGGCTTCATGAACCAACCTTCCGAAGAGTCTGCGAAGAGGCAGGATTGAACAAGTACCTTTTTGAGATGGCTAACATCCGGGAACACTGCAGCTGGGTGCACCTGCATGATAGGAAGAACGCCACAAAAAAAGCTGAAGACCTAGTTCGAATGGCTGTGGCAAGAGTTACGTTGCTAGAACCAGAAGAAGAAAACATGGTACCAATCATTAGGAAAGCGTTAGTTATCGGCGGTGGAGTTGCAGGCATCCAGGCGGCTTTAGATTTAGCTGACACTGGTTACCAGGTGTACTTGGTTGAAAGAGAACCCAGCATAGGCGGAAGAATGGCACAACTCGATAAAACTTTTCCAACAATGGACTGCTCAATATGCATTCTTGCACCGAAAATGGCAGATGCCGGCAGACATCCAAACATTGAACTGTTAACTAACAGCGAGGTTTTAGACGTTAAGGGCTACATAGGAAACTTCAAGGCAAAAGTGCTAAAGAAACCCAGGTATGTTACAGATGAATGTACTGCGTGCGGCGACTGCGTCCCTGTCTGTTCAGTAACTTTACCAAACGAGTTCGACATAGGTCTCGCAACCAGACACGGAATTTACATACCTTTCCCTCAAGCTGTGCCATCCACTTACATCGTCGATAGAGACCTTTGCCTCAACAAGGAAAACATAATTGTATGCGACAAATGCATCAAAGCATGTGAACGCCAAGCAATAGATTTTGAAATGAAACCTGAAATTTTGGAGTTGGAAGTCGGCACAATAATTGTTGCCACCGGAGCCGACGTATTTGACCCTGCATCGCTGGTGGAGTACGGCTACACAAAGTTTCCAAACGTCATAACATCTTTAGAGTTTGAACGACTAATCAACGCAGGAGGACCCTCTGGAGGCCATCTCATCAGACCCAGCGACATGAAAATTCCAAGAACAGTAGCTTTCATCCAATGCGTAGGCTCTCGCTCTGAAAAGGGACACCTCTACTGTAGCAACGTGTGCTGCATGAACACAATCAAAGACAGTCTCCTCATCAAGGAACATTGGCCTGAAACAAAAATCTACGTATTTTACTTGGACATCCGAGCTTACGGCAAAGGCTTCGAAGACCTCTACAAAAGAGCAAAAAAAGAAGGAGTAATATTCATTCGTGGACTTCCAGCAGAAGTAATTGAGGATAGAAAAAACCAGAATTTATGGCTAATCGGCGAGAACACACTGCAAAAAGAACTATACAGAATAAATGCTGAAACGGTGATTCTGTCCATAGGCATCGAACCCAGAAAAGACAGCGATGTTATACAGCGGCTTCTAACTCTGTCCAAAACCCAAGACGGTTTCTTCATGGAGGCACACCCGAAACTGCGCCCGGTAGACGCGCCGACAGGCGGAATCTTCCTAGCTGGCTGTGCCGAATCGCCTAAAGACATAAAAGACAGTGTAACCCAAGCCAGTGCCGCTGCCTCAAGAGCAAGCATTCTCATGGCAAGAGGAAAGGTCACAGTTGAGGCAATCACACCAAGACTCGTCGAGGAAAACTGCACGGGTTGCGGGCTTTGCGCCAGAGTTTGTCCCTACAACGCAATTATCATAAATAAAGAAAAGAAAAAAGCTGAGTTCATTGAAGCAGCCTGCGGTGGATGCGGCACATGCGCCGCTGAATGTCCTTTTGACGCCATAAAGATGCGGCATTTCACAGACGAACAAGTCTTTGCTCAAATTGACGCCGCAACCGAGCAGGATGCCGACAGGAAGATTATAGCTTTCTGTTGCAACTGGTGTTCCTATGCAGGCGCCGACTTCGCCGGCGTTAGCAGAATGCAGTATCCATCAAATGTGCTCATAATTCGAACAATGTGCTCAGGCAGGGTGGCGCCAAAGTTTGTCGAGTACGCTTTCGCAAAGGGAGCAGCCGCTGTTATGGTTTCTGGATGCCACTTGGACGACTGTCACTATATCAACGCTAACTATCAAACGTTGAAGAGGGTTGAAAAGTTGTGGAAGAAAATGGAGAGGCTGGGACTCAACAAAAATCGGCTGCAACTAGAGTGGATAAATGCCTCAGAAGGCGAAAGACTGGCATCAAAGATCAAGGAAATGCAAGTGATTGTGAACAGCGTAACCGCGGAAGAGACAGAGAAATCGAAAATGATGATGACAACAAAGGCTAGGTGACAGAACTTGCCATTTAGGATTTGGCGTAAACCCTTAGATGCAGATAAAATCAAGTTTCCGAAGGCCGAAATACACATTATAAAAGATCGCTGCAAGGGGTGTGACTTCTGCATAGAATTCTGTCCTAAACAAGTCTTAGAGAAATCGAAGGAGCTTAACATTAAGGGTGTTCACTTTCCTAAAGTAATAGACGCGAATAGATGTGCCCTTTGTGGCTTCTGCACCGCGGTTTGCCCAGACTTCGCCATCTTCACCACTGAGAAGAATTGTAAAGAGGGATGCTAAATGGAAAAGGAAAAAAAAGCGGTTCTCGCAGGTCAACACTTCATGAGCGGTAATGATGCCTGTGCAGAAGGCGCTATAGCCGCTGGATGCCGATTTTTCGCTGGTTACCCCATTACTCCTGCAAGCGAACTTGCTGAACGCATGGCACGACGGCTGCCTCAAGTTGGCGGAGTGTACATACAAATGGAAGATGAAATAGCTTCTATAGCAGCGGTTCTCGGCGCATCATATGCCGGCGTAAAATCTATGACAGCTACTTCTGGTCCAGGCTTCAGTCTAATGATGGAAAACATAGGTTTAGCTAGCATGACCGAAACTCCATGTGTCATTGTAGACATTATGCGAGGTGGTCCTAGCACTGGTCAACCAACCAAGCCAGGACAGCAAGATGTGATGCAGGCAAAATGGGGTTCCCACGGTGACTATGAAATCATCGCTTTGGCGCCCTCTTCGGTTCAGGAAATGTTCGATTTTACTATTGAGGCTTTTAATTTGTCGGAGACCTATCGTGTGCCAACATTTGTTCTCGGTGACGCGATTATTGCCCATATGTTGGAACGCGTTACTATTCTATCGGCGGATGGTATCCAAATTGTAAATCGGAAGAAGCCGACAAATCCTCCAAGCGAATACGCTCCTTTTAAACCTGACGACGATCTTGTTCCGCCTATGGCCTGTTTTGGGGAAGGATACCGCTTTTATGCCACCGGGCTCACGCATGATGAGCGTGGGTATCCGCAAACTGATAGTGCTCTGTTTCAGCAAAAGCTTGTTCAACGTCTCTGCGATAAGATACGAAAAAATGCGGAAGAGATTGTGAAGGTTGAAGAAATATTGTTGGAAGATGCCGAGGTCGTTGTGGTTGCTTATGGGATTGTGTTTAGGTCTGCGTTGAGTGCTGTGCGAATAGCGAGATCCCAAGGAATAAAAGCTGGTCTGCTAAGGCTGGTTACATTGTGGCCTTTTCCCGATAAACAAGTCTCTAATGTAGCACAAAAAGTGAAAAGGCTGTTGGTTCCTGAAATGAATTATGGTCAGCTTGTTCGTGAGGTGGAAAGAGTAGCTAAGAGAACGCCAGTTGTTTTCTTGCCAAAATTAGGTGAGGAACCGCATAAGCCTATGGAAATCGTTGAGGCTTTAAGAAGGGTATAGAAAGATGGAAAAATCCTTGCAATTGGAGCACCCGTACGATGAATTTTTGAGAAAAGATAGAATACCACACATTTGGTGTGAAGGATGCGGAAATGGAATAATCCTCAACTGCTTTGTTAAAGCCCTCCAAGAATTAAACATTGATCTAAACAAAGTCGTAGTGATCTCGGGAATCGGTTGCATCGGCCGCTTATCTGGTTATACCAACACCGACTCATATCATACCACTCATGGTCGACCTATAGCCTTTGCAACGGGCGTGAAGTTAGCTAATCCAGAGTTGAAGGTTGTTGTGATCAGTGGAGATGGAGACCTCTTCGCCATCGGGGGTAACCATTTTATTCATGCCGCCCGTAGAAACGTAGATATCCAAGTGATTTGTGCCAACAACTTTGTTTACGGCATGACTGGCGGACAAGTCGGGCCTACAACGCCACTTGAGGCATTGACTACAACGACTCCATACGGAAACATTGAGCAACCGTTTAATCTTGTTCATTTGTCAACAGCTGCTGGGGCGGTTTATGTGGCCAGGTGGACGACTCTTCATGTTCGAAGATTAACCGAATCCATTAAAAAGGCTCTTCAGAAAGAAGGTTTCTCTTTTGTCGAAGTCGTTTCTCCATGTCCAGAGATTTATGGTCGATATAACAAGATGGGGACGGCACTCGAGATGATGAATTGGTTTAAAGAGGCGTCTGAGGTTCGACACTTTTCTGACCCCGCAAAGGCTGAAATCTCTTCTGAAAAAATTGTTGTTGGTGAGTTTGTAGACATTGAAAAGCCCAGTTATGGACGTTTACTTCAAGAAATGATAGCTAAGTTTCAAGAGGATAAGGAGAAGAAAACATGAGGGTTGAAGTTAGACTGGCTGGTTTTGGTGGGCAAGGCATCATAAGGGCTGGATTGATTTTGGCGACAGCCGCTTGTATATATGAAAGTAAGAACGCTGTACAAACGCAGTCGTATGGTCCTGAGTCAAGAGGAGGCGCTTGTAAATCCGAGGTTGTCATCTCAGAGGAAGCAATAGACTATCCCAAAGTGATTGAACCTGACATCTTGATAGTTATGTCCCAAGAAGCCTACAACACATACGCTGGTACAGTGAAGAAAGGAGGAATTTTTCTTCTAGACCCAAGTCTGGTGCCTAAACGCAAACCCAGCGAAGTTGATGTTCGGGTATTTGTGGTTCCCGCAACTAAAATTGCTGAACAGCTTGGGAAAACAATAGTTGCAAACGTTGTTATGCTCGGTGCTCTGGTGGCGATAACCAATCTAGTAAGCCTAGAATTTTTCAGAAAATCTCTTCTTAGCAATATTCCGAAAGGAACCGAGAAACTGAATTTAGAAGCCCTTGAAAAAGGCTACGAATACGGCAAAACGCTTTTGGAAAAGGCTGGCACAAATCTAGCTTCTGTTCAGACTTGAGATGAAAAGAATGATTGTAGGAATTATGGCAGACACGCATGACCGCTTACCACTGGTAGATAAAGCTGTGAAAGTGTTCAATGAACAAAACGTAGAATTAGTGTTGCATGCAGGAGATTACATTGCTCCTTTCGTTATCCCTCACTTTGAACCTCTAAAATCCAAGTTCGTCGGAGTTTTCGGCAACAATGACGGCGAAAGAAACGGATTAACAAAGAGATTTAGGGAGATCGGAGCAGAGATTCACGGAAATTTCGCAGAAATAACCGCGGGTGAATTAAAAGTTGCGCTTTTGCATGGGTCAGAGGAAGAACTTTTGCGGTCACTCATTGATGTAGAGAGCCATGACATAATTATATATGGGCACACACATGAAGCGAAAACCTATCGTAAAGGAAGAACTCTTGTGATAAATCCAGGCGAAGTCTGTGGTTATCTAACCGAAAAGTCTACACTTGCCCTTTTAAATTCGCAAACCAAAGAAGTTAAAATAATTGAATTGTAAGATTACGAGTTTACGGATAGCAGAATATTTAACTGACAACCATTTTGCTCATCATTAGATAAGTTCCTAGTTGCGCAATTCATGTATCGGAGATAGAGAAATTGAGGGAACCTATGCAGGTTTTCGGAATTCCTACCAAACTAATCAAACTTGGAGACAACTTAGTAGACGTAATTCTTGAAAATCTAAACAATCAGGGGCTAGAAATCAAAGACAAAGATCTTCTAGCAATAGCAAGCAAAGCAGTTGCGGTTGCTCAAAACCGATTTGTGAAATTAAGTTCGATAGAATCATCTGAAAAGGCAAAAATGCTTGCTGAAAAACACCAGTTAGAACCAGGCTTCGTAGAGGTTGTGTTACGAGAAGC
>Ga0209636_10000219_pt1 | contig 50809 bp, 50 predicted proteins | sample DeeMarSWOR152_54_FD_187464 | JGI IMG/M metagenome (GOLD analysis project Ga0209636, IMG submission 187464) | Marine sediment microbial communities from White Oak River estuary, North Carolina - WOR-1-52-54 (SPAdes) (version 2) | ecosystem: Environmental > Aquatic > Marine > Intertidal zone >...
TAGAATCCTCCGCCGTCTCTCACCATTCTCGCTGCATAGCTTGCTGCTGCGACAACTGATGGCTCTTCAATCGCCATTGGAATAAGGTAGTCTTTCTTGTTTATTAGAAAGTTTACTGCGATGCCCAACGGCAGCGGAAATGTGCCGACGACATTTTCTATCATTCTGTCTGCAAGTTCCATCGGCAAGGCGCCTGTCGACTGGAGAAGCGTAATCTCTTCGTCCGTTAAATCGGCAAATTCTTTCACAATTGCTACTCTTTTTTTTGGGCTGAGTTTGTAGAAGCCTGAAATCATGGACGATTTACTCATGTCCTGTCTTCTCCTCTAAACCAGACTACATTCACCCTTTGCCACATAAGAACTTAACCCACCCCCCCAACCATTTTTTCACGAATACTCGGGTCTTTTCTCCTTCTAAGACAGCATGGCACTTGACAAAAGGTAACTTTTCTGCCGAGCGTTTATCTGGTCATAGCTCTCTTGAACACCGGCACAGCTATGGCGATCATGACCACTCCGAACGCTATCAATACTATAAGTTCAGTGGTTATTTGCTGTATTCCAGCTCCGAGAACCATCACTTTTCTCAGGGCGTCAGCCGCATAAGTGAGCGGCAAGGCTTTGGATATGCTTTGCATGTACCATGGCATTTGCTGTACCGGGAAGAATACGCCGCTTAGGAACATCATTGGAAACATGAGTGTCATCATAACCATCATGGCTGTCTCTTGATCCTTGGCGAACGATGTGAGCACAACGCCTAGACCCACGAAGCTGAAGACGCCGAGCAACAGTAGGGCGAAGACTAGCAGGATGCTTCCTTGAATGGAGACTCCGAAAAGCACTGAAGCCAAGATTAGTATAAGGACGCCTTGCAGAAGGCCTCTTGCGGTTTGAGCGAGAGTTTTGCCGATTATGATAGAGAGCCTGTTGATCGGTGCCACCATCATTCCGTCTAGAGTGCCCACTTCCTTTTCCTGGGATATGGCTGCAGGCAAACCTGTCATTACACTCATCATCACGGTCATTGCCATTATGCCTGGGGCAATGAAGTCAAAGTAGCTAGAATGCCCAGTAACTACGCCTTCCACTTGAATGTTGTACGGTTGCACTATTGCTAAGGCGTTGGTTGCGTTGATTGCTGGGTTGAGTGCCATGACGTTCTGCTGGGCTAACATTGTGCCCATCTGCTGGAACACGGCGGTCAACGCGCTTTGCATAGCTGCTGACACCTGCGGGTTAGAATTATCGGTTACAATAATCAAAGTTCCCTGTTGGCCGCTCAATATGGATTGAGTGAAGTTGCTGGGTATGACTATTCCGCCTTGGATATCGCCCCTCTGAACCGATTCTTTTAACGCGTCGAGATCTGTAACGTTAGAAATGTCCAGCATGCCTGTGTTGTCATTGATACCGTTCAAAACAGTAAGGAAAACTTGGCTTCCGATAGTAGAGCCGCCGAAACCTACATCCTGATTAGCCAATCCGACTGGTACATGGTTTAATGAGTTGTTGGATGGAAATATGTAGCCAACCATGCCCATCATGAATATGGGCATCAGAATAAGCATGACTAGGCCCAATCTATTCCTAAAAAGCTCCAGCAGGTCTTTCCAAGCGATGCGGAGACTGTGCGACATCAATGCTTTTCCACGCATTTTCATCGCCCCCTTCCTCGAGACGCACGGTCAAGACCCTGACCGAAGTGCCGATGCTCTGCGAGAGGTATCTTTTGATCAGCAGTGTCCCTTACCTCACGGCCCGTTAGGTGCAAGAACACGTCTTCCAATGTGGGTTGAATACTCTGCATTGAAACTATGTTGCCCTTCTTGGCACGTACAGCATCTATGATGCTGTCAAAAGCATCATCGCCGTGGGCATGAATCTTGATGTGACTAGAATTTTCCTGAGAAACGGTTTCGACGCATTTAAGTGCCCGCACTGTTGTCAGCAGATCCGGTGTTAGGTTAGCGATTTCCAAGGTGAGTATTGTCGTGTTTGCGTCTGAAATAGCATTTTTCAGGTTTATCGAGGTGTCGAGAGCAACGATTTTTCCATGGTCAATTATACCAATACGATCACATAACAAGTCCGCTTCACTCATCATGTGAGTCGTAATAAGGATGGTTGTGTTATGCTCTTGGTTGAGTTTCCTGATGAACTCGCGAATCTCAACGGTTGATTGGGGATCTAGACCCAAAGTTGGCTCATCAAGAAACAATACTTGCGGCATGTTGAGCAATGCTCTTATGATGTTCATTTTCTGTCTCATGCCCGATGAAAACGTGCCTACCTGAGCTTTTTCCCATTTGGTCAATTGGACAAGCTCCAATAACTCGTTAATTCGATCATTGAGCTCCTCTCTCAGCATGCCGAAAAGGTTTCCAAAGAACCAGAGATTTTCCCTAGCCGTCAAACGATTGTACATTATCATTTTCTCTGAAACTATGCCGATTAATTTCCTGACTTCATTATCATGCTTCACAACGTCAAAACCGCCGATGGTTGCTGTGCCCTTAGTTGGTCTTGTCAGAGTGGAAAGCATCCGAATAGTTGTGCTTTTTCCAGCGCCGTTAGGCCCAAGTAAACCAAAGATTTCGCCCTTCTTTATATCAAACGTGATGTTATCAACTGCTACGAAGTCGCCAAAAGCCTTAGTTAAATTCTTGACCACGATTATTGACTCATTGCTCAAGGCAACACCTTCAAATATAAACCAGTGCAATATATCGAAGCAAAATATAAATATTCCGTAATGCATTGTCAAGAAATGATATTATGCGACAAGATGAAGAAACTACTGCCTCAAATTGGCTTAGGGAGACACAGAAGGGCTACATTCGGATAGCGACGCTCATACTGCTAAGCAAAACGCCTCATCATGGATATGAAATAATGAAGGAAATAAAGGAAAGAACTAGAGGCTTTTGGAAACCAACCGCTGGCGGCATATATCCGATACTCAAAGACTTGCAGAAATCAGGATACATTCAAGGCGAATGGGACACCAAAACAAGGAGAAGAAAGAGGATTTACAAAGTTACACAGTCAGGCAGAGCTGTTCTCAAACGAGCTCTTGCAAAAGAAAACCAGCTTGCTGACACTATGAGAAATCTGTTCGAAGAATACGTGAAAGAAGTCCTGGAGTTGGATACGCAGCTTGACCTGACATTAAGCATACCTCGTCCCCTCGCAGAGTTGCTGAAGGATACCAGTGAAAAAGAAGAAGACACAATCCAAAGATTAGAAGAACAACGCAGACAAATCCAATATATGATCAAACAAATGCAAAAAAGGCTTAGGGCTGTCAAGAAAAGACTCGGTATGTTGCGCCGATAAGCGCGTCTAGATGGACGGTTTCAAGTGGTTGGTTGGATAAGAATTTAACCCAACTTTCAGGGAACACAAGTTTAAAATCAACAGTGTTCAATAATGTTGGTGGGAGGCAATGATTTGTCAATTGGTTTGCATGAAGCAATATTGTATGAAAAGTTGGCTGACAATAAGGTTCACTGCCACCTTTGTGCCAGACGCTGTCAAATTTCTGATGGGGGCGTGGGCTTTTGTCTTGTAAGAAAAAATGAGAAGGGAAGGCTTTATGCGTTAAACTATGCTAAGGCTTGTTCTGCGTGTGTTGATCCGATTTCAAAGAAGCCTTTGTTTCATTTTCATCCGGGCTCCATGGTCATAAGCATTGCAACGATGGGCTGCAATTTTCGTTGTCAATTTTGCGATAATTGGATGATTAGTCAAAGCAAGGAAGTGCAAGGTCAAGATTTTCTGCCTGAGGCGGTTGTGAAGGCGACAAGGGACAATAATTGCCAGGGCGTTAGCTACACGTATACTGAGCCCACGATTTTTATGGAATATGCATTGGACACGGCTGGTTTGGCGCGGAAGGTTGGTTTTTTCAACACTTTCGTTACTAATGGTTACATGACACCTGAAGCAGTCAAAACAGTGGCTCCAGTTTTAGACGCGGCTACGGTGGATTTTAAAGGCGCTGGCGACCCCGAATTTTACAAGAAATTCTCCAGCGTGCCTTCGGTTGAGCCGATTTTCGAGTGCTTAACGGAAATGAAACGCAATGGCATTCATATTGAAATTACTAATCTCATCGTGCCCAAAATTGGCGATTCTATGGGAAGGTTGAAGCAGCTTGCGATTTGGATAAGAGATGATTTGGGTGCGGATACGCCGTTTCATTTGCTTCGTTTTCATCCCGACTATAAAATGACTGGTTATACGGCTACTTCTGTGGCTGCTTTAGAAGAGGCTTACATCGTCGCCAAAAAAGAGGTAGGATTAAACTACGTATACATCGGTAATGTGCCAGGTCACAAATTTGAGAACACTTATTGTCCGAATTGTAATGAGATGCTGATTAAGCGTTTCAGTTTTGAGATTGTCAAATGGAACCTGACGAAGGACATGCATTGCCCAGCGTGCGGACACAGCATTCCAATTAAGGGAGAGCTACACACTTCGGGGCATTCTTACCCATACGCTGTGTTTTAAGATTCAAAAAAAGACTTGCCGAGTACATTCTTTGCTTCAGAAGGATTAGCGATAACCTTGTTTTCGAACAGTTTTTTGATAATCTTTTCTTTTGCTGTGCTTGTTTCTGTTTTTTGGGCGGTTTTTAAGAGTTGTTTGGGCATCCATCGTTCCATTAGGTCGTAGGTGCACATCATTTTTGGTGTTTGCTCTCGGCTCACAATCGCTATAGCGAATGCTATCTGCAACTGGTCAATAGCGTTCGCGAATCTTTGTTTGTTTTCTTTTCCTTCCAAACCCAAGTTTTTGCGAAGATCAGACGTGAATGTCGCTCTATGCTTTTCCAGATAATCGTGGATTTTCTTGGCGTCTTCGTTTAGTGGAGTTTGGCTGTAAATTTTGTAGAAGTATGGGAATATTTCCAGTGATACGAGTGTGACTTGCTTTTGAATGAGTTTTCCGTAGTGGATTTGTTTGTTTTGTGCGAGTTTGTCTGCCCATGTCCAAGCGTTGTCGAATTTTTCATGGCGCACTCCTTTTGTTGCTTTGTATAGGCTTGGGAAGGCATGCTTTTTGATTGGAAATAATGTGACGACACCATATTTGTTTATGAATTTGAGCGCCTCGTCAATGCTGGCTAGGATATTTTCTTCAAACATAGTGCATCGTTATAGGTTTTGGTTGTTAACGTATAAATTATTGTGGCAACTCATACATTGTTTGACCTGTGATGTGGACTGTTTGGCGACCTGATTCAGTTTCTGTTCTTAAAGATAAACAGGCACGGGAGAGTTTAGCCCGATACCTCGATATAATGGAGAATAAGAAGCCAGCCAAGTTCATGATAGCCAAGAAATTGCCCGCCCACTATAACAAAGGTGATTCAACAGAAAAATTGTGGCAGTTGCATGGAAAGCTTACAGAAGCATATCTTCGCTTGGAAAAGGAAATTGATTCGGGATTAAAAGATGTTAAGGATTTGGAGACGCCGAACCAGTCTTTTTTGGATTTGAAAATCGAGTTGGCGAACCGCATCTTGACTAGTTGTCATTTTTGCACTCGCAGATGTAGCGTTAATCGAGTTGAAGGCGAGTTGGGCTACTGTAGATGCGGCACTAAAATCATGGTTTCCAGCATGTTTCAGCATATGGGTGAGGAGCCTGAGCTTGTGCCTTCGGGCACTGTTTTCACTATGGGATGTACGATGCAGTGTCGTCACTGTCAGAATTGGACGATTTCGCAGTGGTTTGAAAATGGTGAATCTTACACGCCTCAGCAACTTGCCACAGCAGTTGAGCATTTGCGGAATAGTGGGTGTAGGAACGTGAATCTTGTTGGTGGTGAGCCTACACCGTGGCTTGGGCAGTGGCTTGAAACATTTAAGCATGTAAACGTGAATGTGCCTGTTGTTTGGAACTCCAACTCCTACTACAGCGAAGAAACAGCGAAGCTCCTTACTGGTTTTGCAGACGTTTACCTTTTAGACTTCAAGTATGGACCTAGCGAATGCGCGAAGCGTATTTCTGACGCACCAGACTATTGGAAAGTTTGCAGTCGGAATCATCTTTATGCTAAAAAATATGGCGAACTTATCATACGTGTTTTAGTTTTGCCAGAACATCTAGACTGTTGCACAAAGCCTATTCTCGATTGGATTGCGAAAAACCTAGGAGCCTCGACAAGAACCAACGTGATGTTTCAATACCGTCCAGAATGGCAAGCTTACGAAATTCCAGAGCTGAAAAGGAGATTAACAAGGGAGGAAATAGCAAAAGCCATTCAACAAGCCAAAAACGCAGGACTAACCAACTTCATTACATAATACTTTCTAATATTCTAACCAACTTCGGCGTAACTTCGTTAAAATCTGTATTATACATTAAACCAAAAGGTATTTTTTGTTGCTTCCTCTTTTATTCACCGTGGTAGTAAACATCATGCCTTACTGTCCCGAGTGCGGTGGCGAAATGCAATACACGGCTATGACAAAACACTATGTGTGCAAAAGCTGTGGACTCTCAATCACTCACCAAGAACTAATCGAACTCCGCGAAAAACTACGCCCAAGCTTCGAAACCAAAGAAGAAGAGAAAAAGAAAGAACAAAGAGAATACCTCAAGTGGTGGCTGGGCAAGAAAAAATAACAAAAAAGCGCACATAGCGTTAACGAAAAGTTAGGCAACTTGCTTTATTTTTAAATACACTCCCATAATACTTTATGAGGCTTAAAATGACTGCGAACATTGAAATCATAAGTGTCGGAAACGAACTTCTCATCGGCAAAACGTTAAACACGAACGCACAATGGCTAGCCAAACGCCTCACCAGCTTAGGGCTAAATGTACGTCGCATCACAACCACAAGCGACGACGCAGAAGAAATCAGCAAAACCATAAAAGAAGCCATCAACCACAAACCAAACTTTATCATAACCACAGGCGGCCTAGGTCCAACATTCGACGACAAAACCCTCGAAGGCATCGCAAAAGCACTAAACGCTCCACATGAACTTAATGAACAAGCTTTCAAAATGATTGAACAAAAATACCAAAACTACGCAAAAGAACAAGGTGTCGAAAGGATAGAACTAACACCTGCACGAGTGAAAATGGCAAAACTTCCGAAAAACGCGAAACCATTACCTAATCCTCTTGGAACGGCGCCTGGGGTAATAATTGAACATGACAAAACAACAATTGTAGCTTTGCCTGGTGTTCCGCCAGAAATGAAAGCCATCTTCGAAAACTCTCTCATGCCGATTCTTAAGAAAACTGCGGGCGACGTTATGTTTTTCGAAACCAGTTTTGGCGTTTCCGGGATTATGGAATCAGAACTAGCCCCACTCATTGACAAGGTGATGCATGACAACCCATACGTCTATATCAAATCGCATCCAAAAGGCGAAGAAAGAACCCCACACATAGAACTGCACATATCAACTACGGCAAAAGATTCGACCATAGCAAAAAACCGTGTTAGCCGAGCCATAATCCAAATAACAGACATCATCCAAGCAAAAGGTGGCAAAACCAAACCAGCAAAAACAAGACGATAATCAAATCGAGAAAAAATTTAGACGTAAACAGAGCCTCTGGCGAAAACATTAATTATCAACACAAGTAATCCCGCAATCCCCAAGAATATGCCAATCACGACAAGAAACGAATTAGAAACCGCATTTGATGAAGTCATACTACTTGTCCCATACACAAAAACAGAGAGACCTAAAAGACACAGAACAACCCCCACTATAACGCCTCTAATATCCAACCTCATCATCAAATAACCTTACACCTACCAAACGAAAAACATTAAGCACACAAAATCAACATTTCAAATCCAACTTCTAGTCCACTGAGTATATTTGGATCATATTTGAAGCCTAATTGGATCATATATGGAAGAGGTCTAGAGCACCACGCACACACGCTCTAGAACCCTGCTTCCACCGGATTCTGAGGCTTCATAAACTCTCTCAAAGGTATCGTAGCGTAAGAACCCTTACGCAACGTAAACCGTAACCGCAGCTTACATTTGGAAGAATTCTCATGGTCTTCCGTTGGCTTTGCCACAAAATCCGTAAGCGGAGTCAAAACCGTCCTCAACCCGCCACGCATACTAATTTCTGACATCGAGGATAATTTGAAATCTTCAGGCTTCACTTCTTCTTTTTCAAGAACCGATTGTTCAATCTCCCCCTGAGCACCATTGGATAACGATTGTTTGAAACCAATAAGCGGAATTGCAACACACGCTTTGCCCCTCTTAACTGCTCTATTCAGCCTCGAAAGCGACTGCGAAGTAGCAACCTCGCCATTTTCCGCAGATAAACCATGCTCATTTAACGCCACAACATAATCACCCACATGAACCTCATTCAACCCTATTCCCCGACGCATTCTCTCACTCAAAAACTGATTAAAAAGAAAAGATTCATAAGCCTGCACAAAAAGCTCACGAAGCTTCATCGGCAACCTCCTAAACGCACCAAGAAAATCATTCGGATAAGAAAGCAAATGTCTAAGCATCAACCGCTCATAACTCAAAACAGTAGGAAAACTGCGAAGCGCTTCTTTCAAATCTCTTGTCTCACCAAGTTTCTCTCTCGCTAATCTTATTTCCGGGTTCTCATATTTGCCCAAAAATGCGAGAAACGTGAACGCAGCCTCTTCAACATTGCCTTTAACGATAGCCTTCCCAACCAAATGCGTTATTGGACGCACCGTGCCAAACCTTTGATGTCCAAAAAAATTCGGTACCCCACCCAAAACCGAAAGCTTCTCCATTGTGGCATTAACCAGTTTTTCTACTTCACTGCTTTCAGGAGAAATCAGGCGAACCAAAATAGTAAACTGATTACCAAACAAAAGTTTAGCTGAAATTCTCTCTTCAACATAACGAACCGGATAAATCCTCAAATCCTTAATCTTAACACGAGAAATTTTTTCTGGCCGGACTCCATAAAGGCTAATATGCTGCGCAGTTAAGGCATTAGCATCTTTTATTCCCGCAAAACCAATCTGTTCAGGCTTTATTCTGAGCCTTCGCGCAACAGTTTTCACTGCCAACAACGTATCCCAATTCCGTTTGACAAGAATACAAACAAGATAACGACCCAAACACGCAGGACAACCCGACGGAACAACAGACGCCTTAACCCCGTCAACCAAGATTTCTTCAACAACAAAATCTTCAGGCTCCTTGCGAATAACACCTCCAATTCCAATAGTCCTTGTGCCATAAACAGTAATTCCAAGTTTTTTCTCAATGTCTGGGACATCCAAAGCTCAAAATCCTCATCACAAAAGCGAAAGGTTACCCGTTATCTTATCAATTTCATCATTTGGTGCAGGTCCAATACCAAGACAAGTAAGCGTACATGGAGGCAACTGCGTTAAACCACGATCATAAACAAGTGCATAGGGCAAATGCATCTTTTCTGCCTGTTGTTTCAATTGAAGCAATTCCGCTTCAGTTTTGACCTTAACAACAACCTTTCGCTGTCCTTCAGCAAACCATGCTTTCCACCAAACTTTATTATGCTTTCGTGTTTCTTCTGCTGCAGAAACCGCAGCGTGAGCCGTTTGCACCGCAATTTTTCCTTTCCCCATTTCCAGATCTAAACGAATAACCAAGGCCTGCTTATATTTGAACTCCGACATACGTGACAACCCAGCAATGTTACCCTATGTATTGAAAACGGATAACACACAGGGAATTAATAAATCCTTGCAACATTCACTCAATAACCCTCTACAAAATTAACAGCAGATGGCAACAAGCCCTTGAAAGCAACTTCACGTAATGGCAAAGAAAAGAAAATACGCCAACGCGGTAAATGCTGAGGGTCTTCTTGCAACCCGCAACAACTCTTTTCCCTGAAAATCGACATCTTTAACTTGAACTAAAGTTTCCTCTAAACGTAATTTTGTAGCGATATCAAAAAGTTTGTCTACTTCCCGATTAGAAAGATTATTCAAAAGTTTCCGCGCAAAAAGCATTGTTTTCATGTCAAATCCTATCTTCTGTCTCCATTGTTCTTCATAACGTTTGAGAAAGCTTTCCGAATAGTTGCCCTCTCTCACAGCTTGCGTTGCAATTTTTCCAGCAGTTTCAGCACAAGTTAGCCCTGTTATAATGCCACCACCAGTTGTGGGTTTAACTTGGGAAGCAGCATCCCCAACAATCAAAAGCCCATCCGCAAAAGTTTTCGAAATGGGACCGCCAAGCGGAATTAAATGAAAAGAAAGACCTGTGATCTGACTTTTTCGCAATTTAACGCTTGCAATTTTATGTTTGCGCAAAAATTGTTCTAAACATTGTTTAGGATTCCCGCGACGTGTAGCCAATCCGATTTTAGCTGTGCCGTTTCGTTTTGGAATAATCCATGCATAAAACCCATCCGCGACTTTATTATCTAAATAGACTTCAACGCGGTCGTTTTCAACATCTTTTATGTTGTTGACTTCTGCGGAAACCGCTTTTACAAATATTCTGTTCTTTGGCTGTTTTAATCCAGCGTTTTTTAAAATTTTTGAGGGGTTTCCTTCTGCGTCAATAACGATATTACACATGATTTTTTCTATTCTGTCTCGTTTATGAACTATAACTCCTTTTGTGAGATTTTTCTGCTGGATAAGCCCCTTCACTCGTGAACCAAGAAAAAACCGTGCACCCGTGTTCGAAGCAATTTCAGCAAGATAACGATCAAACAATTCACGGTTAACAACACATGTCACTGGCGAAGAGAAATTCACAGAAAACTGTTTGCCAGAAGGTGAAAAGAAAATTGCACTTTTAAACATGTTTTCAATAAGGAATGGAGGCAATTCCAACCCTAGTCGTTTCAAACCACTCAAACTCAAATGGCCCGCACAATGGCTGGGGGCTCCAATGACAGGATGCTCTTCAAAAACAGTGACTTTTGCACCAAGTTTTGCCGCTGTCAATGCAGAAAAAGACCCGCAAGGTCCAGCGCCAACTACTATTATATCGTTTTCCATCGTAACTTTTTCACACATACTATTTCAAAATGTTTCTAAAATTTAGTCTTACTATGTTTTATCGTTTTCCAAATCACAAAAAAAAGGAAGGAGGTGCAGTGAGAGGTAGCATGATTAAATTTTCTTTTTGCTAAGGACTGATCGGAATGCACCGCATTTTGGACAGTCAAAGAGACCTATTTCTAATTGTAATCTTTTACCTGATTTGTCTGGTTTACCTGCCATTTTCCATGATTTCCGTGGTTTAGAGACGTCTTTTCCACATTTTGGACATTTAGCCATTTATCTTCCCTTCATGGAATGTATCATTAACGTTACTACATAAAAAATTTTCCATAGAAATAGGCTAAGAAACAGAGAAGATATAAGTAACCATGTTAAATATTCAAACTCCTTTATGAAAGGTGACCTACAATGGCAACCGTGAAAGAAACAACTGGAACTTCGTTGAACATGCCATCCTGCACAAGCTGTAATCGTATAATCTCGCCAGGCCAAGAGGCAACAAAATTTTCCTGTCCAAACTGTGGGGAAATCATAATTTGGCGCTGTGACCGATGCCGCAAATTTGGGCGTCCATACAAATGTCCGAAATGTGGATTTACGGGACCTTGAGAATATGGGAAAAATAATGATAAGCTTCAAAATTTTTCCTACGGGCATCGAAGTTGACTTGGAAAAACTTAAGCAACAAATAGCAAGTATTCTCCCTGCATCAACAAGTATTTATGGATACCAAACTGAGCCTGTTGCATTTGGCTTAAACGCTTTGCTCGCGCACATCCTTATTCCTGAAGATCAGAACGGTTTACTGGACAAGATAGAAGAAAATTTAAATAAAATTCCAGAAGTTAGTCAGATTCAAACTATCATGGTGCGAAGAACACGATAGTTTAAGAATTTGTAAAGTTTATATATTCATAATTCCCTTTCGACTTGTGCACATTTACCCGATAAAGGAGTTAAAGACAATGAGTAGTGAATTACAACTTAAAGTTCGAGATGCAAAACAAAGAGATGTTGGAAGAGGAATAGCCAGACTTGATCAAGCAACCATGCAGAAACTAGGGATAAGCGCGGGCGACGTTATCGAAATAATTGGAAAACGTAGCACTAGTGCAATTGCGTGGCCAGCCTATAGCGAAGATCAGGACAGAAGTGTTGTGCGGATTGATGGATTCACACGTAAAAATGCCGGTGTTGCAATAAATGAGTATGTTGTAGTGCGTACTGCGAAGGTAAAAGATGCTACGCATGTTGTACTTGCACCTATTGACATGCAATTAAATGTGGATGAAGATTTTACGAATTTTGTTAAGAATCGTCTCATGGAGCGAACATTCGTCGAAGCCGACACAACACTGGTTATGATGCTTGGGCATGCAATTCCATTTACTGTAACAAAAACACGACCGCATGGCATTGTGCGTATTACGCATACAACCGCATTGCAAATATTGAACGAACCAGCACCAGAGACTAAAGGTGTACCGCGCACAACTTATGAAGACATTGGCGGTTTGCACGAGGAAATCCAACGTGTAAGAGAAATGGTAGAGTTGCCGCTTAGACATCCAGAAATTTTTCAAAGACTTGGCATAGAGCCGCCAAAAGGTGTATTGCTTCATGGACCACCTGGCTGTGGAAAAACTTTACTTGCCCGTGCGGTTGCAAACGAGTCTGAGGCTAACTTTTTTTCAATAAATGGTCCTGAAATTATGAGCAAGTTTTACGGCGAATCTGAGGCGAGGTTGAGGGAGATTTTCCAGCAATCACAACAGAACGCGCCCAGCATTATATTTATAGATGAACTGGATGCGATTGCGCCTAAAAGAGAAGAAGTTACTGGCGAAGTTGAGAGAAGAGTAGTTGCACAGTTATTGGCTCTAATGGATGGGCTCGGTGGAAGAGGTAACGTTATAGTGATAGGTGCCACAAACAGGCCAGGCGCACTTGACCCGGCTTTGAGAAGACCTGGACGTTTTGACAGAGAAATCGAGATTGGTGTCCCTGACAAGGCTGCAAGGTTTGAAATTTTGCAGATTCATACGCGCGGTATGCCGTTAGCTGAGGATGTGGATTTGAAGAAACTTGCCGAAACTACTCATGGCTATACAGGTGCTGATCTTGCGGCATTGTGTCGAGAAACTGCTATGAAAGCTTTGAGGCGATACCTGCCTGAGATTAATTTGGAAGAGGAGAGAATTCCGCCAAGCGTTTTGGAGAAGATGGAGATTCGAATGGAAGACTTCGCAAATGCTTACAAAGAGGTTACGCCAACTGCTATGCGAGAGGTCTATATTGAAGTGCCAACGGTTCACTGGGGAGACATTGGAGGCTTGGAAGAAGTTAAGCAAGAACTTAGAGAAGCGGTTGAGTGGCCGCTCAAAAATCCTGAAGTGTTTTCTCGTTTGGGAATCCGTCCACCAAAGGGAATCCTATTGTATGGTCCGCCTGGTTGTGGAAAAACTCTTCTAGCAAGAGGCGTGGCAACGGAAAGTGAGGCGAATTTCATTACTATTAAAGGTCCAGAAGTGTTTAGCAAGTGGGTTGGCGAGTCTGAGAAAGCGATTCGAGAAGTGTTTCGCAAAGCAAGAATGTCTGCGCCTTCTGTGATTTTCTTTGACGAGGTTGATTCTCTTGTGCCTCGCCGCGGATTGGGATTCGCCGACAGTGGTGTTAGTGAACGTGTGATTAGTCAATTGTTGACTGAAATGGACGGAATAATGAGCTTAGAAGATGTGGTGATAATTGCGGCCACAAATAGACCAGACATGGTCGACCCAGCTGTCCTGAGACCAGGACGCTTTGATCGTTTAATTTACGTACCAGAACCTGACGAAGAAGCAAGAAAACAAATCTTCAAAATCTACACGAAAGACATGCCTCTGGCAAAAGATGTGAATTTAGACGAGTTAGCAAAAATAACAAATAGCTATAGTGGTGCAGACATAAACGGCATGTGTCGTGAAGCTGCCTTGACGGCCTTGAGGCGTGATGTAAATTCAAAGGAAGTGACACTCGCGGATTTCAAAACAGCAATAGAAAAGGTAGGTCCAAGCGTCACGCCAGATATGGAGAATTGGTACAAAAGTTTCATGCGACAGATACGCCGTATACAGAAACCCGCAACACCAGTAGCATAAGAAATGGAGTGCATGAGTAGTGACAATTAAAACTTGGAAAACCCGTCCTGTGGAAGGTTTTATCTTAGAAGTGTTAAGCAAAAAAGGCGCAGTCACGGATTCAGAGTTGTTCGACATCGTTGGCGAAGAGTTTGAAGACATAGGTTTTGCAGATTTGAATCGTTTAATGATGAACTTAGAGATTGAAGGAAAGATTTACGTCTCAAGTTTGACCAAAGGCAAAAGAAGAGTTGAATTGATAAAAAAGAAAATATAAAACTAATGGTCTTTAACAAATCCGTCCGCATTAGAGAAAACTAAAAGATACTTTTGGTTGATTAACGTTTATCTTGTTAGAGGCTGCCGCCTTGCAAGAAAATCGAGTGATAATGCTTGTGGACTTCGACTACTTCTATGCACAATGCGAAGAACGAGAAAATCCTTCATTAAAAGACAAACCTGTTGTAGTATGCATGTATTCTGGACGGGGAGAAGACCGCGGTGCAATTTCTACGGCAAACTATATTGCAAGAAAATACGGCGTAAAATCTGGAATCCCGATCATTCTAGCAAAAAGAAAACTGAAAGATAAAGACGCTGCGTTTTTGCCAGCAAATTTTGATCTTTATGAAAAAGTGTCCGAAAACATAATGAGTTTGCTGAAAAGTTATGCTGACAAGTTTGAGCAAATGGGCATAGATGAGGCTTTTTTGGATGTAACACAGAAAACCAGTGGAAGCTTTGAGAAAGCCAAGCAACTTGCCGAGACAATTCAAAGAGAGATATTAGAAAAAGAAAAAATCACGCTTTCAGTTGGTATTGGGCCCAATAAGCTTATAGCAAAAATGGCTGCTGGAAGACAAAAACCATTCGGCTTGACTATGGTTAAACCAGAGGAAGTTGAAACCTTTTTGTCACCATTACCTGTGAATGAATTAGTAGGAATTGGAAAGAAAACAGCAAAAGCCTTGCAAGAGATGGAAATAAAAACTGTTGGCGATTTGGCGAAGTTTGATTTGGAAAAACTCATAAAACGGTTCGGCAAAGTTTTAGGCGTGTATTTTTACAATGCGGCCAATGGTATTGACGAGTCTCCAGTTCAAGAAAGAGGTATGATTGAATCCATAAGCCACATACTGACGTTGAAGGAAGACACAAAAGATTTGGGCGCAATACTTCAACTAGCCCACAAAATGGGCACAGATGTCTTTCAGAGAGCAAAAGAACTTAATCTTAACTTCAGAACGGTCACTGCGCAATTGATTCTACAAGATATGACCACTCATAGTAAGTCAAAAACCTTTGGGACAACAATTGACAGTCTCGAAGTTCTTAAAGAATCAATAAGGGAGCTTTTCGAGAAGTTGTTAAGTGAAACACCTGAAGAATTAAAAGCGAGAAGAATTGGCGTGAAAATCTCCAATTTTTCACAAGGAGGGCAAACCCAAAAACACATCACAGAATATGTGAGCAAAGAATAGTGATGCAACCTAAGTTTTGGACATATTCTAGTTTGGGACATATGCAAGGTATGAAAATAAGCTGTATATTAAGACAAGGGATAGTTTCTTTTGAAGAAATCACACGTGTGGTTTCGCTCGCCCACTTTAGAGGATGAAAAAGAATGGTTGATTATTTCGGCGATGATGTTGAAATTATTCGCGGCAAGAAGTGGGACTGGAAAAATTTTAAGACTACTGAAGGCTATGCCGTTTCTCCGAACCTTCTCGACTGGGTTATTGGACAAGAACGAGCGCTAAATGAATGTTACCTATGTCTTGAAGAGTGGGTGCATAAACTTAAGCAATTAGAAAAAGAAAAATGGTTCAAGGTATGGAAAGATCCGAACAGAGATAAGCCACAATTAACGAAAACAGTGCCACCTGGACCATACTTGCTTCTGCTAGGCGACCCAGGAACCGGCAAATCTTTGATCGGTCGCGCCCTTGCGGCACATTTGACAGAGTTATACAGAAAACAAAAGATTCAACTTCAAGATGATGTCTGTTGGCAAAACAAATTGATCCCAAGCGAGCCAAAAATTTCATGTCATCCTGCAGGCGAAGGAAAAAGAATAATTTTGAAGGAAAAGCTGAAAGAGTCGAAAAAGCTTTTCTTGCAGGCTGCTGGGCTAAAGGTTTTAACATATTTGATGATTGTAATTGCTTCAATTTTCATGTTTGCTGGTTTCTATTTCTTGTGGCAACAGAAACTTCGTTGGGACGCCAACCCAATGACGGCTTTTGGTCCTTTGCAAGAATCCTATGGCAGCGACCTTGCCAAATATATGCTTGATTCTTTCATTTCCATAGGAACTACCACATTTCTTCCTGCTGGTATGATGCTAATGTTCCTCGTGCTCGTCGTTTTTCTCGGCAGATTTGGAATGTTTGGATCTGCAAAAGGAATCGGTGGAGCGAAGGCAACTACTGTGCCCAAGCTTATAGTGGACAATAGCCAGAAAGTCGCACCATTCATCGACGCAACAGGTCATGGCTCATCACAGCTTTTTGGAAGCATCGCTTGGGACCCATTGCAAACAGGGGGGCTTGGCACTCCAGAACATCAAAGAGTAACTGCTGGCGACGTGCATCGAGCAAACTTGGGCATATTGTTCATTGATGAAATCAAAAACTTGAAGCCAAGCGAAGCAGTAACATTGCTCACAGTATTGGAAGATGGACAGCTGCCAATCACGCTAAGAAGTCGTTGGGACGATGTTGGAACTGCAGCGATGGCAGTGGCAACCGAGCCAGTTCCATGTATGTGCTTTTTGGTAGGGGCAGGAAACTTTGATAGTATCGCGAATATTCATCCTGCGCTTATGGATAGAATTTACGGCTACGGTAAAGTTGTTAGAATGAATAATGAAATGTCAAACACTCTGGAGAATCGTCGCAAATATGTTCAATTTATAGCTCAGGAGGTCTCTCGTTTCCATCTTATGCCCTTTAGCCGAGAGGCATGCCAAGAAATTATTGATGAGGGAAGAAGACGCAGCAACAAAAGGGATAATCTATCAACACGGTTTAGACCTATGATTGCGATACTTAAAACTGCTGCTACTCTTGCCATGAATGAAAGGTGCAAAGTTGTTGAGAGAAGACATGTCGTAGACGCCGTAGAAAACCACTGCAAGACAATTCAAAAACAAATTCTTGAACATCAAATGACGGAGAGAGGCAAACTTTTAGAAATCCGTCCAGAAGGTGCCAAATCTGGACAAATTTACGGACTTGCAGTGGTTTCCGATCCATATAGCAGTGAGATGACAGGAAACGTTCTCACAGTGAAAGGCTTCATAGAAAAACGAGATAAGAACAGAGTTAATGACTTGAAAGGCTACTACAAGGTTACTGGTATAGCGAAAAGTGGAAAAGGACAATTCATCGAAGACAGCGTGGCAAAAGTGAGAAGCGTCATCATACAAAAATACGGCGTAGACATAGCGCAAGAATATTTCACCCACATAGATTTCGCTCAAGCCTATGGTGTTGACGGGCCAAGCGCAGGTGTCACAATGGCGATTCTTCTCTGTTCGTTGATAGAAGGGAAGCCAATAAGACAAGACGTCGCCGTCACTGGGGAAATCAACGTAGGCGTAGATGGAGTAACCCAGGTAACCGCAGTTGGCGGACTCAACGAGAAAATTAAAGCTGCCGAGATGTGGAGCTTCAAAAAAGTGGTTATTCCAGCGAAAAACTACAAATATTCAGTAGAGCCGAATGATTATAAAATTGAAGTTGTTCCTGCTGAAACGTTGGAAGATTATCTGGAAGAATGCCTTGTTAGTACAGAAAATTATCTTCCGTTTAACAATCGAAGAAATTCAAATAAGAAAGTGCAGAATGTTAAAGCGCGCATTCGCAACAAAAAAACCGATGTATAAGTTATCCTCCTTTTTTCTGAGCTTCAATCTTTTTCCTTTATGTTTTTATTATGTTGATGCTAAGTTTAAATGTAAAAGATTGATTATTCAGCATTGTATAGTTGAGTTAACATGCCGATAAAAGAAGAATGCAGTTTATGTGGCAAGGTTTTGCCGTATTATTCGCTTAGGCGCTGTTTTCGCTGCAAACGATTGTACTGTAGCACGTGTATAGAATACATGGAAGATGGTACTATAGTTTGTTTGAATTGTGCACGACGCATGGTTTCTCCTCGTAGGCTTGGTACAAAATACAGCCCTTTAAGCAGATACCTAACCCGAAGAGCGCGTTACACTGACATGGTTACAGTTTCGTTTCACGAAATAGAGGGAATAATTGGCAGTAGTTTACCCTTATCCGCTTTTCAGAACGCCGAATGGTGGAAAAACAATCGTGCAGGTGCGCATAGGCAGGCGTGGTTAGATGTGGGATGGCATGTTGAAAATGTCAACATAGAAAAGCGAATAGTTAGCTTTAGGCGAGAGAAAGGCATCCTTCGTACAGAGAAAAAACAAACAAAAAGAAGGCGAAAACAGAAAAAACTTCAAAAACCGTTGCCCAAGGCTAAACCGCGAAAAAGGCGGAAACCATCGAAAACTAAAATGGCGAAGATGATTGCAAGGCTTAAAAACATAGAAAGACAAAAAACGGCGCCGAAGATTTATCCTGGAAAAAAGTTGTCGTCTCCTTATGAAAAGAGATTGTACAAGACCAGAAAAACCTAACCATTATTGTCGGGGAACTGCTTAGAGAGTTTTGATGGTGAGAATGGTTGGAGGGAGAGAAAGGAGGGAGGAGGTTCTATAAAATGCACCAAAAGGTGAGTGTGTCTACAACAATTTGGTCGTCTACCGATGCGGTTACGTAAACCAGCCATCTTCCGTTAGAGTAAGAAGAGAGCGGAATTCTAAAACTCGTTTCTGCGATTCCTGATGTGTTTGTTGTTTTTGTTGAGAGAATTAAGATGCTACCAGTGCCGTTTGCAGGCCAGTGTACTTCAAACGAGACCAGTCGGCTGCCTAAGGGGGCGTCGGAGGCGTTTTTTACTTGGGCGGAGAGGGTGACAGTTTCGTTTTGCCAAAAATTGTCGCTTGGTTGGTCTTTTCCTTGTCCACCACGTGGAGTATAAACGTCTATGGAGGCTGTTTGGGCTTGGACTGAGATTTGGGGGAAGAGGAGATAGCTGGCGCTGCCTAGGAAAATGATGAGCGCTACGGCGGTGCATGCAGCGATTGTTATCTCCTTTTTCAACCATTCTCACCGTATATATTAGGGATGTGTAGTGAATATAATTCTATGTGTTTGTACAGGTGTACAATTGTTTTGGACATCAACCTAATATATTGAAACGTTTTATTTTTTTGTTGTTGAGAAATAATGAGTTCTGAAGATGTCGAGGACGTGCTTAGAGGTTTAACGCTTAAGGTTTACCATTATGTTTTGAAGAATAAGAAGGAAACTGGGATTCGTGAGGTGCAGAGGGCTTTGAATTTGAGTAGCCCTACTTTGGCTGTTTATCATTTGGATAAGTTGGAGAATGCTGGTTTGATAAAGAAGGGCGTGACGGGTTATGTTGTGGATAAGGTTTATCTTCGTAATCTTGTGCGGTTGAGGCGATTGCTTGTTCCTAGGTATTTTTTTTATGCGCTTTTCTTTTCGCTTGCAGTTGTTGTGGAGTTGGTTTTCTTTAGGCCAGTTATTTTTTCGAGGGAGTATGTTTTTGCTTTAATAATAACTTGTGCTGCGGCGGTTTCGTATATTTATGAAACTGTTAAGGCTTGGGTGAAAGAAACGGTTTAGGGTCTTGGTTTTCTGTTCTTTGTGTGTGTGCGCACACGCCTCCCCTCTAGAGGTCCACTATATGATCCAATTAGGCTCCAAATATGAACTAAATATACAGAGTGAATTGCTAGTCTTCCCATTTTTTGAGCCAGTTAATTCCTGTTACTGTGGCATCTGCTATGTTGACTATTCCGTCCATGTTAAAGTCTACATGGGATTATATTTTGATTCTCCTTCTATAAACATCCAAGCATCTTTAACCATTTCTGCATCAGTGGTCAAAAACATAATGGAATTTTGCTGATGAACATGTGTGTTCTCCTTTTCTTGTTTCTGAATTAGCTTATGTATGGCAGTTTGAGTGGTGTGCTTTTCTTTGCGCATTCTTGATGCTTCTTAAGCGCAAACTCAATTCCCTGCTGCACATAATCCTTCGTCAACGCACCTACAAAATCCTGTACAGGTCTTCCCTGACAGAAAAACATCAAAGTAGGCGTCCCCATCACACCGTATTTTGCAGCAAGCTCCTGATTCGCAGGGCTTTCTAGCACGTTAAATTTTGCAAACTTCAACTTCTCAGCATACTCCACAGAGAGTTCAGCATAAACAGGATCAAGCATCTTACAATACGGGCACTGCGGATGCCAAAACATGACCAAAATAAGCTTCTCTGACTCCAAAACCTTTCTTTGCCAATTTACTGCGTTAGTCACTGTTACTCCTTCAGACATCTCTGCACCCGTAAACATCTTTTTTCAAAGAAACACATTTAAGCCTTACATAAAAACAAACGTCACTTTTCCTTCTCTGGTTCTACTTGAATCGTAACCGAACACTTACCAAACGCTTCAGCAATGTTACGTTCAATCTTAGAAGTCAAATCATGCGCCTCCTTAACACTCATCTCCGCAGGCGCCGTAATCGTAATCTCAATATAATTCTTCTCACCAACACGGCGAACCCTCAACTCCCTACAACGCCCTACACCCTCAACGCACAAAACCTCTCGCCTAATATTCTCAGCCAACTCCTTCGGAACAGAATCACTCAACTCGGAAAAGCTCGTCCTTAAAAGCCTAACACTCAAGAAAATTAAGAAACCGCTAAGAATTATGGAAGCGATGGCGTCGCCTTGATGATAATCAGCCCAAACCACAAGACCAAACCCGAAAAGGGCGATAATTGTAGACATAAAATCGGCGAACGCATGAAAAAACGAGGCTCTCACAGTCACAGAACTCTCATTCTTGTCAAAAGCCGCCTCCCTCGTGACAGTAATACGGAAAACATCAACCCCCAAAGTGAAAAAAACCGCCACAAACCCAATTGGGTCTGGATGAACATCAGGAAGATTGGCTATTAATCTGAGAACTGCCTCCAAGAATAGGAATCCACCTAAGGCAACAAGAGAGATTCCCCCAACTAATCCTCCGATTGACTCAATTTTCGCATGTCCATACATGTGGTCTTCGTCAGGAGGCTTGAGCGACATCCTTGTCGTAAAAAACAAAATAAACATAGTAATAGCATCGAACAACGCATGCGCCGCATCACTCAAAATTGCTAAACTGTTAACGATTAAGCCAATCAGACCCTCAACCAGAATAACGCTTGCTATTGCAACGAAAGAAAGCTGAAGAGCCTTAAGCTTCTGCATCACTTTAACTCTCGATAGAAAAACATCTCATATTAAAGCCCGATTTAAGGATTTACGCATTAACAATACATATTCCAAATAACTTTGAGTGCTCAATGGTGGGAAAATTTATTAACCTCTGTTCTCGTCGGACGTTATTGAGGGGAAATTGTGGAAAAGAAAATTATCGCGTTGCTTTTGGTTATATTGGCGCTCGCTTTGACTACGAGTGTTTTAGCATATAACCTTCTCAATCAAAACCGAGAAGAATCCAAAGAAACACAAACTAGAACCTTCATTTTTGAGTTTACTCCCAGGATGCAGAAAATCATAAACGGAACGATAGTGGTAAACGCAACTTTCTCACTTGAAGGAAACTAGCTAAAGGTGATAACCTACATCAATGATACCATAAACTCCCCGGGCACGTTCCTCTGCTATACCTTTGATAGTAACAACAACAGTGCAATTGATGTGTTCGACAAGGCGGATTTAATGTTTGCCAACAATGACACCCAAACAGCAACACCACTTCCTGGCGGTCCAATATTGCTTCCTTCAGTATGGCGGCATCGAAGTGAGTTTCACACTTGCACATTCAATGGTCAGCGATACGTATACAACGCAACATATTCAAAGCCGCCCCGCGACTTGGTGCAACTAATATATCAAAGACCAAGCGGCGACTATATTTGCGTCATGTTCTACATAGGGTGGTAACAGTGGACAAAATAAACGTATACCTCCATTATTGGAGTTTCTTTTATTCTCTTTCCATCAATGCATAGGTAACCTTTTAGTTTAGGAATATAGAAAAAGACGAGAAGAGGCTCGACAATGCGTTTCACCCAAATAGAAAGCGTCCTCGAAGGAAAACACACAGACAAACAAATAACCATCCGCGGCTGGATCTACCGCAAACGAGAAAGCAAAGACATAATATTCATCCTAATGCGCGACGCCACAGGCGTAATCCAATGCATCATCAAAAAAGGCTCAGCAGCATGGAAAGAAGCGGAAAAAGCTACAATAGAATCCTCCGTCACCCTGAGCGGAACAGTGAAACAAGATAAAAGAGCGCCTGGAGGCTACGAAATAAAAGGCAACAGCATCTCAATCATAAGTCTAGCAGAAATTTTTCCTATCTCGAAAGATAAAAGTGAAGAATTCCTCCGCGACGTTCGCCACTTGTGGCTGCGCAGTCGCCAAATGAACCTAATAATGCGCGTAAGAGACGAAACACTCTGGAGCACCCATGAACTCTTCAGAAAAAAAGGCTTCATTGAAGTTTCGCCGCCCATGTTCATATCAAGCGCATGTGAAGGCGGGTCGACACTTTTTGGCTTGAAATATTTTGACCAAGACCTTTACTTAACCCAAAGCGCACAATTGTATCTTGAAGCATTAATCTACTCGTTGGAAAAAGTGTACTGTGTTGCGCCGTCTTTTCGCGCTGAAAAAAGCCGCACCATCCGCCACTTGACAGAGTATTGGCATGTGGAGCCAGAGCAAGCATTTGCAGATGTCGACGACATGATGCGTTTGGAAGAAGATTTAGTCAGTCACGTATGTCAAAAAATTGCGCAAAAATGCAAGAAAGAACTTGAAGAACTAAAAGTAAGTCCTAAAGAACTTGCAGCTGTAAAGCCGCCGTTCCCACGTATAACCTACACTGAAGCCGTGGAACTTCTCAAAAAGAAAGGCATGAAAATGAAGTGGGGTCAAGACTTCGGCTTCAACGAAGAAAAAGCGTTGGCAGAACAATTCGAGAAACCCGTCTTCGTGTATGCGTATCCAAAACAGATTAAGGCTTTCTACTGCAAAACCTACGAAGACAATCCAGATTTGGCGATGTCTGTTGATTTGCTTGTGCCTAGAATAGGCGAAATCACTACAGGCGGTTCAAGGGTAGACGACAAAGACGAACTGATTAGGCGCATGAAAGAGTTCGGCTTGCGACCAGAAGATTATGATTGGTATGTAGACTTGCGCAGGTATGGTACAGTGCCACATGCAGGTTTTGGGTTGGGTGTTGAACGGTTGTTGGCTTGGATGTTGAAATTGGACAACGTGATGGACGCTATTCCGTTTCCACGAACTATCAGACGGTTCTACCCTTAAAGCAGATTCTTTGTTATGTCCAACGCCATATTTTTCTTCCATAGAAAATCTCTGGCAGTATTAGCAAGCCTGACATAGATGCCAATATTACGACACCCCATTCGAACGGGTCATCTATTGGAATTGTACCGAACAATCCAATGTATGGCACCATAACTGTTAGCAGCGCGCATCCTATCACGGCGCCTAAGAGGAATTTGTTTGAACGGAATCCTACGCGGAAAGCATTACGTTTCTCGGAACGACAATTCCACACGACTAGTAATTCTTGAAGTGTCGCCCGCATAAAAGCCATGGTTCTAGCATCTGCTAATTTCACTGATCTCATTGGTTCTGGCAACAAATACGCGCCTGTCATGTAAAATTGCCAGTAGAATATGCCTCCTGTTAGTAGGAATTGGCTTGTGAAAGTGGCAATTATTGAGGCTAATCTTCCATGTAAAACACCTTCATTCGGATTTCGCGGAGGTCTCTCCATCACATCCTTTTCCGGCGGGTCCATAGTCAGCGCCAATGCTGGTCCTCCGTCAGTAACTAGGTTTAGCCAAAGAATCATGCCTGCTGTTAATGGAATCTCTAAGCCTAGCAAGGCAAAGGTTCCGATGAGTGCTAACTCGTCGAAGTTGCATCGTAGGAGGAAGAAGGAGAATTTTCTGATGTTGTCGTAGATTGTTCGTCCGCCTTCCACTGCTGTGACTATGGTTGCAAAATTGTCGTCAGCGAGGACCATGTCTGCAGCTTCTCTTGTCACGTCAGTTCCACTGATGCCCATGGCTACGCCGATGTCTGACTGTTTTAGTGCAGGTGCGTCGTTGACGCCGTCGCCTGTCATGGCAACAATGTGTCCCTTCTTTTTCAAGGCTCTTACTATGCGGATTTTGTGCTCTGGAGAAACTCTGGCGTATACTGTTACTTTTTCGACTATTTTTTCGAATTCTTCATCCTCAAGTTTGTCCAATTCTTGTCCTGAGAGAACCATACCGTCTTTTAGCATACCTAATTCCTTGGCTATAGCTACGGCAGTGAGTTTGTGGTCTCCAGTAATCATCACTGTTTTTATTCCAGCTTTTTGGCAAAGTTCATTCGCGCTCTTTGCCTCCTCTCTAGGCGGATCAATCATCCCCATTAAACCCGTAAAAACGAGTTTGTTTTCGATTTCTTCATCCTCAAGCTTTTCAAGTGTACTTCCTATTTTTCGGTAAGCCATTCCCAGCACGCGGAGTGCGTCACTTGCCATTTCTTCATTCTTTTTGAGAATAATTTTTCGTTCTTTATCTGTTAATTTCTTCTCTTCCCCACCACTTAGAACGTGTGTAGAACGTTCTAAGATTGTTTCTGGTGCGCCTTTCACATACGCATATAATTCTTTTTCTGGTGTTTCATGAACAGTGGTCATACGTTTTCTTTCAGAAGTGAATGGAATCTCTCTAACACGTGGATATTTATTTTCTAACTCGCTTTTCTGTAGTCTTGCTTTTGCTGCGACTACGATTAAGGCGCCTTCAGTAGGGTCGCCGATAATGGTTTTTCCATCATAATTAGCGTTAGTGCATAGAGTAGCTAATCCTAGAAGAGTAGTCAAGTCAGCGTCTTTTTTCGGGTCTACGCTTTCTTTGTTGTTGAGGAATTCGCCTTTGGACTCATAGCCTGCACCTGTCACATCTATTGTCTTTCCGTAAGTGTAGATTTTTCTTACAGTCATTTCGCCTTTTGTCAAGGTGCCAGTCTTGTCGGAGCAAATAACCGTAGTAGCGCCTAGTGTCTCAGCTGAGGTAAGTCTTCGAATAATAGCATTTCTTTTCGCTAGCTCTCTCGCACCAAGCGCAAGAGATATAGTGACAACAGCAGGCAATCCTTCAGGAACCGCGGAAACCGCAAGCGCAACTGCAGTTTCAAAAGCATTTATAATGTTTTTCAATGCTTCTGGTGTGTCCATTATTCCAAGCGCGTATATTTCATACATTTCTAAAATGAAAATGACCGCACAAACTATTACTATGAGAATTCCTAATTTTTTGGCGAAGCGTTCAAGCTTCCTTTTAAGTGGAGTTTCCTCTGCTTCAACAGACTGTACCATTTCCGCTATTTTTCCAAATTCTGTTTTCATCCCAGTCTGTGTTATTGCGGCTTTTGCTCTGCCGTAAATTGCGTGAGTAGCCATGAAAACAGAGTTTTTTCTATCCGCAACCGGTGTGTCAGGCGGAACAGGTTCAAGAGTTTTATTTACTGGTGTAGATTCCCCTGTTAAGACTGCCTCATCAGTTTTGAACTCAACAACTTCAAGCAACCGACCATCTGCTGGAACACGGTCTCCAGCCTCTAAAAGCACGATGTCTCCAGGTACAACCTCTTTTGCAGGTATCATTGCCTCTTTTCCGTCACGCAAAACTCGGGCTTTTGGAGCTGTTAATTTTTTCATGGCTTCCATGGCTTTTTCGGAACGGTATTCTTGGACGAATCCTACGATCGCGTTTAAGATTACGATGGCTGCTATTGTTAGGGCGTCCACGGTCTCGCCGATTGCAAAGGAGACAACTGTGGCGAAGAGAAGCATAAATACAAAAACATCTTTAAACTGATTCAGGAAAATTTGAAGAAGGCTTGTTTTTTTGGCTTCTACTAGCTCGTTGTATCCAAACTTCTGAAGCCTCTGCTGAACTTCTTCTTCACTTAAGCCATCCTTCCCTACATCGAGATTTTTTAAAACTTCTTTATCAGTCATGCCATGCCATGTGGAAGCCAATTCATCACTCTCTGTGTGCCTTTTCATCATTTCCTTATTGTCTTAGCCTTAGAACACGGTATGGTTAAAGAATTTTTCGATTCGAATTTTATATAAAATGATAGAAGATGGAGCGTTTAGACCGCGTATGCTATTTCGTCTACGGCTTCTGGGTTTCTTAGTGTTGAAAGGTCGCCTAATGGTTCGCCGAGCACTCGTGCCCTTACGACTCTTCGCATGATTTTGCCGCTTCGCGTTTTTGGCACATCTTTGACAAACCAAACTTCGTCTGGTCTTGCGATTTTACCCATTTCCGTTGCAACATGCTCTCTTAACTCTGCTCGAAGTTCATCACTCGGCGAAATTCCTTCTCTTAGTACCACGAAAGCGACAATGGACTCGCCCTTAATTTGATGTGGTTTTCCAATGACTACTGCCTCAGAAACTTTTGGATTGCTAACAAGCGCAGATTCGACTTCGTAGTTGCCTATTCTGTGCCCAGCTATTTTAAGAATGTCATCTGCTCTTCCTTGAACCCAAATGTAACCGTCCTCGTCAACTCTTGCTTTGTCGCCTGTAAGATATTGATGCGGAATCTTGCTCCAGTAAACCTGCTTATACCTCTCAGGATTCTTGTACAAGCCGCGAAGCATGGACGGCCAAGGAGAGAGCAGGTACAAGTCGCCTCCGCCTCCTTTGAGTTGCTTCCCGTTTTCGTCAAAGACGCCAGCAGAAAATCCAGGCAAAGGCTTTGTGGGTGTTCCTGGCTTTAATGGTGTAAGTGGCACTGGCGAAATGACGAATGAGCCTGTTTCGGTTTGCCACCAAGTGTCCATAATTGGGCATCTTTGCTTACCTATATGAACGTAATACCACATCCACGCTTCTGGATTAATGGTTTCACCCACAGATCCGAGCAACCGCAGTGAACTCAAGTCATGCTTATTTGCCCATTTCTCTCCAAAACGCATGCACATACGGATGGCTGTTGGTGCAGTGTAGAAAATTGTTACGCCGTATTTTTCTACGATTCGCCACCAACGATCGGGTTCTGGATAATCAGGTGCGCCTTCATACATTACTGACGTGACGCCTAGAATGAAAGGAGCATAAACGATGTAACTGTGTCCAGTAACCCAGCCTATATCTGCTGTGCACCAGTAAATATCCGTGTCTTTGATGTCGAAAACCCATTTGAGTGTGGCTGCGGTTCCTACGGCATAGCCTCCATGTGCTGCCATTACACCTTTCGGTTGACCTGTTGTTCCTGAAGTATAAAGAATGTAAAGCATGTGTTCAGAATCGAGTTTCTCTGTTTCACATTCCGTAGGTTGCCCCTCAGTTATTGCATGCCACCAACGGTCTCGTTCCTCATTCCATCCAATCTTTTCTGCAGCTCGCTTATAGACTATAACCGTTTTCACGCTTGGACATTTTTTAATTGCTTCATCAACATGTTCTTTCAACGGAACAATTGATCCACGTCTATAAAATCCGTCACAAGTTATTATCGCCTTAGCTTCAGAATCTTCTATTCTCTGTTGTAACCCTCCAACACTGAAGCCTGAAAAAACCACACTGTGAACTGCACCAATTTTTGCGCATGCAAGCATCGCTATCGGAAGCTCTGGAATCATTGGTAAGTATATGCCAACACGGTCGCCTTTTTGAATTCCAATCATTTTCAAGGCATTAGCAAGTTTGTTGACTTGCACGTAAAGGTCATAATAGGTTAACTTCCTGACATCGCCGGGTTCACCCTCGAAAATGATTGCAACCTTATTTTTCCTGTGGGTTTTGACGTGTTTATCCAAAGAGTCATGGACAATGTTGTACTTTGCGCCTATAAACCATTTTGCGAAAGGCTCATTCCACTCTAAAATTTTCTGGTACGGCTCATACCATTCTACAACTTCCTTGGCAACTTCACTCCAATACCATTCGATGTCCTTAGCTTTTTCCCGTAATTCTTCATAACTTTTTATTCCATGAGCATCCATCCATTTCTTAATGTTAGATTGTTCAACAAGCTCTTTGGGCGGATTGAAAATTCGTTTCTCTTTCAACAGCGCCTCAATTGCGATAGGTTCTTGATTTTCACTCAACTTTTTGTCACCTTGATTTGGAATCTTAACCGACATTTCACGTTTATATAAAGTTTTTTCAGTTAGGCTTAGCATAGGATGAATACTAAGAGAATAGAAGAAAAAACGAGAAAAAATGTTGACAGTCTATTTTTGCATGGGACAAATGGGCAGTATTGTTTTTCCGTGAGCTTCGTTGAGTATTTCTGCGAGTGCTAGGTATACGGCGCTTAGTCCACAGATTATTCCTTCGTAGCCCAGGAATGTGCCCAAATCAGTGTTTCCTGTTAATTCTTTTGCAGTCAACAAGAAGAACAGTATCGCTAAACTCATGAAAACAAATTGCAGTACCCTGTTTGCTTTCAGTGTACCGAAGAACATAACAAACGTGAATAACCCCCACATAAAGAAGTACGCCGCCATAGCCTCTGCTGTTGGTCCAATCCATAAACCCATGCTGGGAAGCAGTTTAAGCGCTACCAGTGAAAGCCAAAACAACCCATACGACGTGAAAGCCGTAGTGCCAAACGTGTTGCCCTTTTTAAACTCCATAATGCCTGCGAAGATTTGGGCCAAACCTCCATAAACGATGCCCATGGCTAAGATCATGCTGTCAAGAGGATAAAATCCAGCGTTGTGCATATTTAAGAGTACGGTTGTCATTCCGAAACCCAAAAGTCCAAGTGGTGCAGGGTTAGCAAGTTTTTCGCTCATCTTTCCTCTTCTCCATTAGATTTTGAAAGGCTTAATTGACAATGGAGCCACATATAAAACTTTTCGAAACCGTTAAAAGCATCACAATCATTTACCGTTGACAACTGTTAAAGAAAGGAGAAAACGGTGATGGATTGGTTACTCATTGCTCCAATTGCAGGAATAATTTCAGTTCTAGCCGCAGTTTATCTATACTTCTACGTGAGTAAACAAGACAGCGGAACCGAAAAAATGCGTGAAATCTCCAGCGCCATAAAAGAGGGCGCCAACGCATACCTCAAAAGGCAATATTTGACTCTCGCCATTTTCGTAATAATTGTTGCCATAGTACTACTTATCGCCTTCTGGAGCTCTGACGACATAATGCGCGGACCATCAAGAGCCTTCGCCTACATACTTGGTTCAGTATGCTCTGGTTTAGCTGGCTACTTCGGCATGAACGTGGCATTAAAAGCCAATGTGCGCACAGCTAACGGTGCCCGAAGCGGCTTAAATAAAGCCTTTCCTATGGCTTTCTACGGAGGGGCAGTAATGGGTTTGTCAGTGGTTGGTTTGGCATTAATCGGCATAAGCGGCCTCTACTACGTTTTCAAAGACCCTGAAATCGTGCTCAACTATAGTTTCGGAGCAAGCGCGATGGCACTTTTTGCTAAAGCAGGCGGAGGCATATACACTAAAACCGCAGACATAGGCGCTGACTTGGTAGGCAAAGTGGAAATCGGTATTCCAGAAGACGACCCTCGTAACCCCGCCGTAATCGCAGACAATGTTGGAGATAATGTAGGCGATGTTGCAGGCATGGGCGCGGACCTTTTCGACTCCTATGTGGCAAGTATCGTTGCTGCAATGATTCTCGGTGCAACCGCAACTATTTCAGCTATTAATCAAGCCTACGCTGTTCTACCTATGATTCTGGCTGGTGCTGGCATTTTTGCTTCTATCCTTGGCATGTTGTTCATGAAGATAGGTGTAAAAAATAATCCGGGTGCGGCTCTCAACAGAGGCACTTATATCACGTGTTTAGTTTTTGCTCTCTTTGCTCTTGCTTTGAAATATGTTCTTGACTTGAACTGGGGTATTTTCTATGCTACGATTGCTGGTTTGGTTGCGGGCATAGTTATTGGGATGACTACTGACTTTTTCACGTCTATTGACAGAACGCCAGTAAAGAAGACGGCTGAGTCGGCAAAAACTGGTGCTGCGATTAATATTCTTTCAGGGTTTTCTTATGGTATAATTAGTATCGTTCCGCCTGTGATTGGCATTTGCATTGCGACTATTGCTTCCTGGAATTTAGCTACAATCGGGTTGACTTTATCTTCGCCTGGAGAAATCGTGGCTGTGCAGATTTTTGGAATTGCCGTTTCTGCTATTGGCATGCTTTCGATTGTGGGTATGATTGTGTCGGCTGATGCATATGGACCAATTGTTGACAATGCTAAGGGTATTGCGGAGCAAGCTGGAATTGAGAGAGAGTTTGTTGATGTTGCGGACAAACTTGATGCTGCAGGGAACACTGCAAAGGCGATAACTAAAGGCTTTGCCATTGGTGCTGCAGCTTTGACGGTTATTGCGTTATTCGTTGCTTACGCGGAGTTGGCTGAGATTCCGTTAGATGCGGTTACTGGGATGTACATTATTAATGTGGCTAATCCCTACGTTTTGGCTGGTGTTTTTATTGGTGCGACTATGCCGCCTTTGATTTCGGCGCTTTTGATTCTCAGTGTAGGGCGGAATGCTTTTCGTATGATTGAGGAGATCAGGCGACAGTTCAAGGAAATTCCCGGCTTGCTTGAAGGCAAAGGAAAACCAGATTATGCCAGCTGTGTTGACATCGCGGCGAAAGGTGCTTTGAAGGAACTTGTGCTCCCAAGTATTATTGCTATGGTTGCGCCGCTTGTTGTAGGTTTCGCTTTGGGTAAGGAAGCCTTAGCAGGCTTCCTTACGGGCAGCATAATTACAGGAATTATTTTTGCTTTGTTGATGGCGAATTCTGGCGGCACTTGGGATAATGCGAAGAAGTATATTGAGGCTGGTGGTTTCGGTGGTAAGGGTACAGATGCGCACAAGGCGGCCGTTGTCGGCGATACGGTTGGCGACCCGTTTAAAGACACGGCTGGTCCGACATTGAATACAATGATTACTGTTATGTCGTTGGTTGCTTCGGTGTTTGCGCCCATATTTGTGATTGTTTTGGGCTAAATTTTCCACATCTCTTCATTTTTTTCTGTGTTTTTTGGCAAAACATATATGGTGTAGGATTTGTATTTTGCGTTTATGAACTTGTGGCGTGACATTCCGTGCGGTGATAAGCCTCCTGAATTAGTTAATGTGGTTGTGGAAGTGGTAAGTGGTTCTCGGGATAAGTATGAGTATAATGTTGATTGGGAGGTTTTTGTGTTGGATCGTATGCTTTTTTCGTCTGTGGTTTTTCCTGTAGAGTATGGTTTTATTCCTCGGACGTGGTTTGATGATGGTGATCCGTTGGATGTTATGGTTTTGAGTTTTGAGCCTTTGGAGGTTGGTTGCGTTGTGAAGGCGAGGGTTATTGGTGTGTTGGTTATGGAGGATGAGGAGGGCGTTGACCCGAAGATTTTGTCAGTTCTTGTTGGTGATCCACGGTTTGAAGGTTACAAAGATATATCAGATGTTCATCCTCATCGTTTGAAGGAGATTCAGGAGTTTTTTGAGGTGTATAAGAGGTTGGAGCCGAGGAAGTGGGTGAAGTTTAAGGCTTGGCAAGGTGTAGAGGAAGCGAAGAAAGTTGTTGAATATGCGATGGATTTGTATAAGAAAAAAATGAAAGAGTGAAAGCGATTTTCTTTTTCTGTGTGGCACGCCTCTGGCCCTCGTTCACTATATGTTCCAATTAGGCTTCAAATATGATACAAATATACAGAGCGCATTTTGGGTTATCTGGGGATTAAAATTCTTTTTTTGTACATTAAGCGAATATGCGTAAGCTTTTTTGTGATTCTTCGCAGAAATTGTTGTGTTAACGTATAAACATGTGTCTTGTGTTTTCTTTTTCGTAACCTTTTTCTTTTGGACGCGAGCGTGTAGGGTTCTTTCTAGTTGAGGCGTAGGCGAAAACTATCAACTGAATCTTTAGAAGACAGATGGCGATTCAATCTAGATGAAAAACTGATTTACGTGATAGACAGGTTTATCCTACTCGAGTGTTATCGGAGTGATGCTCTAACATTTTATGGATGGTATGGTTATGGCTTCGAAAGTTGCAGTAGTCAAATTCGACGGAAATGTTTCTGAATCATTTAGTCAAGCCCTCCGCCTAATCGGAGGAATAGACGACCTGAACACACCTGAGAAGAATGTCATCATTAAAGTAGGGATTTTCCATCCACGTTCACTCCATCACACTTCAGTTAGTGTTGTTGAGGCAATCATTAACGGCTTCAATGAAGCGCCGAAGGTCTTCTTGGCTGAGTCGGACAACTACTGTGGAACAGGAACTGAAAGACTTCAAATTTGGAAGAAGCTTTTCAACAACAAAGTAGCGCCTTTCAACCTTTCAGCGGACACTAACACAAGAAAAGTAAAGCTTGCCAATCAAGAAATGAATTTGTCACATGTACTTTTCAAGCCTAACGTGTTTGTGAGCACCCATGTACTGCGCAGCTACCATAAAGGAAGCATCCTCAAAAACCTGTTCGGTTGCACTCCAACTGCTAAAAAAGCAAAATACCACAAGAACGAAATTTTTTATCCACTCCTCGCCGATGTTTACGAGGCAGTAGGCGGAATAGATCTAGCAGTACTTGATGCCACACACCTTTTTCATAAACCAAGCAATAATAACCGGTTTAGAATGAACACTATTTTAATGAGCAGAGATGCTGTTGCTGTGGAAACTGTTGGAGCTGTACTCGCAGGTTTAAAACCTGAGAAAATGCAAGTAATACAAGAATTCGTAAAAAGAGGCTTAGGCGAGGGAGATATCGAAAAAATCGAGATAGTAGGAGCTCCGTTTGAAAGCCTCAAAGAGAAATTCGCAGTCGTTGCTAAAAAGCTCGAAAAGATGGCAGGACCAGCGCCTACAACATGGGCTCCGGAAATAGACCGTTTGATTAGGGAAGGATTTTTCAAACTTCCTAAAAAACGAACAAGAGAAGATGTGGCTAAAGCATTGGAAGCTAAAGAGATTTCAACGAAGGGCAATATGAACGTAATTGTGACAACTCTGAATCGAAGAATTAAAAAAGGAGTCTTAAAAGGAATTAGAGAACCGGATGGATGGGTTTACTGGACAGAATAAGTTGACTTTTACGCATGAGAACGTAGCAAAGCGATTTTGTTTCTTGTTTTTATTTATACATTATTTTTATTGCTGCTAATAATAAAAAAGAAGAAGAAAGTGTGTTTATCGTATTCTCCTTAGCGCGGTTTCTGCTGCAAGCACCATAGGTTCCCAAGTTTCATTCAATGGCGGCGCGTAAGCAGTATCTGCTTTTACTAGTTCCCTAAGGGTCATCTGTTTCTGAATCGCAAAAGACAACGAATTGATTCGCTGCGTAACCTCTTCACCACCGACTACTTGACCACCAATGAGCAACTCAGATTCTTTATCAAAGATGAGCTTAACCTTAATCGACAAGGCTCCGGGATAGTATTCTGCCTTGGTTTTCGACGAAATTGTTCCAACTAGCGTGGGGATGCCGCTTTTGTTAGCCATAAATTCCGTTAACCCAGTAGCACCGATTTCTAAGTCAAACAACCGCGAAACAGAAGAGCCAAGGCATCCTGGATAAACAGCGTAGCCGCCAGCAGCATTGGTTCCAGCAACCTTAGCATGTCGCACAGCAATAGTGCCAAGCTGACAAAGCAAAGGTCTATGTGTGACTAGGTTCATAGACTCTGCACAGTCCCCAGCCGCGTAAATATCCTTAACATTGGTTTCCATCCGCATGTTCGTTTTAATGCCCTTTGTCTCGCCTAAGGCTATGCCTGCTTCTTGAGTTAATTGATTGTTAACGCGAATGCCTGTTGCGACAACTACGATGTCTGCTGGAATCTGTTCCTCGCCGACTACAACACCAGTAACTTTTTCGCCGCCAAGAATTTCGCTAACACCACTACCAACTATTACTCTTAATCCCTTTTCTTCAAGCTTTGTCTGTACTATCTTCGCCATGTCCTCGTCAAGCATTGCAGGAAGCGTCTGCGGCAAAAGCTCAACCACCGTTGTCTGCAATCCTCTTTCAACAAATGCAATTGCAACCTCAAGCCCAATCAAACCAGCACCAATTACAACAGCGTTTTTTGCAGTTTTAATCGCAGCGTCAATTTGTTCACCATCCTCCAACGTGCGAACAACGAACACGCCTTGTTTTTCTCTGCCTTTTATGGGTGGCACAAAGGGAGAAGCTCCAGTAGCCAAAATTAAGCTATCGTAAGGCAAAATCTCTGTGTTTCCAGCTTTGTCGACGGTTCCAATAGTTTTTGCATCCTTATTTATGCTGGTAACTGTTGTTTCCAATTTTAGGTTGAGCTTCATCATTTTATAGTATGTAGGTGGGTACACTATCAAGTCGTCAAATCGGGGAATGTGTCCACCGAAAACAAACGGGATTCCGCATCTTGAATAGCCTATGCGTCTCTCCTTGCTAATCAAAGTGATTTCTGCGGTTCTATCTGTTTTTCGTGCAGCAGCGGCGGCATCTACTCCTGCAGCATGTGCGCCTACGATGACGATACGTCGCGGCAACTGTTTAGCCTTCCTTCAATAAGCTTTTATGCCACTCAACAGCCTGCGCTGCGTTCATTAGATTTTTAAGCTCGTCCATGTTGGTTGGTTTTATCACAAGTAGCCAGCCATTGTTGAAGGGGGCTTCGTTTAGCAGTTCCGGCTTACTTTGCACTTCTTCATTAATTTGCTCTACTGCTCCGCTTATCGGCGCCACAAGATCTGAGACAGATTTTACCGATTCCACGGTTCCATACGGTTCGTTTTGCTTCACTGCTGTACCTGCAGAGGGGATTTCCACGTAAACAATTTCCCGAAGTTGCTTCTGCGCGAAATCTGTGATTCCAACTCTAACTTTGTCGCCTTCTACCTTTACCCATTCATAGTCTTTGCTATAGTAGAGTCCTTCTGGGACATCATACCCATTTACTTTAACCATGTTATTTCACCTCTTCGATAGAATGCCATACTTTACGCTTTCTCAGTTTTAAAGATTAACCCTCTTCAATTGGAAAATTCGTTTTTTATCTAGGGTAATTCTTTAGTTTGACATTGAACCAGGCGTCAACTTAGTTTAAGGTTATGAAAAAAGGCTTTTAACGTCCATTGCAAAAGAGATAGGCAAAGAGGAACACGCTTTGTTCGAGGGAATACTAGTTAACGCATTAATTCTCGTCGCCTCCCTCATAGTTTTGAACAAAGCCAGCCACTTGACAATCACCAACTCCGTGAAGGTAGCGGATATAACTGGTTTTGGCAAAACAACAATTGGTTTCATTCTGGTTGCATTTTCAACCTCCCTACCCGAACTTTCGGTATCAATCTTCTCAGCCGTAGGTGGAGGAGCAGTGGGAGTTGCCATTGGAAACGCTTTAGGCTCCAACATTGCGAATGTCTGCTTAATCCTCGGCGTTTGCATACTCATGGCCACTTTCAAAAACGCAAGAACCATAAAGCTTGTTCCAGTCATGACAAAGGAAGAATTCGGAAGCCTTCACTTTGGTCTTTTCATAGCCTCCATCATTCCGTTAACTCTACTGTACATAGGCGACATAGGCTACGCAAGCAGATTCATAGGAATAATCCTTCTTGTAATCTTTATTCTATACATATATCAGCTATCAAAAGTAAGAACCATAAAAGAAGAAGCCAGTTTGGGAGGCGAAAGCCAAAAACTCCCTAGATACAGTTTTTGGGCATTCGTCGGTGCTGTTGGTGTTGTTGCCAGCTCCTATTTTATTGTAGATTCCGCTACTTACATTGCTCTAGAAGTAAAAGTTCCACGGGTAGTCATAGGCGCCACGATAGTAGCCTTCGGCACAAGCGTACCTGAATTGGCAACAAGCGTCGAAGCTGCGCGGCAGGGTCATTTGGATCTTGCTTTTGGAAACATAATTGGAAGTTGTTTCATAAACATAACGTGCATTTTAGGAGTAACTTTGATAGCGACACAGTTACTAGTGGATATGGGCGCATTTGCAGATCTGGTCATGTTTTCTTTGATAGCCAACCTATTTCTCTGGTACTTTCTCTCAAGCGAAAGAATAGGCAGAAGAGAAGGCGGTGTTTTGCTGTTCATTTACCTCTTGTTCCTTGCAATAAGCTTCAGTGGTTATCGCAGATAAATGAGAACATACTATTAACAACTGTTTCTTCGCATGAATCAAGCCTTTTTCGTTTTGGTCAATTGCTGTGTTGCGGCTTCTTTGGAAAATTTTTTGGCTGAACTTTCAGAGTACACACTGTTCGTTACGTCGTTCATGTGGGCTAATACTATATCTGAGGCTCTCTTAACAGCCTGAGGGTCAACTCTTGTTTTATCATTTGAGTTTGAACAATTTTCATGTTTTTTAATGATAAAAGAATGACTTACAAGCACGTAAGCTGTTAAGGCGCCTAAAAGACCCATAAATATGTCCAACACACCATTCCAAAAGAAGACATTTACCACCCGTGGGGTGAATTTTTCAGCAATTTCTTCTAATCCTTCCCAAACCAACCCAACAAAGATACTAAAGTAGCATACGAATGGAAGTTCTGCGCTTGTTTCAAGGAGTGAAATTTGATGGCTTAATTCCATGGAGTCAAACATCGTCAATGCTTTGCTGTAGGATATATAGCTGACGAATACTTCGTAAACTTTTATCGCAATCAATCCTACTCCAAAACCGCTGATGTAATGTTGAAAAGAGTCCAAGTTAGGAATCACATGATATAACGGTACAAAAGGTGCTCCGAGTATAGAATGAGAAGATAACGCCAATCCAACGATAGCTATGACTTTTGTGTCTGAAAAAGCTTCGCCTATAACATTAACCACACTTCCTAGAAGACCTTTTGTAGAATTTTGATGTCTATCAATTAGTTCGGACGCAATTCCAAACAATGAAGAATATAAAGCATAAGCGGTAATACAGACAGCAACCCAGTAGACATCTCTTTCTAATGCGCGAAAAATACCCACCATTAAAATGATCATTTTAGTCGCATCGAGAAAAACGGCGCTTGAGACATCCTTTGTGCGTCCGCCTTGTATTGCAGAAAAAGTTGAGCCATATGGCAACATCTTTATGAGAACATTGCGAAGCCCGCCAGACTTTTTAGTTTTCAAATTTTGAATTCTATTCCTTCTCTTCAGAAAACCCTCAAATATGTAATCTTTAGTAGAAGCATATTCCTTCGTAAGCAAACCAGATGCTTTTTCAGGTAAACCTATTTCTAACAGTTTTTTGCTGAACACTTTACTTGTCTTTTTGACGGTTGAGTTTATAGCAAGCCACATGACAACGAACTTGTAGATGAGAACTGGAATAAGTTCTACGCTTACAAAAAAATTGTATATCTCTGCGCGGATGTTTCCTTTGTCCATTTTGTCTGACCTTTCTTACATCTGACGCTAGATGACCGTTCAGAATTTATCGACAAGTTATTGCCTGGATTTAAATAATTTGCCACAAATCGAACTCTTAGACGCTAAACCTCAAAAGGCGCCTATCCTACCCAAAAACTTGAAAGAAAAGAATACATCAAAAAACACCTAGCTTCATACAATAAAAAAAGCAGAAATGTATGGCGGGCCCGCGGGGATTTGAACCCCGGTTCACCGGCTCCGGAGGCTTACGCACGCCTTCGCAAAGAGTGAAGAGCGTTCGGCGCCTTAATCCAGACTGGGCCACGGGCCCTATTTTTCTGGGTCTTAACTAGAATCAGCAGGATAGAAGATTTAATTGTTGCTTATGTTTCGATTAGTTCCTTGTTTAGCCACCATGCTTTGCGTTTGCCTTGTTTTTCGCCAGCGTAGTATGTTATTAATGGTTTTCCAAGTTGTTTTTTGGAGGTTTTTTGGATTTTTCTTAGGCGGTTGAGGATGAGCCAGCGGTTTGTTCTGATGTAGTCTGCGAGTTCTGGTGTTGTTGCTCCTTTATAATGTAGTAGATAATCGACGATCTTGTGGTCGATTTCATCGATGCAGAATGCGTGAGGGTTTATTTTGCCTCGTTCGAAGGTTAAGACTTCGAGTTCTGCAAGATATTTTTTTATTTCTGTTAATTCTGTTTCAATTTTTTCCATGCGATTCTCTAATTCTAAAATTTTGTCTGGGCGTGGTGTTTTTTCTAGTTTTTCTTTTATGGCCTCGCGGATAAAGTCGCTCCTTTCCCTTTCTGGAATTCTGAGCAAAATTTCTTTGTAAATTTCTTCTGGAATCTTTGCCGAAACCACAACTTGTTTGCCCATTTTGGTGCCGCCAATAGTTTACTGTGCGGAAGCTAATAAAAGCGTAAAGTAGATCTGTAAGTAAAAACTGTGTCTTTTTCTGCACAGACAAAACATATTATAATATTGTTACCACGTTAGGTAGTCGAGAGTGGTTTCTGTGTCGTTGAAAGTTGAAGATATTATGGTGAAAGAAGTCGTAACAATAGGTGCAAACAGAACGGCAAAAGATGCGGCTGATCTGATGAACCGTTACGAGATTGGGTGCTTAATAGCTGTGAGACGAGGAAAAGCAGTAGGCATTCTAACCGAGCGTGACCTGCTAAAGAGGGTAATAAGCGAAGCCCGCGACCCAGCAACAACAAAAGTGAAAGACATAATGTCCAAACCCCTCATCGTTGTCGAGGCAAATACAGAGTTAGAAGACGCTGCAAAACTCATGTTCAAAATGAAAATCAAGAAACTACCAATAATAAAACAAAGCAAACTTACAGGACTCGTCACACTAACAGACTTTGCACGGTTCCAGCCTCAAATGATTAAAATTCTGAAACAACTTTCCCGACTTGAACACGCGCCAAAACGGATGCAAAAAGTCATCGATTACTACATAGCCTAAAAACCATCCACGTTTTCTGTGAAATAGTAAGCCTTAAGTTTTTAGCCTGCAACGCCTTTTGAAGAACGGAGAGTAGAGCTATGTTTGAATTTGGAAACATAAGATTTAGACCTATGGAAAAGGAAGATTTGAAGCTTTTGCACGAATGGGAAAACGACTTTGAATTGATAATGTACTCCAGAGCGAAACCCATGAACTTCATGAACATGGCGCAAATAGAAAAACAATACGAAGAAAGAACAAAGGAGGAAACGAATCTTTATTTCATTGTAGAAACTGTTAATCCAAAAGAATCGATAGGAATCGCCACAATAAGAAGAAACGAATGGTCCAACGTAAAAACAGGAGACATTGGCACCTACATCGGGAAAAAGGAACTCTGGGGTAAAGGATACGGAAAACAAATAACCGTCGCTTTACTGGAAATGGCATTTTTCCACCTAAACCTAGAACGCTGCGAAGCATGGAGCGTCGAATATAACATCCGTGCACACAAGGCTATTGAAGCATGCGGATTCCAAAGGAACGGAGTTTTAAGAGAGACTTCTTGGGTTAATGGCAAACGATGGAACAGTTACTACTTCGACATTTTGCGGCAAGAATATCTGGCAAAAAGAACGGAATTGCTCAAAAAAACGTTAGGAGAAAAATTCGACGAATACCTCAAAAGACATTGCCCTTTAGTACCTTAACCGCGCCGTCGCTTTTTAAATTCCCATTCGCACCAGAGATTTTCTGAATGCTTGTCTGGAGGACAAACTCTGCAAACTGCTTCAACGTTTGGATTGAAGGCTTCAGCAAAACTTTTCAGGAAACCGTGTCGCACTAGTTTGCATGGAAACTCGCCTAGTCCTTTTTCTAGTCTTGTTTTCTGAGTCCTGCATTCGGTTACTCTAAAAACGCCTTTTTCGTCTGTTGCTTCTGCTTCTTTCCCAGTTTGATAAAGTGCCCAACTTGTGTGTTTCAATGTCTCAATTAAAGCAGGAATATCTGTCTCCTTTATTCCTAACAGTGTTTTCAGCTCCCTTGCCTCTATTTTTCCCATGATTTTCCAGCAATTCGCATCGATTTCTGTCGCTGCTTCGGTGGCAAATCGTTCTTCAATGCCTAAAAAATATAGTCCGTCAACTCTCCAAAGATTTCTTATTTGCAAGAAAAACAATTCAAATAGTTTCTTTTTTGGCAGTTTACCCAGTATTTCAATGTCTTTTGATGTTGGCCAACTCATGTTCAAACCTCTTGTGTTGAATAAGTGCTTGAAAACTTTAAAGTTTCCATAAAAAGAGAAAACCACTAGAGCTGATACATGTTTCCCACACTGTTCCACACGAAGGCTTCTGGCATTGCCTCTGCAATTGCGAATATGCCTCTCCAACCTGTGCAATGGGATGGCGCTATAAGTGTTGGGTTCAGTCGTTTCAGTTCGTTGGTTGTTGAAGTTATTGTTGGTTCATGTTCTTTTCCTGCTAGGTGAAAGCCGCCAAGTATGGCATGAATACAGCTGACTCTGGTTATTTGTTGTGCGTAAACTACTGTATTAATAATACCTGCGTGGGCACACCCAGAAATCACGACCAAGCCCTTATTTTTAACATTGATTACAACAGCTCTGTCATCCCAAACCCATGGGTCGGGCTTCCACTCGCCATTTATAAAAACTCGTTGTCTTGAAAATCCTTTTTCGAAATCAGTCTTACGTGGAATTTCGCCTGTGACAAGTATAGTCTCATCTGCTAATGTGTGGGGTTCTTTGGTCTTTACATATTTGGCTGGTCGAATCAATTTAGCATTAGGAAAATCTGGAGCTTTACTCACTGTGCCGTCTGGCTTCGCTGAACCTCGTGTTTTAAACATGTCCTCATGCACAATAATTGGCAGATTTTCTTTATCAACAACTTTTAGAACATTTAGTAGTCCACCAAAATGATCATAATGCCCATGAGAAAGAACTATGGCCTCAATTTGTGCAAGATTTATTCCCATTCGCTCCGCGTTGGTGACTACTCCTTCAGGGCTTATTCCCGTGTCGAAAAGAATAGTATGAAATTTTTCATCAGAAAAAGTCTTGATTAGTACTGAAAAGCCGTGTTCAGCTATAGGAAGGCGAAAATGTTCTTCTATCCATTCTTTGCTTCTGCGCTCCTTTAACCACTCCCGAATTTGTTTAACTTCTCTCTTTTCAGTTGTGGACAAAAACTCCACAGAATTATCCATCAGATTTGTTAACTCCACGCTGTCTACTTCTTTCAAAATCATTTTTTTCTCATCTCTATTTTTACAATGTACCTTTGTAATAGATCGTTGCGGGGCATCCAACACATTTCTCTCTTTTATATCTATTACATGGGCGGCAATCCACTTTGCATGGTGTAATCTCTTTTCCTTTACGTGCAAGGTATTTTCTTACAGGAAGGAACGGTGAATAATAGATATTTCCAATGGGATGAAACTCAGATCTGCGAATGCCTTCGCTGCTCCTCAAAGAGCATTTTTCCAGTGATATACTTTCAAGCGTGTCCGGGTTCTCTGCCACAATAAGAGCGACGGTGTTGTATCCTCCAAAAGTCGTAAAAATGTGAATCACACGAGGGCATTCTTTGAAACGTTCTAACAGTTTCTGCATTGCTTTGGCTCCTTCTATCTCAATAAATACGAGGGCTGCATGAAGACCCGTTTTTTCTGTATTGACCAACGCTGAAATATTTATGATTCCTTTCTCGAAGAGTTTGTTGACCCTCTTTATTGTACCCATGTTCGAAAAACCTATTATCTTGGCAAGCTTCTCGAATGTAGTTCTCCCGTCTCGCTGAAGTTGTGATATAATCTTTTGGTCAACATCGTCCATGTGCGTGCACCAGTTAGTTTACTTTATAAACAAAAAGTATTAATATAGTTTATGTCTTGAACATATCCTCCATGACTTTGTAGTCTATGGAAACAGGAACATAAAAAAGTGAACCACAATGGGCACCAAAGGCAATCTCAAAAAAACTTCCCTGGCCTCAAGTCCAAGAAGGCAGCTTTATGAAGAAGAGCTGCAGAGCCTTAAGCTCAAGATGAATAAGATCCGACATAAAATTGCTATAATAAGTGGGAAGGGCGGCGTAGGCAAAAGTACGGTGACCGTGAATTTGGCAATGGCATTCGCTTCTCATGGCTATGTGAACAGTGTGGGGATATTGGATGCAGATATTACAGGGCCTTGTGTACCCAAAATTCTGGGAATAAGAGGTGAAAGACTTCAAAGCGGTCCTCCAGGCATATTTCCAGCAACTGGTCCTCTAGGGATAAGAGTTGTTTCTATGGATTTTCTACTCCCGAGTGATGAATCGCCTGTTATCTGGCGTGGCCCCCTCAAGATGAAAGCTATTCAACAGTTTCTTTCAGACATTATATGGGGAAAGTTAGATTTCCTATTTATTGACCTTCCTCCGGGAACTGGAGACGAGCCTCTCAGCGTTATGCAGCTTTTACCAGATATGGATGGCGTCGTGATAGTGACAATTCCTTCAGAGGTTTCTCAGATAGTCGTAAAGAAAGCGGTGACATTTGCAAAGCAACTAGCCATACCTGTAATCGGTATATTGGAAAACATGAGTGGGTTTGTCTGCCCGAATTGTGGAGAGAAAGTTGATATCTTCAAAACTGGAGGAGGAGAGAAAATAGCCAACGATTTGCATGTACCTTTCCTTGGAACAATCCCAATTGACCCTGAAATCTGCGAGGATTCAGACAAAGGCCTGCCTTTTGTAATACGGCATCCGAATTCTCCCGCGTCAAAAGCTTTCATGGATATCGTTGAAAAAATTGATGGATTCTTGAAGCAAGAGGCGAAATTGGAAAAGGCATTTGAAAGCTCTGCAAAGAGGGAGGTGAGTAAATGAAGATAGCTATATCTGCTGCTGGAGACACTTTGGACGCTCAGGTTGACCCAAGATTTGGTAGATGCCCCTATTTTATTGTAGCAGACTCCGAAACAATGAACTTCGAGGCGATTCCCAACATGGCTGCAGGCGCTACGGGAGGCGCTGGGATTCAAGCGGCACAAACAATAGCAAGCAAAGGCGTTAAAGCAATAATAACTGGAAACGTAGGACCAAACGCCTTTCAAACCCTTTCTGCTGCGGGGATAGAGGTCGTAGTTGGTGCTTCGGGAATAATCAGAGAAGCTATTGAAAAATATAAGAACGGTGAACTAAATAGGACTGGAACACCTACCGTTCAGGGTCACTATGGAATGGGCATGGCTGGAGGACGAGGTCGGCGAAGGCGACGATAAAAGTAAAGGGTAGAATATACTTGAACACATGGGATGAAGAACCTAAAGATATAAAAAAGGAGAGTTTGGAAGTTTCAAGAAAGGAGGTGGTCAGATGACTGTGAGAATCGTAGTTCCAGTAATCGATGAAGCTGGTTTAGACGCCCAGCTGTCAGAACACTTTGGAAGAGCACCCTACTTTGCTGTTGCAGACGTAGATGAAAAAGGGCAGATAGTAACCCAGAAAACAGTTGCAAACGTTGGCGAACATTTCGGCGGTTCAGGAAAACGCGCGGACTTTATTTTGCAGCTTAAACCAAATGTGATAATCACATATGGCATGGGTCCAAGAGGACTGAGCATCTATCAAAGTGTTCGAGTTGCAGTACTGAGAGCCAATGCGAATACTGTCAGACAGGTGATTGATGCTTATAACAAAAACGAGTTGGAAGAACTTACGGAAGGGTGCCACGAAGCACGACACCCCTAACTGGGCAACTGAAAGAGAGAGTGTAAGAATGAAAATTTTTCCTAAGTGCGCCAAATGTCCAGCAACCTACTGTCAAGGTGCACCTTTAGAGAAAATCAACAAAGACATACTTCCAGATTATTGCCCCATGAGAACGAGCCGAGAGGTGATTGATCTAACTGTTGAAAGATATGGACTGGATAATATAAAAAGAATCTATGTTCCAGCGACTGTTACCGAGAAAGAGGCATACGAAACTGTAAGAGGTGTGCGTATGGCTGTAAGACCTCGAGTTAAAGAGTTAATAGAATTCAGTAAACTAATCCATGCCCAAAAAATAGGAATAGCTTTCTGTGCAGGAATGCGGGATGAGGCAGCGAGAATCGCAAACATCCTAGATAAGGCAGGGTTCACGGTTGCATCGGTTTTATGCAAATGTGGAGGTATCGACAAAACAAAGCTTAATGTAGCGAAAAAATACAAAATCGGGAATCCATCAAAGTTTGAGGCAGGTTGCAACCCGGTCCTTCAAGCCGAACTCCTCAACAACGCTGGAACAGATATCAACGTTATTGTTGGCCTATGCTTAGGACACGATATGCTCTTTACCATGAATTCAAAGGCTCCTGTCACGACTCTTATAGTTAAAGACAGGTTGCTGGGGCATAATCCAGTTATTGCTCTATACAGTAACTATTATAAACAGACCATAGCGTCGCAGAAAAGAACGTGAATGCATGATAATTTCGATAGCAAGCGGAAAAGGGGGAACTGGAAAAACAACTGTAGCCGTATGCATGGCATTGTCTTTACATGATGTCCAGCTTTTGGATTGCGACGTAGAAGAGCCCAATGCACATCTCCTGCTACATCCAAAGATAAACGAAGCGAAACCAGTCCACGTACAGGTTCCAGTGGTCGACAAGAAAAAATGCAATTATTGCGGAGAATGTGCCAAATTTTGCCAATTCAATGCCCTCTTCGTGGCTAATCAAGAAATTCTGTTCTTTCCAGAGCTTTGTCATAGTTGCGGAGGCTGTGCAATCATATGTCCTAGAAATGCGATTAAAGAGAGGAAGCGAAAGCTTGGCATAGTAAAGAAAGGGGTTGCTGACGGGGTTGAGTTAGTTTACGGCGAGCTTGATGTTGGCGAGCCTATGGCGACTCCCTTGATTGCAGAGGTAAAGAAACAAACCAAAAACCATGGTACTGTCATAATTGATTCTCCTCCGGGCACTTCTTGCCCTGTAATTGAATCTGTCTACAAAAGCGATTATTGCATTCTCGTGACTGAGCCCACGCCCTTCGGGTTATACGACTTGAAAATTGCGGTTGAGGTCTTAGAGAGGCTGGGCATTCCACTTGGTGTCGTGGTGAATCGGGCTGGAATTGGAGACATAAAAGTCTACGACTACTGCAAAGAGAAGAGGATTCCGATTTTGCTGGAAGTCTCCTTCGATAAAAGAATAGCAGAGCTCTACTCGTCTGGGACACCATTTGTGTTGAAAATGACAGAGTGGAAGGAAAAATTCCAGCAAGTCTTTGATGAAATAAAAATGAGGTCAGCTTAGTTGAAGCAACTCACTGTTTTAAGCGGGAAGGGAGGCACAGGAAAAACAACTATAACCGCTTCTCTAGCCATTTTGGCGAATAATCCGGTGATTGTTGATTGTGATGTCGATGCTCCTGACCTTCATATGCTTCTCCACCCTGTAATTATCGAGACCCAAGAATTTAAGGGTTCAAAACTAGCAGAAATAGACATGGATAAATGCATCCAATGCGGTTTATGCCAAGAAGCCTGTAGGTTCGAAGCCATAACAGATTTCAAAGTAGATGCCATGCGTTGCGAGGGTTGCGGCACTTGTATGCTTGTTTGCCCAGAAAAAGCTATACGACTAAAAGAACGTGTATGCGGACAAGCCTTTATTTCCAAGACCAAATATGGCATGATGTCTCACGCATTATTGTTTCCTGGCGAGGCAAATTCAGGCAAGTTGGTCACTCTGGTGCGACACAACGCGAGGCAGATTGCTGAAAAGGAAAAGTCAAATCTAGTCCTAATTGATGGTCCGCCGGGTTTAGGCTGTCCCGTTATCGCTTCAGTAAGCGGGATCAATGTGGGAGTGATTGTTACCGAGCCCTCGGTTTCAGGAATTCATGACATGAAGCGAGTTTTGAGGCTTCTAAATCATTTCAACGTGCTGTCGTTGGTCTGCATAAACAAACACGATATAAACAAGGAGAACACTCAGAAAATTGAAAGGTTCTGCGAAAAGCAAAAGATAGAAGTTGTTGGAAAGATTTCTTTCGACCCTATGGTTACAGAGGCCATGGTCTCTGAAAAACCCGTCGTTGCCTATTCACCGGAAAGCATTGTTTCACTAGAGATAAACGAAACGTGGGAAAACATCAGGAGATTCACGTAATGGAAAGTGAAGAAGTTGTTAGAATTGCGAAGGAGAATCTAGAGGAGGGCGAACGTTGGCACAAGAAAGTGAACGTCAGAGAAATTGTCTTCGGTTTTAACGATGGTTCCATCTCAACACTGGCTCTTCTGGCTGGGGTCACTGGCGGCGCTCTTGCCCGTGGCGACATATTAGTAGCTGGTTTTTCCGGCATTGCTGCTGGGTCAATCTCTATGGCCATAGGCGCTTATATCTCCTCTAAATCTGAAGTAGAGCATCATAAAAGCGAGATTCAACGTGAACTGCGAGAAATCGAAGAGGTTCCAGAAATCGAGCAAGAGGAGATTCGCCAAATCTACATGAAAAAGGCAGATTTTACAGAAGACGAACTGAACATTGTCGTCAAACGTATAACAAGTGACAGTAATACATGGCTGGATTCAATGATGAGGGAAGAACTTGGGCTTTTTGAAGAACGATTTGAGAACCCAATCAAATTGGGGTTAATAATGTTCCTTGCTTTTGTTGCAGGAGGCTCAGTTCCCATTATTCCATTTCTATTAGTATCAACTCCCCGAGCCAGCCTGGTAGCCTCTTCGATCATAACGTTCGCATCCCTCTTCGCCATAGGGGCATGGAAAACCACGTTCACTAACAAGCACTGGCTTATATCAGGTATCGAGATGGTTTTCGTCGGCATACTTGCAGCAGCGATCCCCTACGCAATAGGAGAGCTTATCTTGCCGACAATTTTGTCAAGAATAGTAGGTTAAGGAGGCTCAGGTTGTCAACAGTCTATGGTCCCGTGCCATCTTGGCGTTTGGGAAGATCGCTTGGAGTAGACGTTGTTCTGCCGCCTAAGAAGTGCACTTTTGACTGCATCTATTGTCAGCTTGGTAAAACTGGAATACAAGTTTCTAAACTCGAGGAGACTCGAGGGAAACTGGTTGATGCAGAGAGAGTTGCCCGTGATTTAGACAAGGTTTTGGAACGCTTGGACATAGAAACCGTGGATGTAGTTACGTTTTCTGGAACTGGGGAACCCACATTGAATTTGGAGTTAGGTAAAATCGCGAAAACGGTTAGGGAGAGAATTGGCGACATTCCTCTGGTTATTCTTACAAATTCATCGTTGTTTCATAAGAAATATGTTAGAGAAAACCTTGATTTTTTTGACCTTGTCGTGGCGAAACTGGATGCAGGTGACAATGCAACATTTCAGGCGATCAATAGACCCGCAGATAGTATGTTAACTATCAGTAAAATCTTTGATTCCATAAAAATGCTAAAACAAACCATCAACGGCAAAATAGCTTTAGAGGTGATGCTGTTAGACTCAGCAAACAACCAAATAACTAACGTTCAAGGAAAATCCCTGAAAAATCTTGTCAACAAAATAGTTCAGGTAAATCCCGATCAAGTACAACTGGAAGTGCCTTACCGTCCTCCATCCGAGAGTTTCGTCAAAATTCCATCGCTAGAAGAGGTGAAGCTACTAACTAGGGAGCTCGCCAAATATTTCAATAAAAGCCAGCTCCAAGTTTATGGGTATCAAGAAGAGTACGGCAAAGACGTGAAGTGGCTTTTCCATGAGTCACTTGAAAAAGAAGCTGTCGAGCTTTTAGAAAGAAGACCATCCAATACAACTGACATCTCACGGTCCTTAGCCATTAGCATTCCGTCCGCAATCAAACTTTTAAAAAGATTGGTGAAGAACGGTCTAGTAACTGTTGAGGCTAGAGAAGGTAAGAAATATTACTTTATCAGAAAAAAGCCTTCGCACCAATGCATACAGTGATGCTAGGGCGCGGTCTCTAACAAGCTGATTTGAAAAAATTATGTCAAATCAGGAAATCAGGCTATACGCGTTCCTCAAGTTTGTTCAGCTTTTAATTTTAATATGACTTCTTTGATGGAATCTACAACTTTGGCATGTGGTTTTACTGAAATTTTCTTAATGTTGTAATGTTCAAGCAATCCTGAAGCTCCAGGACCAAGTTCGCCTATCATGACTAAATTTACTCTAAGATCAGTCAATGTCTTCACTGCAACAGGTCCAGCGCCGTACTCGTATGATGCAGCGGGATTATCAATGATCTGCACATTTCTAATCACGCCGTCTTCAATATCTACTATAGTAAAAGTTTTAGATTTGCCGAAAACTTCAGAAACAAAGTCTAACAAACCTGCATGCGACTTTGTTGGAACAGCTATTCTCAACTTTTTCATATCATTCAACTCCTAAATTAGGAACTAAAACAAGGAGGGTCATTGGGAAGAGCGTTGCCATGGCGGTCCGCCTCCTCTTCCCCTTCGTCCTCCTGGAGGACCTTTGTTTAGCCGATGGATCATTGTAGCTGGTGCTCCGCATTTTGGGCAATTGGGTGGTTTTGGGACACCTTGAGGGACATCTATTATTTGTCCGCAGCTGCCGCATTGAAAACGTTTTATTGGCAAGCTCAATCAGTTCACTGTCCTGGTGGTTGTCCTTTTCCTTGCTCAAGTAATGTTCTTAGCTCTTTTATTCTTGCTTCGATGTTGCTGATTTCTTGTTCTATGCTGCCTTTTTCATCTCCCAATGCTTTTTTGTAGTCTTCTAACGCTGCAATTTCATCCTCCGGAGATTGTGGTGGTGCTGGTGGATACATCGGCGGCGGATAAGCATATGGGGGATAAGCATATTGTTGTTGTGGATAATCGTATGCATATTGCGGTGGATAGCTCCACCACCAACATCTGTATCTTCTACCACGTCCTCGCCACATTTGTCATTTCACCTCCTTACCAGTGTCCCGGATATGGAGCGTATTGGGCTGGTCCCAAATATGGTGCGTAGGGTGTTATTGGTGGATACATTTGGGGATAGCCGTATGGTGTTGGATAATTGTACGGTATAGGTGGGCGATAAAAATATGGCGTCTGTGCATATGGATATATAGGTGGATAGAACCACCATCGTCTGCCAAATCCTCTGCCAAATCCTCTGCCCCATCCCCTCCCAAAACCAAACCCTCTGCCTCTGCCCCTGCCCCATCCTCTGCCGAATCCAAATCCCCAACCAATCCTAGGCATGGGGTTCATGTATCCGGGAACGGGGTAGCCGGCACAGTATCCAGCTGCTCTTCCAGTCATGGATCCAAAACCCCATGGTCCTGTTCTATCTCCTGCTGGCATTCTACATTTCACCTCTTTTTGTGTTTATGCACATTTATCAAATATGAGAATATGCACAGAAATATATAAAAGTTCCGTCTAATACATTATTCATTAGCCAACTAAGAAATATGTGAATATTATGTGGAGACGAAGACGCAGATGTGGCAGAAGAGGAAGATTTCCCAAACCAGTTAGCCTAGAGAATCCCCCATCAATAAACAAGTTTAATCCATTGCCAAAAATTAGTTCAGAGCCAATCCTTATGGACCCCGCGGAGTTAGAAGCTTTCAGATTAGTGGACCTCGAGGGGCTTTCTCAAGAAGAAGCAGGCAAACACATGGGAGTTTCTAGGGGAACAGTGTGGCGGCTTGTGCAAAGCGCAAGGAAAAAAACGGCGCAAGCTATCACTGAAGGAAGACCTTTGCAAATCGTAACTGAAAATAACCAGAAACATTTATGATGTTTTCATGTTTTTAAGATGGCGTGTGAATTTCTGTTACTGTGGCTAAAACATAGACAATCCAATCTAAACCTATCCAATAGTTTAAGTCCTCGCTTATCATCTTAATCGTTGCTTGTGCTGCCTCTACTGTGACTTCCGCAATTGTTATGTTTTCTGGTTTGAAACGGAAACCCCACTTGTTATCATATTCTTCCACAAAACTGCCAATCCATCTATCGCTTTGATTTTGGTAAAGTTCGACCAGTTGATTCCAGATCTGGTCGCTTGTGGTTTCTATAGCAATACGGTCGCCGTGCGAGTCTTTTATAACCGCCCAACGGTCAGTCTCGTGCTTCAAAGCGCCATCAGCAGTCAAATAAATCCAAAAAAGAACGCTCCCTGCTATGGCAATAATTAAGACAATAACCCCAACTATTAACCACTTTTTCATAGGCTAATCCCTTGACTGCAGAAATACTTCAACATGTAATTATTAATGTTATGTTCTTAAACTTTCAGTTTAGCCTAGTTCAAAGCCTTTTCTAAACGCTTTTATGTTTACTTCTCTTACTTTTTCTGGAAAATCTTCGATAATTGCTTTCTCCATCGAATTTTCAGTAACGAATTTTGTGATTTTTGTTACCGCACCCAGTATGACGATGTTTGCGTATAGGTTAGATTTAAACATGTTTTCTGCGGTTTTGGTTGCAGGGACCGAGAACAGTTTTACTTTTAAATCGCTCGGCGCATGTTCAACTAAGCCTTCATCTAATACGAGTGTGCCATTTTCTTTCAAGTCTTTTACGTACATATTAAGTGACTGTTGACTCATCGCAATTAGGACATCGCAACATCTAACTAGTGGAAACCCAATTTTATCTTCGGATATTATGACTTCACTTTTTGCAGCGCCTCCCCGTGCTT